>OGIE01004988.1_pt1 | contig 11824 bp, 10 predicted proteins | sample 1571581 | NCBI WGS metagenome assembly OGIE01 (sample SAMEA2582021, study PRJEB24529) | metagenome | biome: Human gut stool | place: China | collected 2011
GCGAGCATCTCCGGATCCATCTTCGGCAACTTCACCGGCCATATCTTCTGAATCATCTTACGGGTAGAGGTAGACAGACCGCAGCGGTCGCGCACCTCAAAGGTTGGTTCCAGCGAGATGGTAATCGCCCATCCCGGATGATACATGCTCACATAAGGCTGATCAATCCAAGTACCAGCCAGATCCAGACGGGTAGGAATCCCCGCCTCCTGTGCCGAATTCTCAGATACGTTCAATAACGCCTTCTTCAAGCCAGAAGAAGACCGCGCCTTCAAACCAGCATGAGGAGTGCGCTGGAGTTCGACATATTCGATGCCCCTTTCCTTACAGATCCTACGTTTTTCATCAGACCCACCTTCAGCGTTCACCACAAACACATCCGGTTTCACCTTATCAAGAGTTGGCAGAAAATCGATGACTCCGCTTCCCTCATTGATATACGCATCCTTCACCGCCTTGATATTCTTGACCATAAATAGTCTTTCCTCCTGCGGGAACATAGGCTTGCGATGCTTATACTCCAGATAAGTAGCATCCGATCCGATACCCACATACAGGTCACCATACTGTGATGCCTGCTGGAAAAACTCCACATGACCAGAATGTAGCAGGTCATAGCAACCGCTTACAAAAACTTTTTTCTTCATTATGATTTTCATTGATAATCGAAGTGCAGATAGTCATCCTCATCTAGCTGATTACCTATCTGCATCTCGATAAACATAAACAGAATTATTTCAATTAATTATTTGATTAATTTATTTCTTATTATTCATCCTCCAGAAGAAGTGCCATACCCTAAACAAAGGCTCACAAAGAGCCTCTGCAGGAAAATACCTCACGAGTCTTATATCCCGATACACCCTTTGGAGATTATGCCCGAGCTTTGATCTCCCAAACCGATTCCGGGCATCATGCCTTCCGAAATTCCCGGCTTCCAGCACCTCATTCAGCACAAACTTACCATACTTCTCATTCGGAGGAACGATAAGCCGAGAGGCAGGCATACCGAACACCTCCTGCATGATATACATAATGGCACCGGCAAACTTCCACAATCCCAACTCCTTCAATTCCTCCTGCACCCTATCAATAGCAGTAGAAGAAGAGCGAGCAGCAGTTGCAGAAGTCATATCCCCAATAGCATCCCGGCGGTCCCATCCCGCACAATTTGGCGAGGACCGCTTTGGTCCGCCATCCTTAGAGCGTAGCGGTTCCGAGCACCGAGAAGGTGCGGTTACATCCCCGCTTCCTGAGGAAGAGGGGCTTGGGGAGAAAGTGGAACTCCCTTTGGAAAGGGAGACGGAGGGATTCGAAAAATTTTGATAGACTTTATAAAAGTCGCAAAGAACATAGTAGTAATCCAGAAGCTGCCTTAACCCAATCCCCTCATTCATCAGATGCGAGAAGATATGCGTCAACTGGAAGATGAGATTGAATTCCACCGTCGGAATCGCAATCTCCCCTTGCTCCCCCAACATCACCCGATGCGAGAACTGCTCCTCCTTCACCCTCTCATAATATTTCTGAAGCTTTCTGTTATGCCAGAAGCACAACAGGAAGCTAGGCCGATAATGCACTTCAACCTCCACACCCTTATACGATGGGAACTCGATGTGGTGATAGCATGCCTTTTCATGAGGCGAGATAGAGCGGACAAAGGAGATAACCCGTTTATCTCCACCTTCCACCCAGATATCAATATCTCCAGGAGTCCGGGAATAAGAATTCGGATACATCAATGCATTCCCCTGCCCTTTCAGGATACAGGTTCTGAATCCCTCTTTCCGGAACCACTCAGAAACATGAATGGCAGCATCATTCAGCCGAACATTCGCTTTTTCCAACATCTGGCTTTCCGCCATCCATTGAAGCAACTGTTCCTTCTCCATCCCTACATATTCAGCAGGCAACTTCTTGATACCATCAAAGAGAACACCCACAAGGCATTGCTTTTTGGCAATAGCATACAGCTCCTTCCAATCCACCTCCTTCAAGGAATCAGGTATTTTCTTGGCAGAGCCAATGCAGAATTTTAGGAAATCAAAGAAAATCAGAAGTTGTTTCCCATTCATCATTGTTAACTTTGTATTAGCTTTTGGCAAACTGCATTATCATCATATTACGAAGCCAATATTTGCAAATACTCCTTTAGTCCAGTAGCAATATCAGCATATTGAGAATAATCCGACATAAAACTCTTATTGTTCAAATTTGCTGATACTTTTTGTTTGATAATACAATCAGTTACTTTTTTACTATTTGCATCATTAACTAACTTGAATAGTATTTTATACATAAACTCTATTTCATATTTTCCTCGAAAAGCATAAAAAGGACTAACTGTATTCAGCCTCGTAACTTCATCATCTAATTCTTTCTGAGAAATTAAAGATTCATCTAATGAATATTTTTCTAACAATATCTGCAAATTATACCTTTTATCAAACTTATTAATCTCAACATCTGCTAAATTTTCAGGAAATCTTGTATCCAAACATACATTGTAACATGCATTATTTGTTTTTTCCTTTTGTTTTATCAAAGAATAGAATGCATTAAACTCTTCTACGATACTATGAAATTGCAGAAATTGTTCATGAAAATAAACCTTTGCAGAATTTATAGTATCCTCATCATCCACTTTAAACGCATATCTTAGGATTCTTTCCAGAACCTGCTCCGAACAATAATAGTTTTCTATAGCATACCTATCAGTCTCAAATATATTAGGATTGCCAACTTGTGGATCAAAATCACGATCTACAAAAAATCCCATTTTTACTCTTTGGTGATCATTTTCGTAAAAACAATCATAAGCTTTCAATACATTCTTTTTTCGTTGGCAAGGGATTATCACAAAATCTTCACCTAATTGGTTTCTAAACTTGTCATAATAATAATCACTATCATATTTGCCCTCGACAAAACAAATAATAGATTGCTTACCTTTTTCCAAAAAGTAACGCTGTTTACAAACGACAAAGTCGTCTTTCTTTCTTGATAAATTCAGAGGAGTTATCTCCATAGTTGTCATTTAATAAAATCCGACAAACTTTGAGCACATTCCTCCAACTCATTGTTGAAAATAAACGGAGAATGGGTCACAGCTAACAAGAAATCACATTTGTTAGAATGAACAATATCTGGCATCAACCTTTCTTGCCATGTAACAGACAAAGATAATTCTGGCTCATCCAACAACATAATAAATGATTTATCTATCTCTAAATACAGCTTAGCAAAAAGAGAAACTATTTGCTTTTCACCTGATGACAAACACTCCAAATCCAAGCGTTCATTATTAAAGTGAGATTCCACATATAAATCTATAGAGCTTTCATTATAAACAAATTTTTTATCATTCAAATAATGATTACAAGTATCTCTAAAACATTTTATGGCCTTATCGTATTGTTTTTGCTCTTCGTAAAGACTTACTAATTTTGCTATCAAGAAATTCAAGTTGGGATTATTTAACTTTCCCGATGTTGCATAAGCCATAATAGATTCTTTATCAGCTGGCTTTATCTTATCGTTCAAACGGTCTAAAATAATCTGGATTAACTTTTTATCAAAGTTATATTTAATCTCATCACTTTTAATTGTTTTTGATAACTGACTTAACATATCACCCATGATAGAACTAAAACCATCCATCGTTGTCTGATAAATAACATCTGTTACGTTATCAATACGCTTTTTTACATCATCCATTCCAAATTGAATACCATCACTATTAAACAATTTAGATAAGTCAATCTTTTCTATAAAAGGATTTATCTCAGAAAGTTTCTTAGATATTTCCTGAAAATTAACAAGAGCAGACTCAATTCTTCTGTATGTAGGATAATAAAAAATATCAGACTTTAATACGTCATCCAAGATTTCTAAACGATGTTCTAGGCTGATAGCCATATACTCATGCACTAATCTCTTAACGTTATTATATATGTAAAAAGATGGAGATTTAAAATTAAATCCTAGCTTTCTTATATAAGATACTATCAGTTTTGTTTGTTCTAACTCACTTTTCCCAGAGTAAATAATTCGTTGTAACTCTGCAATATCTTTTGGGGTCAATTGTTGAGATATCGAACGATAAAATGGGGTATTTTGAAAATCCTTTTCACGCTCCACTATAGCTTCAATCTCTTCTTTACCAAACTCCAAAAACTTTTCATGATTAAATTCTATCTTTATTCTAGAAAATCTAATTTTCGATAGAGAATCAAATTTTTGCTTTAATGTGTAATACAAACAATTTAAAATGGTTGTTTTACCAGAACCATTTTCACCTACTAGAATTTTAACTGGATCATCAAAAGTCATTTCTATATTCTTATATCCATATAATCCTGTAATTGAAAATTTACGGATAAAAGGTTCTTTAAATTTAAAAAAGAAGAACATAGGCACTAATTTTTAATTATAACTTGGCCATTATATGGCAATTTTATTCTACTTTGTTTAAATGAAGGAGCTTATATACAAAAATTAGCCCCTTACTCCTTCGTCATGTTCCAGAGGAACAAAGTATTACCGATGATGTATCTGCGCCACATACGCTTAGGCTCCTTGATCAAGCGATAGAGCCATTCCAAGCCATGCTCCTGCCACCAGATAGGTGCACGCTCCACGGTACCTGCGAAGAAGTCAAAGACAGCACCGATGGTACCTACGTGACAATGGATGTTCAACTCATTCCAATGAGAGTACGTCCACTTCTCCTGCTTAGGAGCCGTCATACCGATCCAAAGCAAATCAGGGTTGGCAGCATTGATGGCATCAATGATAGCCTTGTTGTCCTCATCCGAGAACTCAGGCTTATAAGGAGGCGAATAAGTCACCACCTTCAGGTGAGGATAATCCACGGCAGCACGCTTCACAATCAGGTCGAGCACCTTCTGCGAACTACCCATGAACATTACAATCTTGGATTCTTCACTCTTCGTTCTTAACTCTTCACTTTCTCTTTCGAGTTTTTCCATCTCGAAAGAGAATAAGTCCCAGCCAGCTATTCTTTCCTTAGGCTGACTCTTAGCCTTAATCCACTTGCACGCCTTCACGATACTCACTCCATCCGGAATCAGCACATCACCATTAGTCAGAGCATCAGCAAAGAGCTGATCCTTCTTTGCGGTGTTAAAAGAGTGAGCATTTACCGTGTTAATGAGCAATTTGCCCTCTGGTAATGAGGCTAATTCCGCCTTACTACCTAAAATTGTTAATGTTTTTAATCGAAACATAACTATATTTGAAATTATTTTGTTATCTTCGCAGCCATAAACAGCGGGTTCCATCAGAATCCCATCATTTCATGAACAAGAAACAACGGTTATGACATACGATATTAATACTATATATACGAAGTATAAGCAGCTTACGAAAAAGCAACGTCAGCAACTCCTTACGGCTCTTCAGTCGCAAAGCATCAACATTGTGAAAATCGAAGCCTACGAATATACTGATGCCCCAGGCATCAAACATCTGTTTTTCTATTTTGCAGAGGATAGCAGGAAAGCTATTCCCTACTTCTTGCTAGATAGCGAAGTTTGGAAGAAAATAAAATTATCTATCATGAAAGATATTTGAGATAAAAAACATTCTAATTTATCCAATAAACCATGAAAATCATATTCTACAAATCAAAAATTGGCATACTTTTTGCACTTGGAAATTAAGGTACTATTCGCCCTTAAATGAATGGCAGCTAAACTGGATCTGTGAGCAACAGGATAACCCATAAACAGATTTACAATTATGGCAAGAACTTCAGAAAGAGCTCGAAGTGCTATTAATGGTCAATTTGTCCCGATGGACTACGCAGCAAGGCACACTGATACGACTGTTGTGGAGAAAATAAAAGTTGGACCAACAAAGCACAGAAACTAAGTATTCGGGAGTCTTCACCATACGAAGAGACATAAAGCGATGAGGTCTAGAGATTCGCAGAGTTATGAAACAAAATCTACTGCCGGTAATCCATCATTACCGGCTTTTTTTATAGTTGTTTCTTATTGTATCCAGTATGACCCTTGATGTACTTGAAAAAGATATATTGCACCATCCTATTTCCTCTCAGCAGATTTTTCAAACATTGTAGAATTTGCCTTCCCAATCCAGGGTTATTAATAATAACCTCATTTACAGATTTACCAAGATATTTCGTATAAACCTCTTTTAATAACTCTCCATAAGGTTTGAACATCGTATCAATTACAGATTGAGGTATAACATCCTTCTTGGATGCAATATAAATATTACCTTCCTTATATTCTACAGCTACTGCATGAAAATGGTAGAAGCATACATCATATTTCTTTTCACGATAAGAAATAACATGATTTGGCAAGAAACTGTATTCTAGCATGTTCCATTTTGCAACACCAACACCGCGATTCTCGATTTCATGAACACCTTCAAATCTATCAGGCATCATATCAAGATAGCGCTGATCACCAAATTTGCCATCTTCATATCTATCATAGCACCAATCCAGACAACTGTTTTTCCACCAAGTCAATGCTTTTAAGCCTTTTTCATCATTTTTGAAATAGCAGAACTGCACACAATACTTACCATATAATTCCGTATCAGCAAAATGTGAAGACAATCCTACCGAAAATGGCTTCAGTTCATCAAATACTACCTTTGGAGACGAGAAAAACATCATGTCAGCATCAACATAAGTCATACTCTCCAGCTGATATTTCGTCAAGAAATAATAAGTAATGTTGGACCCACAGGTCCAACAATACTCGTTTCTTTTTCTTTCAGCCTTCACTTTCTTAATATCATCCGAAAGGAATTCTCCACCTTCATACTCAACAACCATGTGTTTGAAATTTAATGAACTAAGTTTTTTATAACTCGGTTCATCAAATGCCATCACATAGAGTGTAAAATCATTACATACACGCTCTAGTGATAGATACAGAGCGATTCCTTTATGAATATAATAAGAATCAAATAAGGTACAAAAGTTCATCATGATTACTTAAAAGAATTAATGGCATCAACAACAATCTTTGCCTCTTCTTCACTAATCACCTGATTCATAGGAATAGACAATTCCTGCTGATGAATATTCTCTGAAATAGGAAGAGAAAGCTGAGGGGTATTCCAAGATTCTTTAGCATAACACTCCTGGTGATGTGGTGGTATTGGATAATGAATCAAGGTCTGAACGCCTTGTTCCTTTAAAAACTCCTGAAGTTCATCACGGCGCTCGCAGAAGATAGGGAACTGATGATATACATTATTTTCATCATTAGTCTTTGCAGGCAATGTTATAAGCGGATTATTGATATGCTCATAATAATAAGCTGCCAACTTCTGACGCTGAGCATTATCCTCATCCAAATACTTCAACTTGACATCAAGAACAGCAGCATCCAACTCGCTCATACGGCTATTTATACCAGCATACTTAAATACATACTTCTTCTGACTACCATAATTTGCCAAAGCACGGATCACAGAAGCAAGTTTCTTATCACTAGTAGTTACTGCTCCTGCATCACCAAAGGCACCGAGATTTTTGCCTGGATAGAAACTATGCGCACCAGCATCTCCCAAAGCACCAGTCTTCACACCTTTCCAGGCACAACCTTGACTCTGAGCACAGTCTTCCATTAACTTCAAGTTATGTTTCTTGCAAATCTCGCCCAGTTTGTCATTGTATGCAACACGGCCATAAAGGTGAACAATCATCACGCCCTTTGTTTTAGGAGTGATTGCAGCCTCAATCTTATCAATATCAATTTCAAGATTTTCAAATGTTGGCTCAACCAAGATAGGAGTCAAATTATTCTCTGTAATAGCAAGAATAGTTGCAATATAGGTATTAGCAGGAACAATGATTTCGTCACCATCCTGAAAAACGCCCAACTCCTTATATCCTCGGATAATCAAGCGCAAAGCATCCAAACCGTTAGCAACAGCTACACACTCATCTGTACCAATATATTGAGCATAGTCTTTCTCAAACTGCTTGTTTTCATTACCTTGTAAAAACCAGCCACTCTCAATGACACGATTGGCTGCAGCCTTATACTCATCACCATGCATCATGGTGATCGCCTGTAAATCTAATAACTTTACCATAATAATCTTATTTATTTTTATTTTTCTGTTTCTGAATATAATTGTTGATAACTTGTAATGAATCGAAGGAATTGGTATCAAACCACTTAAAATCACTACCAAGAACCTGTACCTGCAACTTATTCTTATCAAAATAAGCTTTATTCAAAGAAGTTACCTCTAAACGCCCACGCTCTGATTTTTCTACAAGCTTAGCATATTCAGTAACTCCTTTCGGAAAAACATAAAGTCCGGTAATCGAATAATACAAAGACTTTGTTGCCTTTCCTTCAACTGTTAGACATCTTCCCCCTGAATCTAGCGTAACTACCCCATACTGCTCAGAATCCCAATCACGGCACACAAATATGGATGCCTGTCCGCTATTCTGTGCTGCCCTAATAGCCTTTTGTAATTTGATATTTCTATCCTTGCCAAATATGATACAGTCACCAGTTATCATACAGACAGGTTCTTCCCCGACAAACTCTTCTCCAATCGTAAAAGCCTGCGCAGCTCCTTCCGGTTTTGATTGTATTGCATACGTAAACCTCGCACCAAAAGCAGAACCATCGCCTAACGCATGAATGAAAGTAGAAGCATGTTCTTGGCTAGTAATTATGAGAATATCTTTTATCCCTACACCTACCAACAATTCTATTGGATAATAAATCATCGGCTTGTCGTAGAGAGGCAGCAATTGCTTAGGTATTCCTAAAGTTAAAGGTGATAACCTATTACCCGCATCGCCAGCCAAGATAATTCCTTTTGAAAAAACGTCCATTACTTATTATTCTTTTCGTTTACGTATCTCAGAAAATCATCATAGTCTCTTATATAGTCATCCTCAGAATAACCATGAGATGCTAAGACTAAGCAAATACTACCCGATGAAAAACCTTGCTCGGAAGCCCAAATCCCCGGTGGAACATGAAGTCCCCAGAATGGTCTGTTGAGCTGCACTGTTCTCTTGTTTACACCATCATCAAGCACAACTTCAAAAGCGCCAGATGCTGCAATGATAAACTGATGACATTCCTTATGTGCATGAGCACCACGATCTTCTCCACCCGGTATATCATAGCTATAGAATACACGATTGATAGGGAATGGTACGTGTACATGCTCATAGATGTAAGTAAGATTACCCTCTACATCATGCATTTTGTTCAACTCACAGAGAGAACAATCGAACACACTTTTACCTTCCTTGGCACTAAAGCTATCCGAAGGATTATTTACCTTAACAGAAGTTTCATTACCCGAAGAAGTCGTTTTTATAGAAGGATTCTTCACCCAAGCCTTGAATTCGTCATAATCCATGATATAGTCATCCTTATCGTATTCAGTAGAAGAAAGAACCAGAGCAAGAGAATTGGTTGAGAAATTCTTCATAGTTCTCCACATTCCTTTAGGAACATATACTCCAAAATAGGAACGATTCAGAGAGAAGGTTTGTTTATTCCTTCCATCATCAAGTTCTACATCAAAGCTACCTGATAAAGCCACAATAAACTCCTCGTTCTCCTTATAGGCATGTGCGCCCCTATCTTTTCCACCTGGCACATCATAAATCCAATAAACCCTTTTGATTTTAAAAGGAATCTGTTTGATTTGTTCAATGATGGACAAGTTACCTCTTGGATCTTCAATCTTTGGAAGGCCTAAGAGCTTTGCATCGTAAACTGTATTCATAAATATCTTAAATTTTAAAATCACCTATTCTTTTCACACTCTTTGCAGGGTTCCCAACGATAACAGAATGCCCAACATAATTGCTCCCAGAAACTACGCTTTTTGCTCCAATGACACAAACATCAGGAACTGTTGCCCCTTTCAAGATCATACATCCATTGCCAATCCACACATTATTACCAAAGACAATATCCTTGTCAGGATTCATACGGTTTCCTTGTTCATCAAGAATTGCATGCGTATCACTATCCATCACCAGGCAATCCCAAGAAAACTGAATATCTCGTCCAAACTTGATGTGCTTGTAACAACTAATTGTTGAAGATGCAGAAATAGCAAAGTTATCTCCTAGTTCCAATTGAGCACCTTTGTTAACTATAATCTTAGAACCGCATCCAATATGTGCCTCTCCGTCAAAGACGAGTTGCCCCAGAACTTTCAAAAGAGTTTTGGCGTTTGAATTGCATTCATCACAATTGTGGAAGCCAATGCGAATCATGAAAGGTCTTATTTTACCCATTAGAGTTACCGCCCCCCAGCCCGTCCGAGAACGGCCGTTTGGGGGTGTATCATAGAGGGCAGAACCGCTATCACAACTCCACCTAAGCCCCTCTAAGGACATATCTTTTTTCATCTTAAAATTTTAGTTTATGTTAAACAATTCGTCATAAGGGCTTAAAATGGCCGATATGAACACTAATAGAGCGTGTTTTTCGATGGTATTGATCCCTACAGGTCATTATCCAAGAGAAGCAATCAAAGCAGGTACACCTTTGAGAGATATGGCACGACGAAGGTTATAAGATAGGCAAAAGAGGCCCATCTCAGCAGTTACTTTCAGTTTGCCTTTCAGTAAAAAGTAGTATTGACCAAGTGCTCGCTTCATGGTTCCGAAAGGATGCTCGGAGAGGCATTTGCGATTGTCCATCTTGTTCTGATCTAGATGTAAAACGTAACGGACAACCTTCTTCACGACTTTCATTCTTGGAGGTTTTGGCTTGTCCTTATTCTCTTCTTTGAGTTGCTTGCGTTTTGCTTCGGTTGCCTTTATCAAGGTGTCTTTGTTGAAGTCTGCCTCCTTGAACTTCTGGATGGTACACTTGCACTTGCATTTTTTACATGCAAGCTTGTTGCAGTAGCGGATCATACCATTTCTTTTGATAGACTTTTGCCTCAGAATTTCGCCTTGCGGACAATAGACAAGATTGCGTTCGGCATCCCTCACGAAGTATCCTTCAAGAGCCTTGGCACGCATCTGCTCAGGAGTCATCTTCAGTACAGCAGACTCTGCTACATCAGAAGTGTACTCCTTGACCTCTACAATCTGTGCATCGGTTAAAAAATCCTTGTAGGCTTCCGGTATGACTGCAGCTTCAAGACATGCCTTCAAATCTTCTGGATTAGTACTTGACTTTTGTTCGTCAGTTATGGTAGCTTCGTTATAGTCAAACTGAATCTGCTCCGTGCAGCTGCCATCACGTTGGATGACATTTGGTACGATACCATTAGCCAATGCATCTGCATGATCCTCGGGACACTCGTACCCCTTGTCTGCAGTTGATTCAAGAACGTCAACACCATAATCGGCTTTCACCTCAGATGCTACGCTTGTAAGCTGACCATGGTCTGTTGGACTGTTGGTTACCAGGAAGCCTGCTATCATATGGCTCTCCGCATCAACTGCTGTTTGCACATTATAACCGACACAAAAGCCTTCGTTGGCTTTCATTAGTCGGGAATCAGGATCGGTTAAGGAAATCTGGCTTTCACCGCTTTTCTCAAGTGTATCACGGTATCCTTCATAACGATCCTTGCGTTCCTTGCAAACATCAAGCTTACGTTGCAACTCATCTTTAGAGAGCTTGCGTCCTTCCTCATGATCGTATGCTTCAAGTTCTTCCATATAGATTGAAATATGTTCATCAAGACGCTTGATTCGGTCATCGAGTTTGCTTAGAGTAAGGTTGTTGTCTTTAGCATTTACAGCCTTAAACTTGCTTCCATCAATAGAGATGTACGACTTAGAAAAGAGCTTCAGTCC
>OGIE01004989.1_pt1 | contig 11824 bp, 10 predicted proteins | sample 1571581 | NCBI WGS metagenome assembly OGIE01 (sample SAMEA2582021, study PRJEB24529) | metagenome | biome: Human gut stool | place: China | collected 2011
TGATGCACATGTTGAAGCCATTGATGTAGAACCGTTTGACTCAAATGTCTCAGATACGGCACGGATAGTATATGGGAACTCCTCAATGCTTGGAAGTACAGGAACAAGTGCCTTCTCAGCAAGTGCTCCGTGTCCAATCTCACGACGTCCCGGTCCACGTGATACCTTTGTCTCTCCTACAGAGTATGCAGGGAAGTTATAGTGATGCATATATCTCTTTGTTGTGATATTTGCATCAAGTCCGTCGATTTTCTGAATCTCTGATAAAGGAGCAAGTGTTACAACATCACAAATCTGTGTCTGTCCACGGGTAAACATTGCAGAGCCGTGAACTCTAGGAATCAAATCAACCTCTGCTGCGAGTGGTCTGATCTGGTTGATTGCACGGCCGTCCGGACGCTTATGATCCTTTAAAATCATCTTTCTGACAGTCTTCTTTTGATACTGGTAAATAGCCTCACCAAGTACTGCAAGGTACTCCTCATTGTCAGCGAAGGCTTCCTCTAACTGCTCTGTGATGGCTCTTATATTTTCCTCACGCTTCTGCTTCTCATCTGTGAATACTGCCTCCTCCATCTGCTCAGGAGTAACAATTTTCTTGATATCCTCGAACATCTGCTCAGGAATAGCACAGCTCTCATACTCATGCTTTGGCTTGCCAATCTCATCACGGATCTGATCCATAAATGCGATAACTGTCTGGTTGATATCGTGGCACTTGTAGATTGCCTCAATCATCTGATCCTCAGGAATCTCATTGGCTCCTGCTTCAATCATGATAACCTTTTCCTTTGTAGAAGCAACTGTGAGCTGTAAATCGCCCTCATCCCACTGCTTCTGTGAAGGGTTTACGATAAACTCTCCATCAACAAGCCCCATCTGTGTCATGGCGCATGGTCCGTCAAACGGAATATCTGATATATGAACAGCAAGAGCTGTACCGATCATTGCAACTATCTCAGGACGGCACTCAGGATCCACTGACATAACAAGGTTGTTTAATGTAACATCATTTCTGTAATCCTTTGGGAAAAGAGGTCTCATAGGACGGTCAATTACACGATCTGTAAGGATGGCATTCTCAGATGCTTTTCCCTCACGCTTGTTAAAACCACCCGGAATTTTTCCTACAGAGTACATCTTCTCCTCGAACTCAACGCTGAGTGGGAAGAAATCCACACCGTCACGTGGCTTGTCAGATGCTGTAGCTGTTGAAAGAACTGTTGTATCACCATACTTGATAAAAACAGCTCCGTTTGCCTGAGCTGCTACTCTTCCGATATCTACAGTAAGAGTCCTGCCGGCAAGTTCCATTGAATAACTTTTGTACATATTAATTCTCCTTAAAATTCTTTTGCAGAAGTGTATTCCTCTTCCGAAACTACTAAACAATACATGTACGCTCATGCACTCTTTAGTGGTCTCGGCTTACTTCTGCTTTTCAAAAAACAATAATAAAAACAATAATAGAGCGGAATAATAATTACTCCGCTCTAAAGAAAATACTATTTTCTGAGTCCTAAACGCTCGATAAGTGAACGATATCTCTCGATATCAATCTCCTTAAGGTATGCAAGTAATCCACGTCTCTGACCGATCATCTTTAACATTCCTCTTCTTGAGTGATGATCCTTTGGGTTCTGTTTGAAATGCTCAGTTAACTCTGCGATTCTTGCTGAAAGAATTGCAATCTGAACCTCTGGTGAACCTGTGTCATTTGGTGTTCTACCGTACTCTGCGATAATAGCCTGTTTCTTTTCCTTTGCGATCATTGTTGATCCTCCTTATATTATAATGCGCCCTGATAACTGTATGATGCTCAGCAATAGGTCGGAGTGTCCAACTACCGAACATGGGCAAAACCACACTTATGCAGTATAGCATAGTAAGCATTTGTTGTAAACTGTTTTTTTATTAATCCGGCAAATATCTTGCGACACAAATCGGATTTCTGTAATATGCATTTGAAACCTTGATTCCATCACGCTTGTTGCTGGCATGTACAATCTGTCCGTTTCCGATATAAATTGCGACATGTGAGATACTCCTTCCACCTCCGTAGAAGAATAAATCTCCCGGCTTTGCTTCAGATGCACTGATTTTTTTGCCGTATGAAGGCTGTGCTCTTGATGAATGTGGTAATGAGATTCCATACTTTCCAAGAATTCTCATTGTGAAGCCTGAGCAGTCAACTCCCTTCTCAAGGCTTGTACCACCCCACACATATCTGTTTCCGACAAACTGTAACGCATACGATACAACAGATGCCCTTACATCTGATACACCGTCACCATACTTCACCTGCTCTATTGTCTTTGCTGTAGGAAGTGCCTGTGCCAGTGTCACATAATCCTGTGATATATATCCTACCGAATCATCCACACTTATCTCAACCCAGCCGTCAGCGACAGAATTAACCGTGAATGCCTCTGAATTTCCAACCTGCGAAAGCACCGCAGCCTCTGTTGACTTCTCTGCACGCACATTCAGTGTTTCCGTATTTACTGTGGCAACCGTCTTAATCTCCTGTTCTGCAATAGACTCTGCCTCATCTCCTGTTACAAGATACTGCTTGCTTACATATCCTGTCACCTTGCCTGATGTGACCTTGTACCATTCTCCGGCATCCTCTAAAAGCTCACAGGCATTGTGATTGGTAAGGATACCTACCACTTCACTGTCTGTCGAAGCCTCCTGTCTTATATTTAAGTTTCCGCTGCTTATAACCGACATACCAAGATTTGTATAACCACAGGTCTGTGCGGCTGTCGGTGTCTGAGCTGCTTCATTTGCCTGCTCAGACTCCTGTGAAGCATCGTCTGTCTGCGGTGCGCCCTGTGCAGATGCTGTTACAACATTGCTGTCATTTTGCGCAACAGTAAGCTCAGCTCCGTAGTATGTGAGAGCAGATGTCGCTCCTGCTGTAAGAAGCTCCGTAGCATCTGCCGCCTCTGTCAGACCAAGGGCCACCCCCGCATTGACTGTTCTGTTTTCCTTTAATGATGCTCTGGCATCTACTGTGCTGCTTGAACTCATAGATACAGCACCTATAATAATAGCAAACGCTACAACGCCTGCTGCCTGTCCTAATTTTAATTTATTTTTCATATAGCCTCCAGTTCATGCTATCCATAATCCCATGTTTACGAGTATATCACAAATTGTTAAAATGTCAATATTTCTCCGTAATATTTCCGTAATATTTGTCATTTTTTCGTTATTTTGGGTAATTTCGCAAAAAAAACAGCCACACTAGAATGTGTGACTGCCTGCATAATTGATTGTATAATTGATATCTGCACTCATCTGGCTCTTTAACGCTTCTATTGAATCAAACTTCATCTCAGGTCTTACGAACTTATGAAGCTCTACCATGATATCCTGTCCGTAAACATCCTGCCCAAAATCTATGATATATGTCTCTGCACCGATTGGATTTTTGCCCTCAATAGTAGGCTTGCATCCTATATTAGTTACACCAAGGTACCAGTTGTCCCTGACAAGAACTCTTGACATATACACTCCCTTTGGCGGAAGCAGCTTATCGTGCGGCACTGAAAGGTTGACTGTCGGAATGCCAATAGTCCTGCCTAGTGCTCTGCCATGCACTACTCTTCCTTTTATGAAAAATGGATATCCCAGCAGTTCATTCGCCTTTTTAATATGTCCTGCCGCAATCTCCTCACGGATATAGGTACTGCTTATATCCCTGTCTCCATCCTTTATCTTGTCCACCACAATAAGCTTATATCCAAGCTCTCCTGCCATCGCAGAAAGCAGTCTGTGGTCTCCTGCCCTGTTGTGCCCGAAACGGAAGTCATCTCCGACAATGATACACTTGACATTAAGACTTTTAACTATCCATCTGACAAACGCATCCGCCTCCATCGTCATCACCTGTGGCACAAACGGACACTCTATCAGATAGTCAATACCTGATTTTTCAAACACATACTCTTTTTCATCGTTTGTGATTATAACCTTTGACTCAACGCCAAGTACCTCCGATTTGGGAGGAATGTCAAACGTAAATATGATGCGCTTGTAGCCATGCAGATTGCTCTGTTCAATTTGCTTTTCCATCAGAAATTCATGTCCTCGGTGAAGCCCGTCAAACTTTCCAAACGAGATGACTGACGGCTCCTTGACATGAAAATCCAGAGTTTTGCTTATATATTCCATAATATCTGTATACTATTCTATTCCATAAAAATCTTAACCGGCTTAAACTCACCGGTCTCATCAAGATACGAATACACACCGACAAATATGCCCTCATGATTGTATACTCTGTATCTTATATCAGAGTCAGCACTGTGTTTTAAATAATCCGTAAGCACTGCCGGAATTTTATTTCCATTTCTGACAAGCTTATCAGCATCTGAAGCAGTATGCACTGCCGGCAGATTTTCGAATACTCCGTCAACAGGCATCACCATATCAAAGCAGCCTTCATCCACCTTTGACTGAATCTGTGAAAGTGTAAGTGCATGCTCTAAGTCAAAGCCTGCCACCCTTACTCTAAGCAGTGACTTCATGCAGCCATGGCAGCCCAGCCTCTCTCCGATGTCATTGCACAGCGTCCTGATATATGTGCCCTTTGAACAGTGCACCGTCATGGTAACCTCAGGCAAATCAATGCTTTCAACCTTGATATCAAACACCTCGATATCCCTGGCTTTTCTCTCTATAACCTTGCCCTCCCTGGCAAGCTCATAGAGCTTTTTCACATTGACCTTTAGAGCCGAATACATTGGCGGCACCTGCTTTTGTCTGCCAATAAACTGTGATATTGCATCATACACCGCCTGCTTGGTCACATTGACCTTAGCCTGATTTAAGACTTGCCCTGAAATATCCTGTGTATCTGTCTCCTGTCCTAAAAGCAGCACAGCTTTATAGACCTTATCCTTATCTGTCAAAAGGTCACACACTCTGGTTGCCTTTCCAAGGCAGACAGGAAGGACGCCCTCTGCATCAGGATCAAGTGTACCTGTATGACCAATCTTCTTCTGGTGGAATATGCCTCGAAGCTTTGCCACAACGTCAAAGCTTGTATAGCCCTTTTCCTTGTATACATTGATTATTCCATTAACCATCTGCCCAAGAATCTCTCCCTAAATATTGTCCTTAATTGCCGTAAGGATGCGGTCTGTTGCCACCTCAAGCGGTCCGTCAATCGTAAATCCGGCGGCCTTTACATGTCCTCCACCGCCAAATACCGACGCAACCTTTGCCACATCATAATCACCGTTTACGCGCAGGCTGCCCTTGTAGGTACCATCCTCATTTTCGTAGAGAAATACAGCAACCTTTATATCCTTTGTCACGCGCAGCTGATTTACAATACCGTCGAGATGCTTTGGAAGCACATCGTACTTCTCCATCTCAGCGCGCGATACTGCAGACAATATAACATCACCATTCAGATACAAAGCAGCATTCAAAAGCGCCTGCCCCATAATCTTGTTCTGAGCAAATGTCTTTGTATAAAATGTATCATCAATTATCCTTGAATAATCAATGCCCATCTCCATCAGGGAGCCTGCTATATCCATAGTCTTTTTTGAAGTGCATGAATACTGGAACACGCCTGTATCATGCACCATGCCTGTGTAAATACACTCTGCTATCTGTATTGTGATGCGCTCCTTCGGCAGAAGTTCAAACACAAGCTCACAGGTTGAGCTAGCATCCGGAAAGATGTAATTTGCGTCTGCAAAGGCCCCGTTTGTAACATGATGATCTATGCAAAGTGTCCTTTTTGCAGACTCAAAATACTTAGCTGCACTTCCCAGTCTGCCTGTGTCACTGCAGTCACATGCTATGAACAGATCGTATACTGTATCATCTGCATAGCTGCTGTCAATCTCATCTGCTCTTTGCATGAACTTAAAGATGTTCGGGCTTGGCTCTAAATAAAGCCTTGCATTTATATCAGGATAATAATCCTTTATGTAGTTGTATACCGCAAGTGTTGAGCCGACACAGTCGCCATCCGGTCTCATATGACCGGAAACAGCAACTGATTGTGCATCCTTTAAAATAGAATCAATCTCTGTCATAATCAATCCTCTTGTTAATCCTCTTTGAGATTTTTTGTTACTTCATCAATCTTTTTAGACATCTCAACACCATACTCTATAGACTGGTCTATGATAAATGTAATAGCCGGTGTGTTTCTCAAATTGATGTTCTTTGCGAGAGTTCTGCGTATATATCCCTCCGCTGACTTAAGTCCTGCAAGTGTATCAGCCTGTGATTTCTTGTCACCAAGCACACTGATATAAGCCTTTGCTGTCTTTAAATCAGGTGCCACCTCGACAGCAACTACACTTGTCATGGGATTGATACGCGGATCCTTTATCTCACCGCGTATGATATTTGACAGTTCACGCATTACCTCTTCGTTGATACGAATATTTTTTATGCTGTTCTTTCTCATATAATCCCGCTTTCTTTTTATATTAAACCGCAACTATCCGAATAGCCGCATTAATTCAAGATAACCAATATATGATTATCTTGGAACCTCTACCATCTTGTAGGCTTCTACGATATCCAATTCCTGAATATCATTAAATCCGTCAAATACAAGACCACACTCGTAGCCTGTCTTGACCTCCTTGACGTCATCCTTGAATCTCTTGAGTGAAGCAAGGTCTCCCTCGAATATCTGCTCACCCTCTCTGCTTATTCTGACACGGCAGCCTCTCTCCATAAATCCGTCAAGCACATATGAACCTGCAATATTTCCAACGCCTGAAGCCTTGAAAATCTGTCTGATTTCCGCATGTCCGATAACCTTCTCCTCAAATACAGGATCAAGCATACCCTTCATGGCAGCGGATACGTCCTCGATTGCATTGTAGATAACCTTGTAAAGTCTGATATCTACGCCCTCACGGTCTGCTGTAGCCTTGGCAACAGGATCCGGTCTGACGTTAAAGCCAATGATGATTGCATTTGATGCTGATGCAAGGATAACATCTGACTCGTTGATGGCACCAACACCGCCATGGATGACCTTGACCACAACCTCCTCATTTGAAAGCTTGACAAGACTCTGCTTAACAGCCTCAACTGAACCCTGTACATCTGCCTTTACGATGATATCAAGCTCCTTCATATTGCCGGACTGAATCTGTGAGAACAGATCATCAAGTGACATCTTTGCCTTTGTATCCTCGATGAGCTTATTCTTCTCCTCTGAAATATATGTGTCAGAGAATGCCTTTGCCTCCTTCTCTGAATCACATGCCACAAATGTCTCACCTGCTGATGGCACACTGTTGAGTCCAAGTATCTCTACAGGTGTAGAAGGCTTAGCCTCCTTTACTCTGCGGCCCTTGTCATCAATCATGGCTCTTACCTTACCATAGCTGCTTCCGCATGCGATAGGATCTCCGACATGGAGTGTTCCTTTTTGTACAAGCACTGTGGCAACCGCACCACGGCCCTTGTCAAGCTGCGCCTCAATTACGAGACCTCTTGCATTTCTGTCAGGATTAGCTTTGAGCTCGAGCACCTCTGCTGTGAGAAGAATCATCTCAAGGAGATTGTCGATACCCTCCTTAGTATGTGCAGATACAGGACAGAATATTGTGCTTCCGCCCCAATCCTCAGGAATAAGCTCATACTCTGAGAGCTCCTGCTTAACCTTGTCGATATTGGCACTTGGCTTATCTATCTTGTTGACTGCAACGATAATCTCTACACCGGCTGCCTTCGCATGGTTTATTGCCTCAACAGTCTGTGGCATTACACCATCATCTGCAGCAACAACAAGGATTGCGATATCTGTAGAGTTTGCACCACGCATACGCATTGCTGTAAACGCCTCATGTCCCGGTGTATCAAGGAATGTGATGTTCTGGTCATTGATTGATACAACAGATGCACCGATGTGCTGTGTGATACCACCTGCCTCACGGTCTGTAACACGTGTCTGTCTGATGGCATCAAGCAGTGATGTCTTACCATGATCTACATGACCCATTACACAGACTACAGGTGGACGAGGAACCATCTTGCTCTCATCCTCTTCATCCTCCTTGAGAAGCTCTGCAATCACATCGACCTTCTCCTCTTCCTCACAGATGAAATTAAACTCTAACGCAATCTCCTCGGCAGCTGCAAAATCAACTTCAGAGTTAACTGTTACCATCTCGCCCTTCATGAAAAGCTTCTTTACGATGGCTGAAGGCTGAACCTTCATCTTGTCAGCTAAATCCCTGATTGTAATCTTCTCCGGAAGAGAAATTGTCTTAATCTCGTTCTCATCCTCTTTTGGCTGTGCCTTAGGCTGCTGTGGCTTTTTCTTGCCGCCGTGCTTCTCGAGATTGATGTAATTCTCCTGCTTCTTTCCGAGCTTATCCTGCTTCTGGCTCTGATTGTGATTATGCTTATTCTTTCTATCGTTGCCTCTGTCTCTGCTCTCCTTGCCTCTTACATCATCAGGAGCTGCCACTGCAACGGTTTCTTTTCTGAAACGGTTTCTATCATCGCTTCTGCCGCCTGCTCTCTCGTTATTTCTGTCATTGCTTCTGCTTCTGTCATTATTTCTGTCAAAGCTTCTGCCACCCTCAGCAGGACGTCTCGAGTCATTTCTGAAACCTCTGTTATTGTCTCTATTATTGTCTCTATTATTGTCTCTGCTGTTATCGCGGTTATTGTCGCGATTGTTTGGTCTTCTATCGCTGTTTCGGTCAGTATTTCTGCTTCTATCGGCATTTCTATCGGTATTTCTGTCAGTATTTCTGTTGTTGGTTCTATCGCCATTATCCTGACGTCTGTCGCCTCTTCTATCAGCATCAGCCTGACGTGCCGGACGTGAATTGGCTGTCTTCATATCTGCATACGGATCCGCTGTACGCTCACTTATAGGACGCATAGCTCTCTCTCCGACAGGTCTTGGCTTAATAATGCTGTGCTGCTCAGGACGTGATGACTGATTATCGCGTCTGCCATTGCCATTTCTTCCCTGCTTACTGTACTGGGCATTGAAAACTGCTGTGATGCTTGCCTTTTTCTTTGGTCTGTCGGCTGCCTTAGCCTCATCCTTTTTAGGTTCTTCCTTCTTAGGTGCATCTTTTTTTACTTCTGTTTTTGCGTACTTCTTTCGTACAATTTGCTGTGCCTCATCCTCAAGACCGCTCTGCACATTTTTGACAGCAAACTGTGTGCCGTTTAATGTGTCTATGACTTCCTGCGACTTTATATTTAATTCTTTTGCAAGTTCATGAACTCTCATTTTTGCCATATATCTATTTTCCTCCATTATTCAGTTTTATTCGACTGCAGCTTTTTTATCACTGCATTTGCAAGGTTTTCATCCGTTACCGCAAGGGAAGCGCGAAACTCTTTGCCTATTGCATTCCCTAACCCCACCTTGTCACTATAAAAATAAATCGGAACCTCATAGAAAGCAGTCATATCCGAAAAATGCTTCTTTGTGTTGTCTGATGAATCATCTGCAACTATCACTAAAAATGCCTTTCCTGTCTTTACAGCTTTCTCTGTCGAAAACTCTCCGCTAACCACATTGCCTGACTTTGCTGCTAATCCCAGCATAGAAAGTACTCTATCTGTCAATTTGGTTCATCTCCTTTTCAAGCTCCTCATATACCTGTTCTGATACACTAACACCAAGGGAACGCTCAAGTGCCTTTGTCTTTTTAGCCTTTTTAAAGCATTCAAGACTCTTACATATATAAGCTCCCCTGCCGTTTTTCTTGCCGGTGTCATCGAGAATTATGTTGCCCTCCGCAGTCCTTACCGCGCGGATAAGCGACTTCTTTTCCTTCATCTCCTGACAGCCTACGCATTTGCGCATTGGAATCTTTTTATTTGCCATTACTGCTCATCACCACTATCTGCCGCATCATCTGTCTCATCGAAATCTAAAGCATCTGCATTACCGGCTGCTGCATCATTTTCTGCATCTGCCTGTTCTTCCTCGGCTAATCTCTCGTTCTCAGCAAGCTCATCATCTGAATAATCATAATCGTCATCATAATCATCCTCTTCATAGTCATTCTCATAATCCATGAAGTCTCCTGACTCTCTGGCCTGTGTCTCGCTCTTGATATCAATCTTAAAGCCTGTAAGTCTTGCTGCAAGTCTTGCATTCTGTCCTTCCTTGCCGATTGCAAGTGAAAGCTGATAATCCGGAACAACAACCTTTGCTGATTTCTCATCTGCATCTGCGATAACAGAGATAACCTTTGCAGGGCTAAGTGCGTTCTGGATAAGTATTGCCGGATTCTCATCCCATGTGATGATATCGATTTTCTCACCGCGAAGCTCATTTACGATAGCATTTACTCTGGCACCATTCATACCTACACATGCTCCTACAGGGTCTACGTTTGGATCATTTGACCATACTGCAATCTTTGTTCTGCTTCCGGCCTCACGTGAAATAGCCTTTATCTCAACTATGCCCTCTTTAACCTCCGTAACCTCTGACTCGAAAAGTCTCTTCACAAGCTCAGGATGTGTTCTTGAAACAAGAATCTTTGGTCCCTTTGATGTGGACTTAACCTCAAGGATATATACCTTGATGCGCTCTGTAGGCTTGAAAACCTCGCCCTTTATCTGCTCACTCTCAGTCAGAAGTGCATCTGCCTTACCTAAGTTGATGCTGACATTCTTTCCGATGTATCTTTGAACAACACCTGTCACAACATCCTTTTCCTTGCTGTTGTACTCGTCAAATATTACCTTTCTCTCCTCCTCGCGGATTTTCTGAAGGATAACATTCTTTGCGTTCTGTGTAGCGATACGTCCGAATTCCTTTGACTTAACCTCAACTCTCACGATATCTCCAAGCTGATAGTTACCGTTTACCTTGTGCGCATCTGCTAAGGAAATCTCCTCAACCGGATCCTCAACCACGTCTACAACCGTCTTCTCCTGGTAGCATGAGAAAGCACATGTCTCAGGATCGATTTCTACCTTTACATTGTCTGATTTACCAAAATGGTTCTTGCAGGCAGTCACAAGAGAGTTCTCAATTGCCTCAAGTAAAGTTTCTTTACTGATGTTTTTCTCCTGCTCTAATATATTTAACGCTTCTAATAACTCATTGCTCATTATTTTTTCCTCCTATTTGTGTTATCGTGCGCTTTAATTAAAAATCCAATGCCTGACGTATAAGCGCAATGTCACTCTTATTGAATGTAGTCTCATTGCCGTCTTCATCGGTTATTGTCACTGTATCCTTATCATAGGCTTTAAGCAGACCATAAAATTCCTTTGATTTGTTGATAGCCTTATATGTGCGAATCTCTATCTCCTTATTCATATTGCGCACATAGTCCTTTTCCTTCTTGAGAGGTCTTCCAAGCCCCGGCGAGCTGACCTCGAAGGTGTACGAATCAGGAATATAGTCCTCTCTGTCGAGAATCTCATTCATCTGCCTTGCAACCACTTCACAGTCATCAACGGTTATGCCACCCTCCTTATCGATATATGCTCTCAGGTAGTTCATGCCGCCTTCCTTAACATACTCGACATCAACGAGCTCAAAATTCATGCTGTCAAGAATTGGTTTAATAAAACTCTCTGTCTTTGCCTCATATACACTTGCCTTTGACATTTTATCACCTCTCTTTGATTATTGATGTTTATAAACGTGAATTGAGAGAGGACTTTTGCCCTCTCTCAATCTAGTCAACGTTGTTATCATAGGTATAATAGCACTATCAGGAAAAAAAATCAAGTTTTTTTAAAAAAGTACTTGCTTTTTTTGAAACTCCATGATAGTATAATACACGGTTCGTTGGTCAAGCGGTTAAGACGCCGCCCTCTCACGGCGGAA
>OGIE01004993.1_pt1 | contig 11807 bp, 9 predicted proteins | sample 1571581 | NCBI WGS metagenome assembly OGIE01 (sample SAMEA2582021, study PRJEB24529) | metagenome | biome: Human gut stool | place: China | collected 2011
TTTCTGTCCATGTAGGCGAAATGGATTTATACATCCGTTTCTGGGAATACAGTTGTGGTGTTGGCAGCATTCCCGACTGGAGCATTATCATTGTGCGTAGTAACTTCAAACGGAACCAGCAGGAAAAACTGAAAGACCTTGCCCGATTCTTTAAGGAGTATGCCCCACGTTACGGTTATAAATACCTTTGCACCGAGGATGATGATTACAAGTATTATCAGACCCTTGGTTTGAAACTTATTCACCGAGGATTTTTCAGACAATATAATTATGGGTTGCCGTTGAAAGAGTTGGAGGTGTAATGTAGATTTTTAAAAAAGGAGAGGTTTTCCTCTCCTTTCTTATTTTGTAATATAATTTATATGTTTTAATAATGGATAAAGACGACGTTGTTCTTGATATAATTCAATTCAAATTATTATAAATAACCCTATAAGGTTAAAGAACAAACCACATCATTGGGGATTTATAGCACCTTCAAGTGTAAATATATAAAAGTCATTTCTGCTTTTCTTCTTTCCTCCATCCGATTTTTTCCACAGAACGCAAATCATTTTTAATTAATTCTCGCATTCTTATTAAAGAATCAGATATGATGGACTCTGTATCCATACTGTTTTTCTTCTGTAATGGCATAGCACTATTACGAACTTCCTTTTTTTCACTATATATTGTAATCATAGTTATTTTAATTTTGATCGTTCAAAATAATGTGGATTTAATTCTGCTGGGAAATAATGCTTCCTTTTTAACCAAACAAATCCGTCACCTTTAGTTATTACAGCAACATCAACTGGGCCTCCAACACTTTCTTCTTCAGATGTAATACGTCGCTTTAAATATGTCATTCTAACTAGACTTTCGGCCATGTCTGCCAAGTCTTCTTTACTTAAATATGAAATAGTATTAACTAACTTCATAATATAATTTTCTTGTATGTACTGATTCATACCCTGCATATATAAATCGGTATATTGTTTTAAATCAATGTTATGTAATGCGTCTTTTAAAGCATCTGGTGCCCCTGCTGAATCTAATTGAGAAATGATTTCATCTCTTAGCACAGTTATAGATTCGTTATAGCTTTCGTAAAACTTTTGACGAAGGTCATCATCAATGCCTCTAATCACGGTATTTGCAACATCAGTTTGTGCAAATGGTTCAACACAGGCATTATTGATATTTGAAACAATATATTCGCTTTTATTTGTATATTTTATTCTACCATCAAATGCAGAACTTATGACAAAAGAAACATAAGAAGGGAATATATCATCTTCGCCATACCCCCAGAAAATAATTTCAGTGTTAATAAGATAAACATGAACAGTAGAAACTATAATATTGTATAAGGATTTGATAAACAATTGTAAAAATCCCTCTGGACATAATTTAGAGCTCAACAGTTCGTTTAATATTTCTGTTATTACTGTTGTTGCATATTTATTAAAGTTTTCTATTGTATAATCTTTAAATTCAGCACATTTCTCAGCAGAAGAATGCAGATGATCAAAATAAATAAGAGTCTCTTGCATCTTATTAAATACTTTTTCTTCCGATATCTCTGCACCTTCTTCTTCCAATTTTGTCCTTGATATATTTATAATCTCGTCTAAAAAACCATTTATAATAACTCGTAGATTTACAATTTGATCTTCAATCAAATGAGACATTATATGAGTTTTTACAAATTCAAAAAAAATACAAGGATAGTCTGTAAGATGTGCGCATGATGAATCACCTAATTTATCCCTAAATAACTTAAAAATATCCTCCCAAGGCATTCCTAGAAAATCCAGATTCCCACAAATACAAATGCCAACAGGATGGTATCTTGATAACTCAAAAATTTTATTAGCATGATTTGTTATTTTATGCTTTGAAGACACAGTATGTGTAGCTGCACTATCTGCAGCAAAAGCTACACCCCTACGATTTATGGTACCTACAATTGCTGTCATATCAATAATAATTATTAGACAAAGATACAGATTTCTATCCCAAAAAGAAATTATGTTATCAATAAATAGCTATAATGTTGAACTTATTCGCAAATTTTATTGCAAATAGTCCTATTGAAATGATGAAAAATAGACAGGCTTTCTTATCTTTGCATAGAACGAAAGAAAATCCTTATGGAAAAAGAAAAAGACATAAACCGCATCAAGGTTGTGCTTGTGGAGAAGAAGCGGACCAACAAATGGTTGGCCGAACAATTAGGAAAGGACCCTGCCACGGTATCGAAGTGGTGTACAAACACATCACAACCCGGACTGGAAACGCTGCTGGAGATAGCGCGTGTTCTGGATGTAGATATTAAAGAACTGCTGAACTCTACACGTGACGATGTTCAGTTAGTTAGAATTCAAAAACAGTAAAGCCAAGTAATGTTATGAACAGTAATGATAGAGCCAATCTCATAAAACGTATCAATACTCTAGAAGGACTGACCGATAAAGAACGTAGTGACTTGTTAGGTTTGTTACGAGAAAATAAAACTTATGGTCTGGTATGGGAAGATAAGCCGGAGGACGTAGAAGAACGTCTTCGCGAAGAACTGCCCATCTTGACAGAGGTGCCGGAACGTGTCATTATTAGTGAAGATAATGATGCACCAAACCATATTCTGATTGAAGGAGATAATCTGGAAGCTCTTGCTATTTTGGCTTATACACATGAGGGAAAGATAGATGTAATCTATATCGATCCTCCATATAATACAGGAAATAAAGATTTTATATATAACGACAGTTATGTGGATAAGGAAGATTCTTATCGCCATTCTAAATGGTTGTCATTTATGAGTCGTCGTTTGAAAATTGCCAAGAAGTTGTTATATGACCGTGGAGTAATTTTTATTTCTATTGATGATAATGAACAAGCGCAGTTAAAGTTGCTTTGCGATGAAATTTTTGGAGCAGATAGTTTAATTTGGCAAAAAAAAACAGGTGCAGCAGATGCCAATGGAATAGCAATAATTACCGAATATATCCTTGTATATTGTCTCGATCCTCAAAATGCTAAAAATATTTTTTCTTATAACAAAAATGCTTTTGATATAAAAAGATATAGATACACTGATGAATTTGAGAAAATACGAGGACCATTTTATTACGACTCTTTAGATAGAGGTAGTATTCAATATAGTGATGGACTTAATTACGGAATTGAAGCACCTGATGGCTCTATGATTTTCCCAAATGGAAGACTTTCTTTTGTTAATGATGGATGGACTTGGAAATGGAGTAAAGAAAAAGTTGAATGGGGAATCAAAAACAAATTTATTGAGATTGTACCAACAAACAAAAAGAAAAATGGTTGGGCTGTTAAATATAAGATATATTTAAATGTTGATAATGAAGGTAATGCAATAGAAAAATCTGTACCTTATAAAAATCTTATAAGTGGTATTTTAAATGCAGATGCAGCAAATGATATCAAAACTATTTTTAATTCTAAGGCTTTCAGCTATGCGAAGCCTATAGAATTAATCAAATTATTTATTAATTTAATAGCCAATAAAAAAGGAATTATTCTCGACTTTTTCGCGGGAAGTGGTACTACCCTCCATGCCACTATGCAACTTAATGCAGAAGATGGAGGTCACCGCCAATGTATTCTTGTTACAAATAATGAAAACAACATTTGTGAAGAAGTTACTTACGAACGAAACAGGCGAGTAATTCAAGGTTATACAAACGCAAAAGGCGAAGAGGTAGCAGGTTTAACAAAGAACAATCTCCGCTATTACCGTACCGGATTTGTTGGTCGCAACCGCTCGATGCAGAATATGCGAAAACTGGTTAATCTTGCTACAGATATGCTTTGTATCAAAGAAGACCTTTATACGGAACAAAACACCTTTGGAGGTCAGAAAACCTATAAAGGTATCTTCCGCTATTTCGATGATGGTAAAAAACAGATGCTTGTAATTTATCGTGAAGAAGCCATCGATGAATTGGTTGATATAATCTATGATATGGACATACCTCAACCAATAAAAGTTTATGTGTTCTCACCCAGTGAAGACCCTTGGGAAGGTTCGTTTGATGATGTCAGCGACAAGGTGGAGCTATGCGCTCTGCCACAAGCCATATACAATACTTACCGCAGAATTCTTCCCAAGAAAAAGGATGCCATCATTGCGCCGGAAGATGATGCTCTGGCAACCACTCAAAAAGATAAAGACCTGTTTGATGGAATGTTGAACTTTACAGATGAGGAAGAAGCATGAAAGAGCAGTCAGATAAGAATAAAAAGAAAAAAGAGCAAGTAACTGTACGCAGCAGTGCAGCAGAATACTTGAACTATGTGGCATGCGTGGGAAATGATGAACAGCAAATAGAAATACGCTACGAAGATGAAAACATTTGGCTCACCCAGAAACTGATGGCAGCACTATATGGTGTAGAAGTACATACCATCAATTATCATATCAAAAAGATATTCGCAGATAGTGAATTGCAAGCAGATTCAGTTATTCGAAAATTTCGAATAACTGCTCCGGATGGGAAACAGTATAACACAAATCATTATTCATTGGAAATGATTATTGCTGTTGGTTTCAAGGTTAATTCAGAAAAGGCCGTACAATTCAGAAAATGGGTAAATGGAATAGCCAAAGAGTACACCATTAAAGGGTGGGTTATGGACTCGGAAAGATTGAAGCGCGGAACTTTTCTTACTGATAAATATTTTGATGAACAACTGGAACGTATCCGTGAGATACGCGCCAGTGAACGTTTGTTCTATCAAAAAATAACGGATTTATATGCAACAGCCGTAGACTACGACAAGACAGCATTGGCTACTCGACGTTTTTATGCTACAGTACAGAATAAGATGCACTATGCTGTTCATGGACATACTGCAGCGGAACTCATTGTAGAACGTGCAGATGCCACAAAAGAACACATGGGATTGACTACATGGGCTGATGCTCCTGATGGGAAAATACGGAAAAGCGATGTAGTGATAGCTAAAAATTATTTGTCAGATACAGAAATGGGACAACTTCAACGCATGGTTACTGCCTATCTGGATTTTGCAGAATCAATGACTTTGCGTCACATTCCTCTGACTATGGCCGACTGGGAACAGCGTTTGAACAGTTTTATCAATCTCTTTGAATACGGTCTTCTTAATGATGCCGGACGTGTGACTGCTGAAATTGCACGTTTGCATGCAGAAACGGAATTTGAAAAGTACAGAATCATACAAGATCAGTTATTTTTATCTGATTATGACCGTTTCCTACTGGAAATGAAAGAGATAGAAAAGAAAAACTTAGAGAATAAAAAAGGAAGAAAACAATGAAAAATATACCATACCAACAGAACGCTGTCAATGAACTGACCGATAAAACAATCCGTCTGTTAAACCTCGGTGGCAAACGACACAAAATTGTGTGTGAAGCGCCAATAGGTGCGGGAAAAACGGTCATGACCTGTCAGGCTTTGGCAAATATAACCGACGAATTGAAAGAACGTGGTGACAGCCGTTATCAGGAAGTTGCCTATATTTGGTTTGCACCTCGTAAACTTCACCTGCAAAGTTATGTCAGCTTAAAGAATGCCTTTGGCGAAACACGGAAACTTCGGCCTGTAATGTTTGACGAGATTGACCAGAGTGAAGGCATACAATCTGGAGAAATATTGTTTGTCAACTGGGAAAGTGTGAACAAAGAAAGTAATGTCATGGTACGCGAAAACGAAAGCTTTGCTTCTTTGTATGAAATTGCACGACGGACACAAGAAGAATACGATTTGCCCATTGTTGCCATCATAGACGAGGAACACATGTTTTGGTCAAAAACTGCCGATAAATCGGCAGCAGTGCTGGAACTTATCAATCCGGCTGTGGAACTGCGTATTTCGGCCACTCCCAAGACACTTCATCCTGATGAAAAAGTAAAAGTTTACCGACAGGATGTTATTGCGGCTGAAATGATTAAGAAAGAAGTCGTGCTGAATCCGGATATAGAACTGGATTTCAGTGAAGAACGCACACTGAACGAAAATCTGATTAAGGCGGCATTGGCAAAACGTAATCAGTTGGCTGAGCTTTATCAGGAATTGGGCGTCAAAATCAATCCCCTATTACTTATCCAGCTGCCCAACGATGTGAAGGAAACCATGACTTCGGAAGATCAAGCTATCACAGAACAGGTGAAAACCTATTTGGAAGCTATATGCGGGATAACCGCCGAAAATGGATTATTGGCCGTATGGCTCGCCAACGAAAAAGAGAATCTCGCCGGACTGGAACGTCCCGATAATATGACGCAAGTATTGCTATTCAAAGAAGCAATTGCTTTGGGTTGGGACTGCCCTCGTACAGCTGTTCTTTTGATCTTCAGAAAATTGCAAAGCGACCAGTTTACAATACAAACCGTAGGACGTATTCTGAGAATGCCGGAACAGAAACATTATCCGAAAGAACAGCTTAATATCGGTTATGTTTATACCGATATTGCAAAAGATAAAATTCAGATTGTCACAGCCGACTCTGACTATATCCTGAAAAATACAATTACGGCATGCAGACGTGAAAATCTTGAGAATGTGTCTATACCGGCTTACTATTCAGAACGTCCTAATGTGGAACGAAATTATTTGGGGCCAGACTTCAAGAAAACATTGTATGAAGTAGCAGATGAATTCTGGAAACTGGAAAGAGGTGCCGGCTTGTTTTCTATCGCAGAATTGGCCACCTTAAGAAATGATAATGCTGAATTTACTCCGTTGCCGGAAAGTGATGACGATTTAGTAAATGAAAACAGAAGACGGGTAAAGAATTCAATTCGTTTGGATGTCAAGACAATCAATGTGGAGATTCCGAAAGATGTACACTTCCAGAATGAAGAACAGATATTGAAAGTAGATCAAGTGCGCTTTGCCCGTAAAGCATCTGAAATAGACCGCGTATTTATGGCATATATAAGCGGTAAAGGACATCAATTTGAGAGTAAAGGTAGAGCTGATAAAATAGCCAACTACCTGCTTGAAATGCTTGCTGACTATTTTGGAGTCTTCGATACTGATGCAAAAAAGGTAGTCCTTTATTATGATAACAAACCAAAGTTTGACCGTTTGCTGGACATGGCCTTAGAAACATACGCCCGTAAAAGAGAACATGCGAAAAGAAGATCTGCCGCTGCCAGAGAATTAAAACAATACAACTGGGAAGTTCCGGAAGAAAGAGTCTATGACAGTGAAACCAACCATATTGAGACTGCAAAAAATCATGCTTTGTTGCCATTCGTACAACTTAACGAAGCTTCTAATCCAGAGAAGGAATTTGTGAAATATTTGGAAGAACATTCACAATGGATTGACTGGTGGTATAAGAATGGGGACAAAGGAAAACAACATTATGCCATTGCATACGGAAAATCTTTATTTTACGTTGATTTTGTTATCCGTATGAAGAATGGACATGTATATCTTTTCGATACGAAAAGTGCCGGAAGTGATGTAACTGCTCCGGAGAAACATAATGCCTTGTTGCAATATATCCAGGAATATTCAACTAAAGATACACCTCTTTATGGAGGAGTTATCATTCAAGATGGAAGTAACTGGCTATATTCCAAACTACCTATTGAGAATACTACTGATTTGTTAAACTGGGATGCTTTTTATCCTGAAAACGCATAAAGATTATGGCTAAAGGTATAGATCCGAAATTTGTTCACTACGGCATCCGCAAAGATGATTTAGCTATGATAGAAGCAATCTGTGAAGCGGAAGGTGTAGATTTTGACTGGTTAAGTGAAGAGATTCTGAAGGCCTATCATGCCAAGAAGGTTGACGTGATAGAAATGAGTGATAATGAAACGGAAGACATCATCCGTAATGCAATCCAAAAAATACGTCAATAAATACGATTATGCTGATACAGAGAATTAAAATAAGCAATTATAAGACTTACTTGTCACTTGATCTGGATTTGACAGTCGATGACGATCGCCCTATTATTCTGATTGGCGGTGCAAATGGTGGCGGTAAGACTACTTTATTCGAGGCCATAAGCGGAGCTCTTTATGGTTTGAAAATTGAAAACAAAGAGCATTTCATGGAATTGCTCAATCAGGGAGCCTTAAATACAGCCAAACCTGAGATTTCCTTACAAATAACATTTGTAGGGAAAGTACTCGGCCAGCAACAGAAGTACATATTAAAGCGTGTTTATCAGTTAAATCCGCAAGGCAAGCCATTGGAAAGCGTATCGCTGAACATGAACGGGAACATGTATGTTTACGGTACAATGACTGCTCCCAAAGACCGGGTAAAAGCAGAACAGGAAATCAATAAAATCATCAAAGCTAATCTGCCTCAGGAACTGAGCCAGTATTTCCTGTTTGATGCAATGCAATCGAGTGAATTGCTGAAGAAAAATGTATTTGCCCAAACCATTCGTGATAATTTTGAGAATGTGTTGGGCTTCAAAAAATACCTTCAGTTAAAGCGTGCTGCTGAAAAACTACAGCAAGAATGGGCACAGCAACGTCTTGAAGCAGAAAAAGAAGCACAGGAATATAATGAATTATGCGCACAAAAAGACAAACTGACCGCAGACTTAAATACGTGTATAGCGGAACAAGATACAAAATATAAGTATCTTGCGTCGGTAGAAGTGGAATATAAACGGGCAAAAGACGGTGCCCAAGAAGCATCTGCCCTTAATAAGAAGATACAGGAACTTGCCAGTAAAATTGACGATATTGTAAAACGTGCAGCAACGTATGCTGAGGACTTGAAAGCATTTGTTGATAACATAGAAATTGATTTATTCTTACCTAAATTAGCTTCGAACCTGGCACAAGAAATCAATAATATCCTCCACATAAAGGAACAACTTCAGAAAGAGAATACTGGTGCTTATCCGTTGGAGACATTGAAAGACGTGACAAATAAAATTATAACTTACTTAAAAGATTTGTCACTATGCAGTGAATCTGTGGATGAAGAACAGGTTGTATCTCATATTGTAGCTATCCAAAATAGTACTAATAAAGAAGATCCTTTTGGTTATCTTGACGAAGCGGAAGTAACCGCTTTATCCAACTTGGTAAAAAGAACTGGCTCCAATCAGTTCATTGCACTTGACCGCCAACGCCAGGAACTGGAAATTCAACTTTCCACGTTGGATAACTTATGTTCGCAAAAACAGACCTTGGAACAAACACAGGCCGGTGGTAATGAATATCTAATTCAAAATTATGAAGCCGCTCAAAAACAGATAGAGAAACTGAAAGGTCAGGAAGCGACTCTGAAAGCAGACATTCAACGTCTTGAGAAACGGATTCATCAGTTTGATGTACAAATCCAGCAAGAACCTGATATTAAATTCGACACTTTGGTCAAGCTTAAACCTCTGTTTGAAAAGATTGCAGACAGTTTGCTGAAGAAGAAAAAAGCCCAGATTGAAAGTGAAATGCAACAGCAACTCAACAAGTTACTGGTTTCATATAAAGGTCATGTAGCCAAAGTTGAGTTGTCCGACAGCATTGAACAATTCAATATAAAACTCTATCATACTGCCGGAAATGAGATTTCATTGAATCAGCTTAATGCTGCATCCAAACAAATCTTCATCCAGGTTTTATTGAAAGTATTGCGAAACCTGGGAGATTATAATCCACCTGTAATGATTGATACAGTAATGGGTGTTCTTGATAATGAAAGTCGTGATGCCTTGATGGAAGAATATTTTCCACAATTGGCAGAACAAACGATTTTGCTTTGTACGACCTCTGAAATCAGAACAGACAGCGACTACATCAAACTGGAACCGTTTATTTCCAAAACCTATACACTTCATCGCAATGTAGAAGCACAGAATACTACGGTTGAAGACGGTTATTTTGGTTTAACTCTTAATCAGTAAAAGAAATGAGCATCATAAATTTTTCAAATACGCGCCAGATGGAAGGATTGTTTGACGCAATCAATCCAATCAAGGAACTGATTGAATCAAAAATCAATCTTTCCAGAACAGCTGATCGGGAGAAACGTATAAACTTGAATCAGAATAAGGTAATGCGTATCTGCTTCATCGTGGGACTAAGTTTGCCTACAAAACGTTCCATAGATGATTATAAGGATATACAGCTATCAGTGTCATCAGCCAGAATCATACCAAGTTTTTTCACGATGCATGATTTAAGTACCTTATATTCAGCATTGTTAAAGCTAAGATATGCAGACTTGAATATTGATTGGACTCAAAACGCTACTCTTTCTCGAATTATCGCAGCAGAAATGCTTCGTGGACGTGACTATCTGATGTCTGACAACAATCTGGATTCCTTCTTATACGCTATGAACAACAAAGTAGCCATGACAAAAGATATTCCAGTGCTGAATCTTCTGATTGGCAACTATGGTGATGAAGAAATGGAAGCGACTTTGGACATAAACAGTCGTTCCATTACCAACTCACAGATTATCATTGCGGGAGCTACAGGATCTGGAAAGACTAATTTGCTGGCTGTTTTGATTCAGCAATTCAGAATGTTATCCACAGAATCACAATATCCCGTGAACTTCCTTTTGTTTGATTACAAAGGAGAGTTCAGCGATATACAGAATAACCATTGGTTATCACTTTTCGATGTGGACCGTTCTTGTATTCTGGATCCATTGACACAGCCATTGCCTTTTACTCCATTTAAGGATTTCACTGGGCGTTCTATCAATGAAATCAATCTGTACTCTACAGAAATGTCTTCTGCTTTATGTTCCATAGACCGAGTAAGTGCGAGAGCCAACATGAACAATCGTCTTAGTGAAGCTATTGTAGAAGCCTATAAATCGACAAATGGCGCCCCTATTTCATTTGAATTAATGCTGAAATGCTATCAATCACGAATGAAAGATGCAAATAATGATGATAGTATTTCTTCTGTTCTGAAGCAATTGGTTAATGCGCATATCTTTGAATCAGAAGATAAAGTTTCTTTGATTGATGACAGCTACATCATCAAGATGGATGGATATCCAAAAGATGGCCCTATAGCCAAAGCTATTGTGTATTTCCTGATGTCTAAACTTAATAACATTTATGAGTTATTGGATAAACAAGCAGTGAATGATGAAGTAGTACAAATACGTCATTTCTCTATTATAGATGAAGCTCACTATATGCTTGACTTTGACAATCGCCCTCTGCGTAATCTAATTGCTGTAGGCCGAAATAAAGGTCTGAGTATTATCCTTGCCACTCAGAACATGAGTAGCTTCAAATCAAAAGGTTTTGATTTTTATGCCAATGCACAATACCCACTTATTATGAAGCAGCAGACTATTGATGATAAGGTCATCAAAGACTTGTTTGGCGTGAGTGGTCAAGAACTTCAAGAAATCAGAACTGCTATAGCCGGACTTCAAAAGGGTGAGCTGATTATAAAAGACCAGATGGCTTTTGCCCTTGGCATGGGGAATAAGTATAAGAAAATTAATGTGACACACTTGATATAAACAATTTAATTTAAGAGTATAAAATGTGGTCAGATAATGAAACAACGCAAGATTTGCTTGGCTATCAGGTCCATGCAGATTTACTCAAAAAAATAATTTTGAATGATGATATGTTACCCATTTCCATAGGGGTATTTGGAAATTGGGGATCTGGAAAAAGTAGTTTGATGCTATTGCTTCAAAAGTCCTTGCATGAATGGGAAAAATCTCAACATGAAAAGGGTTGTAAGATTATACTTCAAGTGTATTTTAATAGTTGGCAGTTTGAAAGCTATGACTCAACAAAACTGACAATGATAGAAAGTATATTAGAAGCACTTGACA
>OGIE01004995.1_pt1 | contig 11805 bp, 10 predicted proteins | sample 1571581 | NCBI WGS metagenome assembly OGIE01 (sample SAMEA2582021, study PRJEB24529) | metagenome | biome: Human gut stool | place: China | collected 2011
GTTTACGGGTAGATTCTCGTAGCACATAAACTCGCCCTCATGGATAAAACCTTCTTCCTAAATTAATAAAGAAAGAATCTCAAGGCTATGGAAATCAACGAAATCGTCAAAAAATTTAAAGATCAGCGAGAAGTTTTAGCAAAGAAGTTTTTGGCGGACGTTGACGCCGATGCCTATCTTTCTGCGCACGCCAAGGCTGCCGACAAGGCAGTCTTGGCGATTCTCAAGCTGAATCAATTATCCGAGGATGTTGCTGTCGTTGCCGTCGGAGGCTACGGCAGAGAGCAGCAATTTCCCTACTCAGACCTCGATCTTCTTTTCCTTCTGCCTGACGGCGTCCGAGACAAGGACTTAAAAACGATTTCCGATGCGATCGGCAACTTATGGTCGCTCGGTTTGACCGTCGGTTACTCGGTGCGAAGCATCGAAGAATGCCTTGAACAAGCCGAAGTCGACATTACCGCTCAAACGGCGATGCTTGAGTCGCGCCTCATCGCCGGAAATGAAGAGCTTTTTAAGACCTATTCGGAAACGATGGAAAAGAATCTGAATCTTAAAAAGTTTTATCGGGCAAAATTCATCGAACAGCAGCAGCGGCATTTGAAGTACCACGAGTCCTCTTATGCTCTGGAGCCGAACATTAAAGAAGCCCCGGGCGGTCTTCGAGATCTGAATATTTTGATCTGGGTGCTCAGGGCGGCTCGTCTCGGCAACACTTGGCAGGAAGTCTTTGAAAAAGGCTTGATCACCCGCCGAGAATGCGAACTTTTGGAATCTGTCACCAAAAGCCTTTATCGGCTGCGGATTCATATGCATTTGCTCACCAACCGCCACGAAGACCGATTGATTTTCGAAATTCAGGAACCGCTGGCTAAAGCGCTGGGCATTGTCGGGACTGTCGGCCGGCGTCCGAGTGAAGTGATGATGCAGCACTTCTACGTCAATGCAAAAACCATCGGCCAGCTCAACTCCATCATTCTTCAGGCCATTAAAGAGCGCTACTCTAAAGAGCCCGAACAAACCGGTGAACCCATTTGCAGCGGTTTTGTGCGTCAGGGCGACGTGCTCGGCCTTGAGTCTCCCGACGTCCTCGTGAAGAACCCTGAAAGAATTCTCGAGGCCTTTTTAATTCAGGAACGTCATCCGGACATTCCGATGAAGTCTTCCCGACTTTACCGTGCCTTATTTGAAGCTCATTCTCTGATGAACAAAGAATGGGCTGAAAATCCTGTCAATCGTCAGACATTCTTGAAGATTATCCAAGGACGCAGAGGCGTCTGGCACGCTTTGGAAGAAATGAACCGCTGGGGTGTGCTCGGAAAACTGCTGCCGTCTTTCAACCGAATCGTGGGTCAAATGCAGCATGATTTGTTCCATGCTTACACGGTCGATCAGCACACACTCCTTGCAATTCGTTATCTCCGAAACTTCACACACAGTGAAAACGCCCACGAGCTGCCGCTCTGTACCGAACTCATGATGGCAATGAAGGGAAGCTGGCGTTTGGTTCTTGCTCTTCTCTACCACGACATCGGTAAAGGCAGAGGCGGGGACCACAGCAAAATCGGCGCGGAGATTGTTCGGCAGATGTGTCGAGATTTTGAGATCGCCGATGAGGACGCTGACTACATCGAGTTCCTCGTTCGTGAGCATTTGACCATGAGTATGGTTGCCCAAAAGCAAGACATCTCAGATCCGGAGGTTATTGAAAACTTCGCCAAGAAAGTTGGAACGATGGAGCGCCTCGTCAGTCTTTATCTGCTTACCGTCTGTGACATCCGAGCGACGGGACCGAAAATTTGGAACGCCTGGAAAGCCCAACTTCTTGAAGATCTGTTTTATTCGACCGCCCGTTTCCTTAAGGGCAAAGGCATCGACAGAGATTTATTGGTATCCCGGCGCCGTAAAGATGCGCTGCGCTTGACGCGCTTTACGCCTGAACAGAGAGATCGAATTAATAAGTTCTGGGATAACTTTGACGTTGCATACTTTATGAAGCACTCCGTGCGGAATATCGTTTGGCACGCCAAGGTATTACTGCCGCATCTCGATTCTCCGAAGTCGTTTGTCGCATCCAGACCGCTGCGCGGCATGGAACACGCACACGAAATTCTTATCCTGACGCAGGACCGCCCCGAACTTTTTGCCCGCATCGTTTCTAATCTGCAGCAATACGGTCTGTCCATTGCCGAAGCCCGTATCCACACGGGGCGCGACGGACGAGTGGTCGACTCTTTCATCGTCGTTGACGACGGCTCAGACCCCAACTTCGAACAAGAGTTCGCTCGTTTCCAAGAAATCCTCGCAGAAAAACTGGATTTGGCTGAAAAGCTTCCGCCGCCTCTTCGCGGACGCCCGTCCCGTCAATCCAAGCTCTTCCCGATCTCACCGCAGGCTTCGCTACGACCCGATGCCGCTGGAAGACAATACATGCTTTCGATCGTCACAACCGACCGGCTCGGCCTTTTGGCATCCATCGCGCGAGTCTTTGTGCAGTACGGAATCAATCTTGTGACAGCCCGAATCACGACGCTGGGAGAAAGGGCGGAGGACGTCTTCCTGATCGAAAGCTTTAAGCTGCGGGATCCCGTCTTCTGCGCTGAATTTGAAAAGGCCGTTTTGGAAGCTTTGGAGCTTTAGTTAAGGTCCCTTCGGAAACGCAAAACCCGCCTCAACGGCGGGTTTTGCTTTAGTCAACAAAAGTTCTAATCAGCCAATGAGCGGAATGTGGCAAGAGCTAAATTCACACTTTCCTTTGTCGCCTTAGTCAGGGCTTCCTTCGTATCGTCAAGCACGATGCCTTTTTCAGAGGCTCCGCGGCCGGCTGCAGTATTGACTATCTGGCAAATCGCTGCGTACTTGAGATTTAACTCTCTAGCCAAGCATGACTCGGGCATCAGTGTCATACCGACATAGTGACCGCCGTCATTATCGATGCGATCAACTTCGGCCGCCGTTTCGAGTCTCGGACCTTGAGTGCAGGCGTAAGTACCGCCGTCAATAATCGGAAGATCCAGCTCCTCAGAAGCATCAACAATTGCTTCTCTCAAATCCATATCAAACGGATAAGTGAAGTCAATGAAGTTAATGAACTTCTCTTTGCCGGTGTTGTAGCTGGTTTCTCTGCCCCAGGTATAGTCAATGATCTGATCGGGTACGGCAATCGCACCGATATCATCTTCAGGCAAAACAGCGCCGACGGAAGCCAATGCGATCACGGCTTTGGGCTCGAACTGTGAAAGAGCCCAAATGTTGGCGCGATAGTTAATCATGTGCGGCGGCTTCTTCTCAGTCGTCCCGTGCCGAGATAAAAATACGATGTTCAGTCCGTCAATCACTCCACGGCAAATTTCGACCGGCTCTTTACCGTAGGGAGTGTCAATTTTCTCAATGACCTTGCCTTCTAAAAGAGACAACTGGTCCAAACCGCTTCCGCCGATCAACGCAAAATTAGCCATCCGCCTTTACTCCTTGATTGATCATTTTGAATAACTCAGGTTCGTCTATGATATTAACGCCTAAAGCCTCGGCTTTGGCGAGTTTGGATCCCGCAGATTCGCCGGCCAAAACATAACTCGTCTTCTTAGAGACCGATCCGCTTACCTTTCCGCCCGCTTTACGAATAATATCGCTGGCCTCGTCTCTGGAAAGCGTTGGTAGTGTGCCGGTCAGAACGAATGTCAAACCGTTCAGCGGAAGTTCCTGGCCACTCGTGCCCGTACCCTCTTCCCACACGACGCCGCGATCCATCAGGTCATTGATCACCGCGATGTTCGCCGGTTCGGCAAAGAAGTGCAGAATGTTTTCCGCGCCCGACGGACCGATGTCTTCAACTTCCTGCAGCTGTTCTAACGAAGCCTCTTCCAGCGGTTTTAAAGCACCGAAGTGCGATGCTAAATTCCTCGCCGTAGCCTCTCCGACTTCCGGAATGCTGATGGCGTACAAGAAACGTTCAAGCGTGGTCTTCTTGGAAGCTTCAATAGAGGCGACAAGTTTCTCGGCAGATTTTTGTCCCATACGGTCCAGACCGACGAGCTTGTCGACGGTCAAACGGTAAATATCCGCAACCGTAGTAACCAAATCATGTTCAATCAGCTGTTCGGCCAATTTTTCCCCGATACCGTCAATGCCCATGGCTTTGCGGCTGACAAAGTGGAGAATGCTTTGGGCTCGCTGAGCGCGGCAGAAAAGACCGCCGCTGCAGTGGCGATCCTTTTCTCCGTCTTCTTTATAAGCGTGAGAACCGCAGACCGGACAGAATTCCGGCATCACGAAATCTCTGGCGTCTTTCGGCCTAAGCTCGGGAATTACTCGGACGATCTCGGGGATAACGTCGCCGGCACGATGGACAACGACCGTGTCTCCGATCTTTATACCCATGTTCTGTAGGAATTCTTCGTTGTGCAGAGAAACATTGCTGATGGTGGTTCCGCCGACAAACACGGGCTTGAGGCGAGCGACGGGCGTAAGTTTGCCGGTGCGTCCGACTTGAACGGTAATATCCAAAACCTGCGTTTGAACTTCTTCCGGCGGATATTTATGGGCCACGGCCCAGCGAGGTTCTCTGGAGACGAATCCCAGCTGTTTCTGGCGGGCAAAACTATTGACTTTGTAGACCACGCCGTCAATATCAAACGGCAAATCGTGACGAATACGAGCGACTTCTAAATGGAATGCCTCAAGTTGTTCCGGTGTTTGCACGACGATCCGATTGCTGATCACCGGGAAGCCTTTAGATTTCAAATAATCAAGCAGTCCCGACTGGGTATCGGCCGGCATCTCGCTCACTTCGCCGTAGCCGTAGGCATAAAAGTTCAGATTGCGTTTCGCCGTCAGGGCCGAGTCCAGCTGGCGGAGACTGCCGGCTGCTGCATTACGAGGGTTGGCAAAAAGCTTCGCTCCGACCGCTTCCTGCTCTTCATTAAGCTTGCGGAACACTTCCTTGTGCATGATCACCTCGCCGCGGACTTCAAAAATCTTCGGGAAGCCATCGACCTTTAAAGGAAGCGTCTTAATCGTTTTGACGTTCGCTGTAACGTCTTCACCGGTGTAGCCGTCTCCGCGGGTCGCGGCCTGAACAAGAACGCCGTCCTCATAACGCAAGTTAATGGCCAGCCCGTCGAATTTCAATTCGCAGTCATAATCAATCGTCTGATCGGGCGTCAGTTCAAGTTCTCTTCTTACGCGGGCGTCAAAATCATAAGCGCCTTGAGCAGTGTAGTCCGTTTCGGTATGAATGGAGAGCATCGGCACGGCATGCGTGACTTTTTTCAGTTCGCTCTGGACGGTTGCACCGACGCGCTCCGTCGGTGAAACCGGACTTTTGAACTGAGGATATTCTTTTTCCAGTCGCGCCAGTTCTTGGAACAACGAGTCATAGATCTCGTCAGACACCGTCGGAGCATTGTCGATGTAATAAGCCTTGTTGTGCTTTTCAAGCTCCTCGGCCAGTTTCTCCATTCGGAGTTTAACTGCCTCTAATTTTTTCTTGTCTTGCTCTTCCATTTCGTACCTGAACCAAATAAAAACATCGGGTTCCTTACTGTACTCGCTGGGAATCCGATGTTTGAATCAGAATGATAAATTTGGGATCTTTTTAATCGAGAAGCTGATGTGCCCTAACGCTGCCCGGCTCGATATTGTTCTCACGCATCTGCTTATAGAAGCGGTCGAGTTCCTGCTTCAGCAGAGACACCGTGGCGCCCGAGATTTCACATCCCTTAGGATCCACAATCTTGGCATCAAACACGGCCGCAAAAGCGTTGGCAGCCGTCATCAGCAGACGCAGGGGATCGCTTTCAGGAGCGATCAGCGGAACGTTCAGAGAAATCGCAATATTTCTGTCGTCCAGCCAGCGAAGTTCGATCGTGCCCTTACGGTTGCCCTGACGTTTGCCGTTTTTATCCAAAACCAGCTCACCCAGCTTTTCATAATGCGTCATGCTTCTGCGCTTTAAGCCCAAGAGCATCGTTTCTTTTTCGAAATCATCGATAGAAACCGGTTCTAAAGGACGCAGCAGAAGCGTGATCTGCACGCCGAAATTCTTGATAAGTGCGTTGAGCTGATCCGTATGGTTGTTCAGCAGCTGCATTTCCTTCATTTCTGAAGTGCCGTCCAAGTTCATTTCCATACGCAGGAAAACCAGCTGATACAGATTCGATAGGGACACCTGGTCGAAAGAAGCTTTACCGGAAGCCAGCTGAATATAGAAGGCAATTGCCGAGAACATGCCGATCGCATCCGGCACGAACCAGCGGTTGCTGTTGGCTTCCAGCGCCAAGATGCGCAGCAGACCTCTCGGAGCATTTTCCATTGCCGTTTTAACGAACGGTGCGAGCTGGCTACCGGTTACCGGCTTCTTGAAGGTAATGCGAACGAGTTCCGTGACAAAGGGATCATATTTAGGCAGACCGCTGTCATCAATCTCTTCCAATACAGGAGAAGTTTCAACGGGCTCCTCTTCCTCTTCGGTTTCTTTCAGGAGAACCTCCTGAACTTCCTCGATCGTCTCTTCTGGTGACTGAGACTCAGACTGCGGTTCTTCAGCAGGAGGTGAGGTCTTCTTAATCTCGTCGACTTTAATGTCGCCGGAATTGATCAAATCCTCGCCGAAAATCGGCTCCTGAGGAATCCTCGGAGGTGTTTTATCTTCGACTTTCTCATGACTTGACGTCTCTTTGATTCGAAGCCAATACCAAACGCCGACGCCGCCAACCGCAAGGATCAGGACTATCGTTACCCCCATTCCAACCATATTCATCTTTCTTTAGCTAAATCCTAAACCTGCGGTTGTGTTCTCCGCAGGCTACTACTCAAGTCTCAATATTCTACAGGCTTATGAAGAAAACCACCGTATTACGAACTGATGCAATTTTATTTTTTCCGCGTTACCCACGGCGGTTCAAACCGCTTTGTCTTTCTTTCCGCGACCTTATAATTTATGGCCTCTAATTAAACACATAGCGGAAAAATAATTTTCATGTCTACAGCTCCTTGCAAGAATCTTGAGACTTTCCCGAATCCTCAGCCGAATCGGGATTATTTAATTCACATTGAAATCCCTGAGTTCACGTCGCTTTGCCCGTTAACCGGACAGCCCGACTTCGCCACACTTCTGCTCGACTACATTCCGGACCAGAAGAATGTCGAACTCAAGGCACTGAAACTCTATATGTGGAGTTATCGTCAGGAAGGTGCTTTCCATGAAGCCATCACCAACAAGATCCTGGACGATCTCGTTGCGGCCACTTCCCCTCGTTTCATAAGACTCAAGGCTAAATGGTGGGTCCGCGGCGGCATCTACACGACGGTCGTTGCTGAATACCGTAAAGAAGGCTGGACACCGGTCAAACCGGTTGAACTGCCTGAGTTCGAATCGAACGATCCGACTCGCGGTTAATCCGATTTTTTTCCTCAGCGGCCCGTTTCAACAGGCCGTTGTTTTTTCTGATCTGCATTTCGTAGTTTTCGAGCGCGGCAACTGCTTCTTCGTTCGCTAAAATTTTGTGAATATTCCGACGAAAATGATAAGTTGTTATGAACCCGCTGCTTAATACACTTCAGCCCTATCCCTTTGCCAAACTGCGCAAGCTTCTGGAAGGCGCCAAACTTCCCGAGGATCTCAAACCGATCTCCCTTTCTATCGGCGAGCCGAAACACCCGGCACCCGACACCGTCAAACAAGCCCTCTTCGACCATCAGGCTTTATTTGAAAAGTATCCTCCGACAGGCGGTTATCCTGAGCTGAAAGAGGCGATCGGGAACTGGATTGAAAAACGCTACGGCGTAAAACTCGATCCTGCTTCTCAGATTCTGCCGACCAACGGATCGCGAGAAGCCCTGTTTGCTTTAACGCAGGTTCTGATTGATCCGACCCAAGACCCGGTCGTTGTCATGCCGAATCCTTTCTATCAAATTTACGAAGGAGCCGCGAAATTGGCCGGCGCCCAACCGTATTTTTGCCCGATGACGGCTGAGACAGGCTTTAAACCCAACTACTCTTCCATACCGGAAGATGTCCTCAAACGCACCCAGCTGCTCTTTGTCTGCTCTCCGAACAATCCGACCGGAACGGTTCTGTCATTGGAGGACTGGAGAAAATTGTTTGACCTTTCCGACAAGTACGGTTTTGTGATCGGCAGCGACGAGTGTTATTCGGAAATTTATTTTGACGAGGACAATCCGCCGCTCGGCGCACTGAGCGCTGCCAAACTTCTAGGCAGACCGAACTTCGACCGTCTCATCGTCTTCTCAAGCTTATCCAAGCGTTCTAACATCCCCGGCATGCGTACCGGCTTTGTCGCCGGCGACGAAAAACTGATCAAACCGTTCCTGCTCTACAGAACTTATCACGGCAGCGCCATGGGGGGCGCCGTACAGCACGCCAGCATCGCGGCATGGAATGATGAAGAACATGTGCGGGAAAACAGAAGGTTTTATGTCGAAAAATTTAAGGCCGCCGTTCCTTTGCTGAAACAAGCGCTGGAAGTAGAAATGCCCGATGCAAGTTTTTATTTGTGGGCGAAAACGCCTATAGACGATAAACTCTATGCAAGACGGCTCTATGAGAAAAAAGGCATCACCGTCCTCCCGGGCAGTTTCCTTGGCCGGGAAGTCAACGGTGTTAATCCGGGCTCAGGCTACATTCGCATCGCACTGGTAGCCACCGTACCGGAAGTCACAGAGGCCGCCCAAAGAATTGCAGAATTTGACCCTTTTGAGGAATAACTATGGAAGCATTAAAGCAAATTATTGAACAATCTTTCGGGCTGCGTCCCGAACACTTTCCGCCCGAAGTTCAAAACTCCGTCGATGAAGTGATCAAACTGCTTCAGCAGGGAAAGCTTCGAGTTGCCGAAAAGATTGACGGCGAATGGGTCACCCATGAATGGATCAAAAAAGCCGTTCTTTTGAGCTTCCAGCTTTATCCGAACAAAATGGTCCGCGCCGGCGACCTCTCTTTCTTTGACAAGGTTCCCTCCCGCTTCGATCATTTTTCCGAAGCCGATTGGAAAGAATCCGGCATCCGCTGTGTGCCCACTGCTGTGGCTCGCCACGGCAGCTACATCGCTCCGAGCGTTGTATTGATGCCCTCCTTTGTCAACATCGGCGCCTACATCGGAGAAAACACCATGGTCGATACCTGGTCAACGGTCGGTTCCTGCGCTCAAGTCGGTAAGAACTGCCACCTTTCCGGCGGCGTCGGTATCGGCGGTGTTCTCGAGCCGCTTCAGGCAACCCCGACCATCATCGAGGACAACTGCTTTATCGGTGCCCGCAGCGAAATCGTTGAAGGCGTCATCGTTGAAGAAAACAGCGTGATCTCCATGGGTGTCTTCATCGGACAGAGCACGAAGATTTATGACCGTACCACCGGCGAAATTCATCGCGGCAGAGTACCTGCCGGTTCTGTCGTTGTTCCCGGAAGCTTGCCTTCCGCTGACGGCAAATACAACCTTAACTGCGCGGTCATCGTTAAGCGCGTAGACGCCAAGACGCGTTCGAAGACAAGTATTAACGAACTTCTTCGCGACTAATTTTAAGGGCCTTGAATATTCAAGGCCCTTTGTTTAGAGCCTCTGTCTTTCCTGACAGAGGTCTTCGCATTTCATCTACCTCTGAATTTGAGAATGTTCAGCATGCAGCAAGACCCTCTTGAACTCACGAAAAAAATCATCGCTTGCGAATCCGTGACGCCTTCGGATGCTGGCTCTCTGAAAATCTTTGCCGATCTCCTCTCTCAACACGGCTTCTCTTGTGAGGAAATCAATCGAGGGCAAACTAAAAATCTCTGGGCCAAGTACGGCTCGGGGGCCCCGGTATTTCTCTTTGCCGGTCATGTGGATGTTGTGCCGCCGGGTGCAGACGGCTGGAAGTTTCCTCCGTTTGTGCCAACGGAAGATGAGGGCTTCTGATACGGACGCGGTGCTCAGGACATGAAAACTTCCGACGCCTGTTTTGCGGCTGCCGCTTGTGAATTCGTTTCTAAACATCCCCAATTCAAAGGAACGATTGTCCTGCTGCTCACAAGCGACGAAGAAGGCGACGGCAAAGACGGCACTCAATATGCGCTTCAGGTTTTGTCGGACCGTGAGGTAGCGCCCGATTTCTGTATTGTCGGGGAGCCCAGCTGCACCAGGCTGCTTGGCGACACCATTAAAAACGGGCGCCGCGGCTCTCTAAACGGCAAACTCACCGTTCGAGGCATTCAGGGACACGTCGCGTATCCGAAAAAGGTCAGGAATCCTATTCACAGCGCCGCTCCTCTGCTCGCCGAACTCTCTCAAACCGTCTGGGATGAAGGTCTTCCTCCTTTCCCGGCCACTTCATTCCAAATCAGTAACATCCATGCAGGCACCGGAGCAGTCAATGTGGTTCCGGGTGAATGCGTCATTACCTTCAACATTCGGTACAACCCGAAGCACACCGCGGCGTCACTTGAGAAACAGATCGAAGACATGTGCCGGAAATATGTTTGGGATTTCAAGATTGAATGGCAGGAAAGCGCCTCGCCGTTTTTCTCGGAAAAGCCTTTCTTCAGAAACGAGCTAGCTGAAGCGATAAAGGACGTGACCGGCATCAAACCTGAGTTCTCGACTTCCGGTGGAACCAGCGACGGCAGATTTATTCGACAGTGGTGTCCTGAAGTTGTAGAGTTCGGACCGGTAAACGACCGAATTCATAAAGTCAATGAGCGCATTCCGACAAAGGATATCGCCTGCTTGTCCAAAATTTATTACAGAATACTGGAACGCATTTTTTTAAGTGAACATGATGGAAACTAATACTGAACCGCTTAAAACCATCCGCGACTTCATTCGATACTGCACGACAAGGCTTTATTCCTCTGAAGCTACCTTTAATCACGGCTACCAAAATCCGGAAGAAGAAGCCGCGTTTTTGGTCCTGCGCACACTCCGTATTCCGCTGGAATACGAAGAAAAATTCTTAGACGCCACATTAACCGGTAATGAACGGGAAACAGTACTGAATAACATTTCCCGCCGCTGCGACGACCTCGAACCGACAGCCTACATTACGAAAGAATGGTGGCTCACCGGGTTCCCCTTCTACGTGGACGAAAGAGTCTTGATTCCCCGTAGCTACATTGCCGAGCTGATCGAAAAAAATTTTGACGGTCTTCTCCCTGACCCTGCTCGTATCCACTCCATTTTGGATATGTGCACGGGTTCCGGCTGTTTGGCCATTCTGCTGGCAGAGAAGTTTCCTCAGGCTGAAGTTGATGCCGTCGACATCAGCAGCGACGCTCTAGAAGTGGCTGAAATCAACATCGCCGACTACGAATTCGAAAATCGTGTCTATCCGATTCAAAGCGATTTGTTCGAGAATCTGCAGAACACGAAATACGATCTCATTATTTCGAATCCGCCCTATGTCACGGAAGCTTCCATGGAAGGACTTCCTCAGGAATACCGTTACGAGCCTTCTTTAGCCTTGGTCGCAGGCGCCGACGGCATGGATATCATCGACCGGCTGCTTAAAGAAGTTAAAGCGCACTTAAATGACAACGGTGTTTTAATCGTTGAGCTCGGAGACGGCGCCGAAAACTTCAAGGAACGTTTCCCCAATATTGAGGTCACCTGGCTGCCCACCTCCGGCGGCAAAGATCAAGTCTTCATGATTAAGAAAGAACAGCTTCCCGATGCTTAGACTTCAGAATGTGAGCCTGGTTCGAGGCGTAAGAGTTTTATATAAAAACGTCAATCTCACGACTTCGGACGGAGAAATTATCGGACTAGTCGGACCCAACGGGTCCGGCAAGTCCACGCTTTTCGCCGCAATTCT
>OGIE01005002.1_pt1 | contig 11777 bp, 14 predicted proteins | sample 1571581 | NCBI WGS metagenome assembly OGIE01 (sample SAMEA2582021, study PRJEB24529) | metagenome | biome: Human gut stool | place: China | collected 2011
TACTAATGGAGATATAGATGAAGGTTATTGTGATTATGGTTATGTTTATCCATCTCATACCTGTATCTTCTTGCGATCTTATGACTATGATGACTCGTATGGAGGTGTATCGTGTTTGTACTTTGACGGTTCGAATTACGGCGATTCGTATTGGGGTTCACGCTTAGCTTATACAGGAGAATTAAGTGTAGTGGATGATATAATTAAAATTTCACCGTCTATGGAAGCTTCATAACCTTAATAATGAATTTGTAAATGTTTGCCTTAAATTCAAGTCTTAAAGTAAGTAGTCCGTGAGGATAGCTTACTTTATTTTTTTTTATTCCCACCTCTCACAAACCCCTAAACCCTTAAGTCTGAATTTAATGAATATAAATTATGGAAGAAATCAATATTAAGAAATTAGTATCCAACAATAACGTGGCTAAGTTTAGTCATGCTATTGCAGGGATACTATATTACAGAATTGATGTAGATAATGAATGTTATCAATTCTGTATTGATATGAATGATAAAAATGATGTAGGAACTGCTACGTTTAACTCAGAAGAGAAAGCAATTCATTTGATGCGCTATTTAAATAAAAGTAAAAAGTCTAACGAATTAATTAGAGTTAAGTAATTATGAAGTACTATTTATGTGGTCCATTCTGGGATAAAGAATGTAGTGAGTTCTTTGATAAATTCATTGAAAGATGTAAGGATACTGCTATGGCTAATTTCGACACTAAACATGAAAGTTCAGTGGGAGCAGTAGCCATACCTGCAGCAAACTTTACTAATACCTGGGATGAAAAAGATAATGTAGAGCCTAATGTATTATCTATTGACGAAGTATTCGTTCCAGGTCATTTTAAAGTTGACTTTAATAAAATAAAGTCAGAATATGATCCAGTATCATTTCGTAGAGTATTAAGACAGGTATTGGATTTAGACCTTAATTCTATTGATGACGGAATGATTGTATATCCTAAAGGATATGATCTAGGGTCAATGTTTGAATTAGGGTATTTCTTATCTGGTAATATGGAATGTAATAAATTTATGAGCTATAACCAGTTAAAGAAAAAGTTAATTATTAAAGATCCAGATGAGTTATTGATTAAATGCATTGATATATTGATTGACTCCAGATTCTATTTATCAGTGATTAATAACCTTACTACAAATAATGTAGATGAGGATATGGAGTTAGGAATTGAATCATTAGATTATATATTATCAAATGGAAATCCTGACGATATACTGAATAATAAAATGAAGTTTAAGTCTATAGCTATCAATGTGGACTGCTATAAGGAAACTCCATTTAACTCAATGTTAGCTGGATATTTATATAGATTAGGTATTCCATTCTTTACATATTCAGAAGAGAATGCCGACTCTAATGTTATGATGATAGCATCTAGCATGTTTCATGTAAAGGTGAATAAAGATAACGTAGATAATGAATTAAGTGAGGCAGTGAATAACGTTGGAAATCTATTCTGGAGTGATTCATGCTTTGATAGATTTAATAACATTAAATAAAATAAATATGAGAATTTATAACGCAACAAAAGGTACGATGAATCTTCCTATGGCTAATGGTTCAAGACTAATCATTGGATCTATGGAGGTGAGTAGACAATTTTATCCTACAGTTGAACTCCTTAATCTTTTAGTTAGTGCATATTCTAGAGATGATATTGCAATTATCATTGACAGCTCCGCTGAAATTTCAATGGGAGCTACAGTATCTGCACTCCCAGGTTATGTAGCTGATAGTTTGGAAGAAGCTATCATGAGATTTAAGAAACCTGAGAAGGAGGAAATTAAGACTCCTAGAGAGGATAAAACAAAGATATCTCAGGATACTCAATCTAAGGTGTCAGAGAAAGTCGATAAAAAGTCTAACGAACTGAAATAAATAACATAGAGGGAGAAATTTCTCCCTCTTAAATTTTCTGCCATGAATTATCAGGAAATAACGAAGAAAAATGGAACTGTATTAATATTCTGTAACTTCGATGAGTTACTTATGAGCTATTATCAGGTAGACTCAATGACCAAAGTTCAAGATAACGTAGAGAGCAATGGTGAATACGTAATTCAATGTCCATTTTGTAAATCTGAAGGATACATAAAGAAGAAGCTTTATGTAAAATCAGATCTCACTGTAGGTCACTGTTTTAAGTGCCATAGAGCGTTTGTAAATGTAACTGATACTGTAGAGTACAATATAAAAGGTCCATCAATCTTAAAGAATAACTATTACGATTTAGTTAAACTGAATAATGAGAACTGGACTTTAGGCATGTACTATAATGAGTTTAGCGATACTGACGAGATAGGAGAGAGATACTTAGCTAAAAGGCATAAATACCTGCCTGCATTAGCTAAGGTACTAGGATTTAAATTTTATAATCATAATGTGATAATGCCATTCTTCTTTCATGGAGACTTGATATACTATCAGATGAGATTTACAAATAGAAATCCTATTAGGTATTATTTTCCTCCTATATCTAAGAAACCTATATGTACCTTAGAGAAGATAGCTCCCAATAATGGAGATATAATTATCTCGGAAGGGATCTTTGACATCATTGGAGATCTCCTCATGTATCCAGATAAATTTCCTATAGCTATATTAGGTAGTTCGATATCTGACTATCAGATAGAGATGATTAGGACTTATAATCCAAAGTCAATTACAGTATATATGGATGAGACTAAATTATCTATTGGAGTATTGAAGAAACTTCAGTCGGTAATAGATAATGTAGAATATCATTATAAGAGATCTAATGGTCAAGATCCGGAGGAGAGATTAGTTCAATTAATAAACTCAGGGAAATTTTATTTACCATGATTGACGTTAGAATAGAAAATAATAATATAATAGTAGATACTGATGACCCTTCATTCGGAGCTTTATTTAAATATAAATCTACTGAAGGAAAATTCAATTACTACTCAAAAAAGTTTGAATATAAGGAGGCATCTAGGAATTTATATGATAGCTGTCATAGAATTGGAATAGGGTGGAGATACAGATTTAAATTAGGATGGGGAGTCTTCATTATTAACATGTATAAAGACAAAATAGGAATAGAGAATATAAATAGAATTTCTAAATCCCTATACTCACCTCAATATAGGACAGCTCCATTTCCTAACCTAAGGGACTTTCAAAATCAAGATGTACTCCATTTATTAAAATATAAGTACGGTTTATTCTCCTGCTATACTTCATATGGAAAAACTGAAACTATAGCTACATTGCTTAAATACCTATATGAGGAGACTAATTTAAAGGTACTTATATTAGTACCGTCAACTAAGTGCAAGGATGAGCTAGTTAAGAGATGCAATCTAGATAGGTTTAATATGTCAGTTCCATCTGAAGATGGAAGAATAGACTTGATAGTGACTAATGGAGTGAGTAAATCTAAGAGATTCACTGATCCTAGTCAGTTAAAAGAATATTCAAGGTATCTATCTACATTCAATTGTATATTAGCTGATGAGGTAGAGTATGTTATGTCACCTGGAGGGTATAAAGTATTGGATTTATGCGTCAATGCTAGCATAAGATATGGATTTAGTGGTACTGCTGATAAGATAGGAGGTAAAATGATTACATTTTCTGAGGGTCTCAGTAATGTAGTGACTAATAATACTGACCTAATAGGTTACTTCGGTCAGGCACTAGTATTTAGGCTAGCTACTCATTTAAAGGTGAATATGACCTATATAAATACATCATGTTTTAATAATATAAGATTCACTGATGAAGATTTTAATAATGACGATAATATTTATCTAAATATATTAACTAAAACTTGGACTGACGACGATGTATGCAGATTCATAACTAAAATAATACCATATTACCCTAATTTATTTATACCAGTTAACAATCTAGCTAATATAATTAATAACTGGATAGATAACTATTGGTTAAGAAAATATAAGATATTGTTAATAAGCGGATCTGGATATACTTATTATGATGACTCTGGGAACATATCGAATCTTGACCTATCAGGTGCATGTGATATAATTAATAAAGGATTGGTTGATGTTATTCCATCAACTTCATCTGGATATAGAGCATTGGATTTACCTGGATTAAGTAACATATTATTAATTCAGGGAAAAATTGGAGGAGTGGTACTTCAATCCGTAGGAAGAGTAGCAAGAGGTTCTGAAACAAATATAATTACTTTAAAGCCTAATTGTGTAGTTCCTATATATTCTAAAGGAATAACAAGTAGGTCAAAAATGATTAGGGAGTATTATAAATATTGTGAAATAAATAAAGTAATAAAGGATGAGTCTGAATTCATATAATCTAACTAAGCAATCCATAGTATATGGAATGTTTAATCAGTATGTATTTAATGAGGTAAAAACTAATATAGACTTAATAGAAAGGTATTTTCTCATGGATGTAACTACCATGGGAAATAACTTAATTAAAAGTTTACTTGATGCAGTAAGAAAATATGAATTCTCTAGTATCGATGAGCCTTTATTTAGATCCATATTAGCTAGTCAAGGGAAGACAGATAGTGAGTCTAATTCTATACTTCAAGAAATAGTTAGGTATAAGATGTGTGATACATATCAGATTGATCCTATTCGTAAATTTATAAGAGGGATTGGGAATCAATCACTGATAGATATAGCATCTAAAAGATTTGCTAATGACCCTGAAGGGTATATTAAGTACCTTAGAACTAACGAATATAAAGCTGACTATAGTGATATGTTCGTTGTCACCAATTTTGATCAGTTAGATATAAATTCAGTAATGGCTGATTCCATGGGAGGATGGAAAAGTACATACGAATTCATAAATGACTCATTTCAGCCTATGCAAAAGTATGAAAATGGTCAGATAGTATGTGTATATGCCCCTCCAGGAACTGGAAAGTCATTATTCCTACAAAGCGAATGCCTAGGTATGTGCCTGCAGGGAGCTAGATGTCATTACTTGGCATTAGGTGATATGAATCAGAAAGATTTTGTACAAAGAATGTGTGCTATGTACTCTGGGTACTCATTCGGAGATGTAATACTTAATTTAAATGAGTCGTATTCTAGATTGAAATCAGCATTAAGTGGGAGATTTAGCCTAACTATCGTTCCTGCGGCTACAGTAACCGTTGATGAGTACATAGAATACATGATATCAAAGTCCGATTCATTTGATGTTCTATTTGTAGATTATGACTCTAACTTTAGATCCACTCAGGCGGATAATATGTACAAGGAAGGTGGGTACATATATGATAATCTCACTAAACTAACTAAAATGGGAAAACTAGTATTTTGCGCTAGTCAACCGAAAATAGGATCTTGGAAATGCGATGTACTTGAATTGACTGATATTGGAGAAAGTAGTAGAAAACAGCATAAACATATTGTGCATTAGTGTAGTAATACACTAAGTAAAACTTACTTAATTGCTGGGAACACTCGATAAGTCAATTGTACTTATGGATTTAGTCACCATAAGTAATAATCAATTGAATAGAGTCAATCAGCAGCTTAATTCGAAATAAAATTAAGTTCAACGACTATCCAGAAATGGAGTACACTACAAGTCAATAATGGTAGTGGAAATGGTAAGGATCCAGTTTAAACTGGATTATGATATAGTCTCATCTAATTGGAGACAATTAGAAGTTCATAAGAGAACTGGTAGGAAGGTGACGTTTCCTATTGAAGGTAATGAATGTTGACTGTGCTATAAGCATATCTAAAGGAGGTATGTCATATAATCCGAATCATCTAGGACGTATGAAGATAACTAAAAACAGACGAGGTGAGGAGGGAGTTGAAGTGCCATACATTAGATTAAATAATGGAAGATTTAGGATACTCACTGAGTCACTTTACTCTAAGTTAAAAGGAATAACTGAAAGAAGAAACTACACCGACTCAGATATAAACCAGATGATAGAAGCTGAAAAGCAGCAGATGGCTATGAATAACCCATCAAATCCTAATCAGAATCAATCTCAGGCAGTTAATCCTCTTCAGCAATATTTTACTAATCCATAGTTAATAATATGAAATTACAATCCATAAGCAAAAATACAGATAAATGCGAGGTAGATATAATATTATCTACTGAGCATATTGAGTCAGTAAATTCAATGTACCAGGCTAGAGTAGGTAAGAAAAATGGTAGGCACTTTCCAATAATATATAAATCTCCTCAGGCAGTAAGATATACTGATGAGATAGTAAGTCAATTGGAGTCAATAAACTTCCATGAGGATTATCCCTGGATATTTGAGGATGGATGCTATTTTGACGTTACTGTTCAATTCGTAATGAATAGGTCATTTAACTCTAGGGATTTGGATAATTGCCTGAAGATAACTACTGATGCTATATTTGGTCATACATTAGGAATAAATGATAGTAGGATAGTATGTTGGAAAGCATGGAAGACGTATCTTCCTGAATCACCTGAAGAGTACATAATGATAAGATTAGCTAAATCAAACTTTGAATTCATATTTAAAGAAAGTATAAAATGATTTATTAAATGCGTTGATATTATATGAATAAAATTTTAGTGATTAAAAAAACTGGATTGAAAGAGAATTTCAATCCAGATAAAATTCATTCTGCAGTACTAAAAAGCGCAGATAGAATTATGCTTAAGTTAGGAAAAGATGATTTATTTAAAATTAGCAGTAATGTACTTAACAAGTTGAATTTAGATAATATAACTGAAATAAAAGTATCGGATCTGCATAATTTAGTTGAATCAAGCCTTGATAAGCTAGGATTTAATGACGTAGCCAGGTCTTATAGAGATTATAGAAATTATAAGCAGTGTTTCATTAAGATGATGAATAATGTAGATAAGAAAATTAATACTCTTAGGTACATGTCAGATAAGTCAAATGCGAACTCAGATTCATCGTTAGTTTCAACTAAAAGAAGCTTAATTTATCAGGAACTTAGCTCTGAACTATATAAAAATTCATTCTTAAATTCGGAGGAACTTCAGGCGATGACTGAAGGATTTATTTATATTCATGATAGAGGATCTAGATTGGATACAATTAACTGCTGTCTAGCTGATATAGGGTCAATAATGAAAGGAGGATTCTCCCTAGGTCCTATAGATTATACAGAGCCTAAGACAGTAAGGAGTGCTATAGCTGTAATGTCGGACTGTATATCAGTAATGGCTGGAAATCAGTACGGAGGTATATCAGTAATGGTTGATGACATATTGGCACCTTATGCAGAGAAGTCATATAATATGTATATGAAAATGTATAAGGAGATGGTAAACTCCTGCGGAGGAAAGTATGATGAAATAAAATCTGATGAATGGTCATTTAATGAGGTTAGGAATGATATCGCTCAGGGAATTCAAGGAATAGAGCACACATATAATTCAGTGTCCAGTTCTAGGGGTGACTTCCCATTCACCTCATTCGCCTTTGGAGTTAATAAGACTAGATTTGGTAAGTTAGTATCGGAGGTAGTATTAGAAGTAAGAAAAGAAGGTCAAGGTAAGCCAGGGAAAAAGTTACCTGTTATGTTTCCTAAGCTAATATTTCTATATGATGAAAATCTTCATGGTCCTAAGAAGGAGTTAGAAGACTTATTTATGAAAGCTATTGACTGCAGTTCTAAATGTATGTATCCTGATTATTTATCGTTAACTGGAGAAGGGTACGTACCTAGTATGTATAAAAAATACGGTCATGATGGGATAGTATTTCCGATGGGTTAGTAAGATAGCTCATCTAAAACTCTGTGAACCTAGATATCTAGGGTGTCCACGTTATTTAACGTAGGCTAACGGTGAATGCTATTATAATATACGACATATAATAGAGAATACCGTGCTAAGGTTACTTAGTAATAGATATAAGTTAATATCACATATTATTAAGTAACAAAGTGTAACGACTATCGAAAACATAATATAACTTATGAGCTAGAGTTATATGAAGAAGTGAGTAGAGTACAATATTAGTGAGACTCTAATATTGGAAGCGCAGAGCAGTGTTAGCAGCATTGAAGAGATAGTCTGATTATGGCATTTATTGTTATAATTGTGTCGTGCATTCCTAAGTCCATGGTATAAATTAGGAGGGATGAAACCAGCTAACGATAGCGATACTCCTGTATTTCTAGGAAGATTTAATATGGGAGTAGTATCATTAAATTTAATAATGATATATCAGAAATCAGTGGAGGAAGGTAAAGATTTTTATGAAGTCTTAGATTATTACCTAGAAATGATAAGGAATATCAGCAAAAAGACAATAGACTACCTAGGGAAACTAAAAGCTTCATGTAATCCGTTAGGATTTACACAAGGAGGATTCTATGGTGGAAATTTAAATCCAGATGATTGTATAAAACCTATACTTAAAGCTATGACCATATCTTATGGATACCTAGGGTTAAATGAACTAAATAGACTTCATAATGGAAAATCAATAAGAGAAGATGGAAAATTTCCTCTTGAAGTTCTAACTTATATTAGTAATAAAATAAATGAGTACAAAGAAAAGGATGATATACTTTATGCACTGTACTCTACTCCTGCAGAAAGTCTATGTTCATTGGCAGTTGAGCAATTTAAAAATAAATATGGAGTTATTAAGGACGTATCCGATAAGTCATATCTATCGAATTCATTTCACCTTCATGTATCAGAAGATGTGACTCCAATAGAAAAACAGGATTTAGAGTATAGATTCTGGAATTTACCTAACGGAGGAAAAATACAATATTGTAAATATCCCATAAAATATAATAAAGAAGCAATAGTGACTTTAGTAAGGAGAGCTATGAAAATGGGATTATATGAAGGTGTAAATTTAGATTTAAACTATTGTATGGATTGTGGAGAACAATTCCTAGATAACTCTTTATCTAATTGCCCAAAATGCAATAGTAAAAACGTAGTCACTATAAATAGAATGAATGGGTATCTATCGTATACTAGGTTACCTGGAGGAAAAGATACTAGATACCATAAAGGAAAAATCGATGAAATAAAAGATAGAAAAAGTATGTAAGAGTTTTGAACATAAGTAATTAAAATATGGTAAGTTTTATTAAAGAAAAATGCAGTAAATACATATATGGTCTTTTACCTGCATTCCTGATCCACTTCGGATTAGGGAATATGTATTCAGTATCTCAGATTACTAATAAAGTGGCATTAGATGCTGGAGTTAGTGAATCAGATACTCATCTGGTATTCGTAGTAATGGTTATAGTTATGGGAATAGCTTCAGCCATTAGTGGCAGAATATTAAAGATAGGATTAAAATACTCAATATTTTTATCTATACTATTATTCGTTACAGGCACCTTTATGACTTCATTAGGGCTGCTAATGCATGTATTTCATCCAGTAGTCATCGGTTATGGAATAATATCTGCAATAGGATTAGGATTCCTATATTTAATACCTATTAGTAATGTAATGAGATGGTTTCCTAAGCATGAAGGGTTAGCAGTGGGGTGGACTATCCTAGGATTTGGATTATCTAGTATTGTATCATCACCTATATTATCATTAAATTATGATAGTGATACGTATATATTAGTATTAAAAATTCTTTTAGTTAGTATCACTCCTATGATATTAGGTCTTATCCTAATAAGGAAGCCAAATCCTAACGAAGTTTATAGATATGAGCCATTTATAAAGTCAATTAGTAATGTAGTAAAATTATCAAGTAGTAGGAATTTTATTTTAATATGGTTTTTATTCTTATTTAAATTGTCTGTAGGACTTATGATAATATATAATATCTTCTTTATACTAAATTATAATATGTATGAATTTGATTATAATAGTATAGTGAGAATTATATCATTAGGGTTTATATCTAACTGCCTAGGGAGGGTAATAGTTCCATTTATAGTTGATAAGATACCTGAAGGTAAAAAGTTACTCATAAATTATGCTATATTTGGAATTCCATTATTATCACTAATAGTTACATACATAATTCATGACTGGTCAATATTTCCAATTTCAGTGTACATTATATTATTTATGTATGGAGGAGGAATTAGCTGTATACCTACAATATTGAGTGAGTCTTATACATTCAAGAAATACGTAGGAACTGTTCAGGGAATAATGTTTACATCATGGTGTATAGCTGGATTAATAGGAGCAGGATTAGGTCAAATAATACTTAACTATCTGGGTATAGTTCCTTTATTAAGCTATGCTACATTTATGTATGTAATAGGATTAATTTTATCAATCAAATTAATTAGAAATCTTAAATCTAAAGGAAAATATGAATTATCATGATATAAAACATTGTGATATGCTTAATGGATCAGGGTTGAGAACTGTCTTATTTGTTAGTGGATGTTCAAATAAGTGCCCTGGATGTCACAACCCAGAAACTTGGGATGCAGATTCCGGTATTGAATTCACAGAACTGTCGATGAATGAGATACTTGACTCACTAAATAATGATTATATATCTGGATTAACTATAAGTGGAGGAGATCCATTTTATAAACAGAATATAGATGAGGTACTTAATATAGTACTTAAGGTCAAGTCGTTATATCCTAATAAATCAATATGGATATACTCAGGATATACTATGGAGTACCTGTATGGAAGGGATGGAGTATCAATGAAAATTCTTGACAATATTGATGTTCTAGTGGATGGAAAGTTCATTAAAGACTTAAAAGATTCTAATCTTCACTATAGAGGATCAAGTAATCAGAGAGTTATTAATGTCCATGAGTCAATATCTAGCGGGATAATTCATACTATTGATGTATAAATTAATACTATTATGAATGTATTAGTCCCATTCAAATTTGTATCAGTAGATGACTATATCTACAAAATAAGTGTGATTAGACCTACTAAAGATCCATATTTTAGTAAATGTGTATTTTGTAAACTTGAATATGAAGATAAATGTACTAGGAATCCATATTGTTTATTTCTATCTTTTCTACCTAAAATGAAGAGGGCTAAAAGTGACTACTGGGTATTTAGTCATAAATTTAGTATCAGTTTATTTATGTCATCTTATATTAAGAATTTATGAAAAATATATTTAAATTTATTTTAGTAATACTTCTTACGTCATGCGCATCTAGTAAAGATTATTCTAAGGATGTAGTTATAGAGTACCCTAAGGGGAAGATATACATGATAGATAAATTCAGATTTATTGTGTATGATGAATCTAAGATGTCAGTATATTATGTGGAGTATTTTAGAGGAGAATTATATGTGACTAATACTTATAAATTAAGATAATTAATATCGTCATGTGAATTACTAAAATATTAGGAGTTATGATTCTTGAAGGAGCATTAATTGGAGTAGTAGGAGGATTAGTGGGAGTATTCTATAGGAATTGTTTAAAGGTAAAGAATATGATATTTAATCCGTTATATTTTGGATTAAGGAAGCTAGTTAATAAGGGAGGATTCTTTAAGTTTATATCTTATCCACTTGGATATTGCATATATTGTAGTACTACGTGGATAACCTTCCTATTATGCCTTATATTTATAACTAATATGCATACTGAGGCTAGCTGGCAAGATTTAGTATTATTTATATCTACCTCATCTGCAGTTCAGCATATAGTAGTATGCATATCTTGTAGATTCATAATATCTAATCATCCTGACCTAAGCGATACTATATAAATTAGTAATTCATTATAAATTAAATAGAGAGTGGAATATTCCACTCTCTATCTTTTTAACCCTCCTAATAAACCTCCATAG
>OGIE01005019.1_pt1 | contig 11731 bp, 9 predicted proteins | sample 1571581 | NCBI WGS metagenome assembly OGIE01 (sample SAMEA2582021, study PRJEB24529) | metagenome | biome: Human gut stool | place: China | collected 2011
AAACAGAAATAACTGTTTAATTTTCAATTAGATAGAGATTGTATGATGTTTCGCAACGTAAGTTGTTACATCTGTTTTAATCTCTAACTCGGAGGCAAGTACTTTTAGTTCTTTATTAATTCTAGCAAGTACTTTACGAACTCTATTCTTCTTTTGCATAGGTGTTTTATGTAATCTAGCATCAAGAATCGGAAATAAATATGTAGCTTTTTCTCTATAAGAAATATATTTTTCTATGATTTCTTTTGCTTGGTCACATAATTTTAAGTTGATTTCTCCATGAGTTTTCTGTCTTATGTATCGAATTCTTTCTTTGTAAATATTGTCAAGAGTCAGATTCGCCATATCTACAAATGAAATACCTCCACACAAGTAAGCAAAAGTAAATACATCACGGGTGAATGTCCTTAATGTCGTTGCCTGAATTGTTTCGGTAGTAATAATCTTCATCATATCTTCTTTAGTTAAAGCTCGTTTCTTAGTTTTAGTATTGAACTTACTAACTTTGAATTGTTCAAATGGATTCTTCTCTTTACTAACAACATTTTCCTCGATAGCTCTGTTGAAAACAGCTCTTAAGGTTCTGAATTGAAAACTAAGGGTTGTTTCTTTATTACCTTTACTTCTTAACCATTCTTCGTACTTCTTTAAAAATAGACTATTGATATGGCTAAATGTGTAAGTTAATAATTTACCATTATTGAACCCCTTCAATGAGTTATAAGAGTTTAAATAGGCTTCTGCGTTACCTACTTTACCTAAAGTCCTTAAACTTTGGATTATGTTGCGATAAAACTCTTCAACGGTTTGTGCTTTGATCTCCTTCTGTTTTTCTTCATTTAGTAGAGAATCAGCGGTGTACTCTTCATTATTAGCTCTCTTTTCTAATAATTTTTGTTGGTATTCCATCTGTACTTTCAAGATCAATTTTATAAGAATATCTCTGTTAGGGCATTTAGATTTTGGGCTATTTTTCTCGAAATCCCAATGCTTTTCTGCAATAGATACTCCTAAACTTTGATACTTCGTTTTCCTGTCTTGGCAGATTCTTAGCATTAATGGATGCTCTCCATTAGAAAGTGTCTTTGATTTGTAACAGACAACTGTAATTGAGGTACTCATGCTGTAATTTCGGTTTAAACCTCAGTTTAAACAAACTGTTTGAACCAGCACTTAAACTATACTTTTCTGGAATAAAAAAGAGGTCGGACTTTTGGTCTAACCTCTTGATAATCAGTAGTCGGGATGACAGGATTTGAACCTGCGACAACACGCCCCCCAGACGTGTACTCTACCGGGCTGAGCTACATCCCGTAATTGCGGTGCAAATATAAAGGAGATATTTGTAACTTGCAACAGTAAGGTGGAAAAAATTATTAAATACTGATTTTTTCCGGAAATTGTTTAACTTGCGGCAATATATGATTAAAAAAGGAGGTATCATGAAAAAGTTCTTATTGTTTTCGCTGTTGGTTGGCCTGTTTGGGGGAAGTCAGGCTCAGGATTTGAAACCTATAAAGTTGAATCAACCGAATGTTAAACGGGGATTACCTGTGATGACTGCTTTACAAAAACGTCAGTCTACCCGGGAATATGCTGATAAAAAATTGGAATTGCAGGATTTGTCGGACTTGTTGTGGGCTGCTGCCGGTATTAACCGGCCTGAATCAGGAAAACGGACGTCTCCGACGGCCATGAATAAGCAGGAAATCGATGTTTATGTGTGTTTGCAGGAAGGGGCTTATTTGTATCATCCAAAAGCGAATAGTCTCGAACCGGTGACTAAAGAAGATTTGCGTCCGGCTGTCGGGGGAGGACAGGGTTTTGTCGCTACTGCTCCGGTATGTTTGGTAATGGTGGCGGATTTGAGTAAGTTCGGCGGAGAGGTTTTAATGCCTGCCCTGGATGCCGGTATTGTTTCCCAGAATATATCCTTGTTTTGTTCCGGCACAGGCTTAGTGACAGTCCCCAGAGCCTCTATGGATCAGGCAAAATTGAAGAGTGGTTTGAAATTGAAAGATACTCAACGGCCTTTGATCAATCATCCGGTGGGATATGCAAAATGATAAAAGAAAAGTTATTGTGTACTTTGTGAGAAGATGGGGGATAGTGTTACTGCTTGCGGTAACACTATATTGTTGTAAAAATGAGTCGGGAACACCGGGGAAGGTCGTGATCGTTTCTACTAACGATATGCATGCACAGCTGGCTCGTTTTCCTCTGTTGGCTACTTTGATTCAGCAAAAAAAGACAGAAGGCGGGGAAGTGATTGTGGTTGATGCGGGCGATCGTTTTTCGGGTAATCCTTATGTGGATCATGCTCTGGAGAGGGGGGAACCGATGATCCGGCTGATGAATAAGGTGGGGTATGATGTGGTTACGATGGGAAATCATGATTTCGATTATGGACAAAAAATATTGAAAAAGAGGCTGCATGAAGCCAATTTTCCGGTGGTTTGTGCTAATATGCTTTCTGAAAAGAGTGAGTTGGGGCAGCTGCCGGCTTATCAAATGATTGAGAGAGGCGGGCTGAAATTTTGTTTTTTCAGTTTGATTCAGACCGGAGCGAATCATCTTCCTGCAACTAATCCGGCTAACCTGGAAGATATTTCTTTCCGTTATTTCAAGGACGTTGTTCCGGAATATAAACGGGTGGCGGAGGAATGTGACGTGATGATCGGGTTAACTCATTTAGGGTTTGCCAATGATTCTTTGTTGGCTTTAGTGATGCCTGAGTTGGAGGTGATTGTCGGAGGGCACTCGCATACGGTCATTCGTGAACCGAAAAAGGTGAATGGGGTTTTGATCGGTCAGGCCGGTTCTAATCTGGAGTATGCCGGTGTGACTACACTTCGGTTTAAAGGTAAAAAACTGGTCGATAAATCTTATCAATTGGTGAGTTTGAAGGATATAGGAACTCCCGATCAGGAAATTGCTTTGCTGGTGGAAGAGATCAGTAACCGGCCGGAATTTAAAAAGATCATGGGACAGGCAGCAGAAGACCTGACCCGGAAAGAGGATGTCGCTTCATTGATGACCGATGCCATGCGTGATGCGGTTGGAGGTGATTTCGCTTTTTATAACAAAGGAGGAGTACGGCTGAATGAACTACGTAAAGGAGAGATTACCATGGAAAAAATATATAAAATGGAACCGTTCTCCAATTATATCGTTGTTCATGAATGGAATCTGAACAAGATGGAAGATTTTATCTTAAAAGATTATAACAGAGGGAAAGATCCCGGGAAACGCTATATCAATTACTATATTTCAGGTGGAAAATATGAGATCATCCGGAATTTGCAAGGAGAGGGGATCGAGGTGAAATTTTATGACGCCAGGGGAAAACGGTTGAAAGATAAACAAAAGAAATACAAAATTGCCTTTAGCAATTATGTGGCTTCTTCCAATGAGCTGGTAAAAGGAGGGGAGGTTACCGATATCTTTATCACCGATGCAATTGCTGTCTACTTGCAAAAACAAGGAACTGTAAAATATACTGAACAACGGGCTTTTGTGAAATAGAGTTGCCTGTTTAGTTTTTGGTGATGGTAAATTCTTCGATACCCAGGGTGTTGTAGACTTGTTTCAACTCTTTTTCGTTATCGGAGATAATCAGAAGTTTATCGTTTGGGAATAACTGAGAACATCCGTTCGGTACAAAAAAATGATTGAAGCGTTTGACGAGAACGACCAGGGTATTGTCGGGGAGAGGGATATCGATCAGGTGATCTCCTTGAATGAGCATATCCGGGGTGACTATGATTTCTGAAAATACGGATTTCACTTCCTCGGGTAGTTCCATTTCGAATTCCTTGGCCATTTTTTTATTTTTGATGGATACGCCCAAAAGTCTGGCAATATGGGTGACACTGGTTCCTTGAATCAATAGAGAAAGTAGGGTGATGAAGAACACGATATTGAAAATCTGATGGGCTCCCGGTATGTTGGCGATCAGGGGATAAGTAGCGAAAATAATGGGTACAGCTCCGCGTAGACCGACCCAACAAACATATAACCGGCTTTTAAAAGTCATCTTGCGGAAAGGCAGGAGACACAATAAGACACTGACGGGACGGGCGAAGATGATCATAAAGATACCGATAAGCAGACCGAGCCAGGAGATGCTGATCAGGTCTTTCGGATTGACCAGTAAGCCTAGGGTAAGAAACATGATAATTTGGAAAAGCCAGGCTGTACTGTCGAAAAAATTGGTAATATTCTTTTTGTATACGATCCGGCGATTCCCGACGACCAGTCCGGCAATATATACCGCCAGATAACCGTTCCCCTGAAGTTTCTCGGTAAAAGAGAAAGTGAAAAATACAAAGGTCAGAAGAACAATCTGGTAGAGGGATTGGTTGAGGATTCTGAAATGGTTTAACGTATAAACAGCACAGCGTCCCAATAAATATCCGGCAATTCCTCCGACACTGAATTGGATGAAAAATGAAAGCAGCACCTGTCCGAAACTGAACTCTCCCGATTGAATGATTTGGATCAATAAGATGGTCAGCATATAGGCCATAGGGTCATTACTCCCGCTTTCTAATTCAAGCAGGGGACGTAGGTTGTGTTTTAGATTTAAGTCTTTGGAACGTAATATATTGAATACTGAGGCTGAGTCGGTGGATGACATGACGGCAGCTAGTAATAAACATCCTAACAAGGGTGCTTGTGCTTCCGGGAATACCCAGGAAGCGAGGAGATAGACAAAACCTCCTGTAAATGCTGTCGTTAGAAGTACCCCCAAGGTTGCCAAGGTAATTCCTTGACCGATCACCGGTTTGATTTCTGTTATATTGGTGTCCATTCCGCCGGAGAAAAGGATAATACTCAATGATATAACTCCGATGAATTGTGCTGTTACCGGATTCTCGAATTCAATTCCGAAACCATCCCGCCCGAATCCCATCCCTACAATCAGAAATAACAATAAGACAGGAATACCGAGTTTAATCCCTGTTTTACCGATCATGATGCTGATGAATAGCAAGATAGAACCGAGCAGCAAAATATTTTGAGTGGTTATGATCATGTCCTTTTTTTGAAGTTAAACGCTTGGGCAGCTTCAAGGTTATAAGCCAGGATGGATAAAATATGAAATAGTTCGGTTTTTACCTTTATTTTCCTGAAAATTATTTTTGAGATTCTGTTTTTTACCCTATATTTGCATCCGCATTGGAGAGGTGGCAGAGTGGTCGATCGCGGCGGTCTTGAAAACCGTTGACTGTCACAGGTCCGGGGGTTCGAATCCCTCCCTCTCCGCAATAAACATTGAAAATCAATGTTTTATAAAATAGACACCCGATTTTACACCCAAGAATGTAAAGTCGGGTGTTTTTATATTCATTTAAGGAATCATGTTCTAGTGGCTATAATAATTTGCGCATGACAAAATTTGTCAGTTCCAGTTTGTTTGCCCTATACTTCTGTATTTTGACTATTTCATATCCTTTCTTCTCAAAGAACGGTCTGGCAGTCAGGCTTACTTCGGATGTTATTTCAGCAACTCCCAATTGCCTAGCAATGCGTTCAACTTCATAAAGAAGTTGTGTGGCCACGCCTTTGCCTTGCCAATCCTTGTGTACGAACATGGAATGCAGATAGCCGTCTTTATTCATGGATGAAAAGCCAACCATGCTGCTCGCTTCGTCAAAAGCACCTATAAAATGATTGTGCGACAGAAGTTCTTTCAAATGCTCTACACTGTCACCACAAGATGCCCAATCTTCTACCTCTTCTTTTGTATAATGCCTGATATTAACATTCAGCACGGTAGAGCGGAATAATTCTTGCATTTCGGGAATGTCCTTTTCTTCGAGTGGGAGAAGTCTATATTGGGGGCTTAACCATCTAATCACTTTACATGGATTTCCAACAGCGAGGCAATTTTCAGGTATGGATTTGGTCACTACACTTCCTGCACCAATTACACTTCCTTTTCCGATGGTGACTCCTGCAAGAATAATGCTTCCTCCACCAATCCATACATTGTCCTCTACGGTAATAGGTAATGCCTTCGTTCTAAAAAATAATTTTCCTGAATTTTCATCCCAATTTTCAACAAACCTTTCTTCAAAATTTATCGGATGAGTAGCTGTATAAAACTGTACATTTGGGGCAATTAGCACTCTATTACCAATGTAAATATGATTTTCGTCCATCATTGTACAATTGTTGTTGATGATGGTTTGTTCACCTATAAAGATATGTTTCCCACATTGACAAGTAAAGCTTTGCCCTACGCTTGAATGATTACCTATGTTTCCTAGCATTTTGGAAAGGATTTCTTTTCTTTCTTTTTCTACTGTTTTTATGTCATTTAATACGGACAAACAATCTTTTGTTCTGTTTATCATCATTAATACTTCTACATCCAGATAGTTACAATATTCTCCAGACAAAAAATGTTGGTAATTGCTCATTCTTTTATTCAATTCATTTACCATTAAGAATTCCTCCAATGTCTCTTTTATTATTTTGAATCCCAACTTAAGATACATATTAACTGCATAGTTGGCTTTTTGTACAGAAAGAGATACACGATTATATCCCTTATCTTTAAGCAATGCTAACATTTCGTTCATTAAATGACTTCCAATACCTTTATTACGATATTCTTTATATAAAGAAATGGAAAGGGATGGAGTTTGATTGTCTATATGTCCGTAATCATTCATAATTCGTACCCATACAGCACCTATTACTTTCCCTTCACAATCGGCAACCAAACAAAAGTCATCTTCTTTTGTCCCAAAATCTTCAATATATATTTTTAATTCAGGCGCATTTATAACCTCTCTTGAGGGAGCTTCAATTCCTTTTGGGATGAAAATAGCCTCATAAAGAAAATCCTTTAATAAAGATGATTCATCTTGACACAAAGGCCGAATTTTATAGTCAATAGTCTGATTCATACTCATATTATATTTATTATAGTCTTCCATTATCGTTCCACTCTCCGTAGATAAGAATTGTTGTTTTGTCAGACTATTTTTTTTGATAAAACATATATCTGTTTTTCTGAATCATTACAGAAATCATCTTCTTCAAAACTTCCGAACTTATGGACGATATTAAATCCGGATGACTTCAAATAGAAGTCCAGTTCTTTTGGGAAAAACATCCGCATATCTAAGTTTTGGATTGAATGAAACACACCATCTATATAATAATGCCATTTTATACGATTGATTTGAGTTGCGTTTTCGTAACACATCGTTTGTTTTATCATGACTTTCCGTCCGTTGCTGGTGGTATATTCAGCCATTGTATCTTTCTTTTTTTCTTTATGAACAATGTACCGGATATTAGGATTGAAACAATCCAATAGAAAAATTCCGTTTTCTTGGAGATGTTTCTTAACTATTTTCAAAACCTTAAATAAGTCCTCGTTTTTGTATAAATGATGAATGGAATTAAAAGGAATGAAAATAAAATCGAATCTCTTTCCCAAATCCAATGTCCTTATATCTTCTTGTACAAAATCTATTGATAGTTGTTCTTTATTTGCTTTTGCGATTGCTTGATTAAGCATAGAAGCGGTATAATCAACTCCAGTTATATTATATCCTTCTTTGGCGATAGGTATTGTTAGGCGTCCTGTGCCACAACAAAGTTCAAGAATGTTTGCTTCTTTATCCTTGGGCAACCACTTCTTGTAAAATTCCAAATCATCCAGAAATGTGTTTAACCCATCATAAATAGCAGCATCATATATCAAGTCTCCAACTATATAATTTTTATCAGTCATCTTGTCTTTTTGAAATATTTAATATTAAAAGTGCATTATGTTAAATCGCAAATGTAATAGCGATGGTGTAAAGATACGAAAAAGGAGCAATCAAAACACGATTTGATTACCCCATTCTACTTAAATTGAATAAATTAACGACTACAACCTAAATCCTCTGCTCTTTTTCGGGTCTTCCACTGACTGTCGTAAACTTTGCCGTAATTTATTCCACTGTTCTTTGAACCATTCGTCTATCGACTGCTTGTTTATGGTCAGTATCAGTTTGCTATCATCGGTTGGATTCTTTTCCACCTTGAAAATATCATTCTTGATGTCAAACTTACGTCTGTGTTCTTCGGAATAAATCCTACCATTGCATCTGATAGCCTCTTTCTTTGTAAGAAGGCTCTCTATCATTTCTTTGGTGAAGCCGATGGCAGCGCACAATTTTTCCATTCTCAGCATCTCTTTAAGCATCGGAAACCACTTGAATGCCTTTTCAAGTAGGGTGTTCAACCGTAATATTTCCTTGTCTTTGGCTTCAAGTTCCTGATTGTGTATTCCTTGAAGATTACGTATCTGCTTGCCGTGCTGTTCCTGCATACGTTGCATTTGGGCTTTCAAGTCATCAATTTCCTTATCCCGTTTGGCAATTTCCTGACGTAAATTCTCGTTAGATTGCTCCAGTTTTTTCATTTTCCCGCTGCCGAAAAGAGAACCCACTCCGCTTGCTATGACAGTGGCAGCATCGGTAGCCGCGCTTTTGAGCTTGTCCGTGCGTATCTCCGATTTTACCTGTCTGAGTTCCTGTTCTGCAAGGTTTACCTGCTGTTCCTTATGCCGCTTTATGGCTTCTATGCGTTGCAGTTCGGCTTTCTGTTTCTCAATGATGAAGTCGTTCCGTTCCAGATGTTCTTTGCCTGTTACGGCTTTTGACTTACCACGCTCCATCAGAAGGATGTCGGATGCCAAGGTCTGCATCTGCATCATGTCATCGTCATTGAGTTTGCGGCTCTTGCCTGTATCGTGGTTCATCCAGTCAAATACGATATGCGCATGGTAATTCGGCTTGAACCACCTTTCGCCAACCTTGAAACTCTCCCTGTCCTCTTGGTCAGGCTGTCCATTCAGCCAATGTCCTTCATCTTTGTGCAGGAAGATTTGTAGCGGTGTGATGCCCCAGCGTCTTTGGCACTCCTCGCCAAACTTATGCACATCTGCCAGTGTCGTGTCCGGTCTGACGAGCAACACGCCCTCACGTATGGGTGAACATCCTGCTACCTTGATAATTTTGCCGTTCTTCCCTTTGCGCTCACGCTCCTTTTCCTGCATGGCACGACCTGTCTTTTCCTTGACCATCCGTTTGATGTCCTCATAGTGCGCCTGCAATTCGGGATTGCCGAAGTCAGGGTTTATCCACTGCTCGTTATTCGCAGAGAGTTCGGATACCACATATACCTTGGATTTTCCGATGTTGCGCATATACTCGGCAGTTCTCCGGTTATGAGCCTCGCTTGATGCCACGTTGCAAGGCTTGATATGTATGCTTGATTTTGTTGCCATTTTTTAATTCTGATTGGGTTATTTACTAAATCTGTTTGTTGCTTTCCGCGCATATCCGCAAGGGGTTCTTAGGGGTGCGACCCATGAGCGGAGTTTCCAAAGAGAGGGTCACTCTTTGGTCGGGTTGCACAGGGCTGAAAGCCCTTGCCGGGTTCTTAGGGCAGCGTCCTAAGCCCCTCGGGAGAGCCCACAACTACGAAAGCGAAGCGTGTAGTTATAGTGGGCTATAACCGGAAGCCTTTCGGTTTCTTGGGTAACGCATCATTCCTCTTTTTGACGAATTGCATTTGCTCTTTTCTATCCGCCATGCGTTTCTGCAAATACTCGTTCAGGTCTTTGCATCCGCAGTAGATTTGTGAAGCGTCCCGTATATGCCGTGTGCTTTCATATTCCTTGCGGATTTGCTGAAGTGCTTCCATTCCTGCACGGTCATTGTCAAAAAAACAGTGGATACGCTCATATCTTCCCAACGGATAAAGTGCTTTGGAAACATTGGCAACAGAGTTCAGAACCATGTAGTCCTGCCTGTCGAATTCAGGGTATTGCGGACAGCTTTCGAGCCGTAGGGTCAGAAATGAGAGGTAGTCCATAAATCCCTCGAAAACGAAACACGTGCCCTTTGACTCTCCCGACTGTCTGATGTGGGATATTTCCTTCGGCGCGATACATCCCTTGAAATATCGGTTGCGGATTTCATAGCCGCCCGACATGTTGGGAAACGCAATGGCGAAGTACTGCTTGTCGTTGTGCGTAAACCGCGCTTCCTTACATTCTCTTTTCGCCAGTGCCGGATTTATCCCCCCTTTCCTGCAAGTAAGCGAGCAAGGCAGGAGAAGAAAGCGGCACGATTTCCAACTGTTGGAAACTTGGCTCTGTAAATGACTGCTTGCGAAAAGAGAAAGAAACGGGGCGCACGTGCGGTGCCTGTTCCTCTATGCGTTTCAAAAGGTACGGCACACTGTCCGTTGCATAGAGGTGCGAAGCCAGCGCGATGATGTTGCCGCCCTTGCCGAGCGCAAAATCGTACCATTGGTTCCGCTCGGTGTTCACTTTGAACGATGCTTCGGTTTCTTCCCTGAACGGCGATTTGTACCAGAGATTGATGCCCTGCCGTTTCACCGGGCTATATCCCAAACTGTGAAGGTATTCTTCCAACCTGATTTGTTTTGCTGTCTGTATGTCCATAAATGATTGTCTTTAACGGTTATTGCTTGTTTTTCTTTTCGCCAGTACTTATTGGTTACTGGCTGTATAACCGCTTCACTTTATTGTTGTATATATAGGATACGGCTTAAAGTGAAGCGGTTTGACGCGCTCCTGCAACCACTTCGCTTTATCCTAATATATAGACCCGGAGAATAAAGTGAAGTGGTTGCGAAAGAGAGTGTCAATAGTGGAAATCCGGTTCGTACCTGTATTTCCTGCCGTTTTCCTGCACTATCATCCGCTTGTTCTTCAACACTGTGATGAGTTTGACCAGCTTGTTGTCGCTTAACGGAACACCCACCAAGGCATACGACTCTTTCAATGCTTTGCCCAGTTCCTTATATCCGTATTCGTCCTGCAACGAAAATGCTGCTTCCAGTGCTATCCGGTGTTGTTGCTCGGAAATGTCCTTGCAGGCATCGAACCTTTCGCCTTGGGGTCTGCCGGGTGCTTTGGCTTCTGTCTGGTAATCCTCTATCAGTTCGGGCAATGCCTTGTCATTTATGCGGAAGGCAAACGGCTCGAAGTCCATCGCACGGATGTGCATGGTGGAAACCTTGCTGATGTCCCCGTTGCTTTTGTCCTTTTCAACGAGCAGCACGGTTTCAGCCTTGTTGTTCAGTTCCGTGCCGATATGTCCCCTTGCGTTCTCATCCCCCTTGTTCTGGTGGAGTATCGTGTGGATATGTATCTGCCTGTCGTCCGTCCACTGCATCAGTTTGGATATGATGCGTGTCGATTCACCGGGGCTGTTGATGTCATATACCATGTCACGGATGCCGTCTATGATTACAAGGGCTATGTCAGGCGTATTGTAGATAGCCTGCTCTACAATCCTGATACGCTGTTCGGGCGTGTATTTCCTCAAAGCGAGAAATTCAAGATTTTCATTGTCCCTGTCATCGGGAAGTCCTGCCATCCGTAAAATACGTTTCATGACTTTCAGGCAATGATAAGGGCTCTGTTCCGTGTCCACATAAAGGATTTTCCGTTTGTCTTCCGGAAGTTCCGCCACATATCGCAATACCGTACCATTCCTCAATGCGGCGGCTACGATAGCCGACACATTGAAAGTTTTTTTGCTCTTGGCTTTGCCGATGGATGCGCTGAAATTCCCCAATGTTCCTATGACGGAACCATGTACTTTGAGAATTTCAGGTGCTTTCTCGTAACTTTTCGACAGGCTCAAACGTGAGGCTTGCCAAAGGATTACGGCTTCTTCTG
>OGIE01005031.1_pt1 | contig 11702 bp, 9 predicted proteins | sample 1571581 | NCBI WGS metagenome assembly OGIE01 (sample SAMEA2582021, study PRJEB24529) | metagenome | biome: Human gut stool | place: China | collected 2011
CGTGGTGATCGTGGGAATGATCATTTTCTTCGCGGTACGCGGTGGATTCAACATTATGTACGATACGGATGGCGGAAGCGAAGTGCCCGCACAGAAGATCCGCTACGGTGAGTTCATTACGGAGCCGGAGACACCTTACAAGCCCGGATACACCTTTGACGGATGGTATACGGAAAAGGAAGGCGAGACGGTGTTATGGTATTTCCAGTCGGAAAAAGTTACGGGCGATATGACATTGACCGCGCATTGGATACCGGCACAGTTCACAGTGAAATTTGACTATGACGGTGGCACGGATGCAGACGGTGCGGTCACGGAATCCAAGCAGGTGACTTTCGGTGAGACCTATGGCACACTTCCGGAACCGGTCAAAGAAGGAAGCATCTTTGCCGGCTGGGAATACAGCGGACAGACGATCACCGCAGATACCGTTGTCCAAATGACAGGAGAACATGTCCTGACAGCAATCTGGAAATGATCTGTTCATTGTTTCAATATCGGTAAATTCAAGAACTCCCGGCTGGAGGCAGATACTGCTTCCGACCGGGAGTTCCTGTTTTTTGAAAGCAATTTTCCCAGACTGTTATAAAAGAAAAGCCTCTTGACAGGATGCAAAGAATGTCGTACTATTGTATTATACAAATAATACAACAAAACAATAGATATGAAAAAGTAAAAACGAAATGAAAATTATTAAGAAAGGATGATAGGAATGGCGTGGGAATTAGATGCTGACAGACCAATCTATGCACAACTGGTAGAACGGATCCAGCGGGAAATCGTATCCGGAAAATATCAGCCGGGAGAGAAGCTCCCCAGCGTCCGTGATCTGGCGGCGGTGGCAGCGGTGAATCCGAACACGATGCAGAAGGCATTTGCGGAACTGGAGCGGAGTGGTCTGATCATGACGCAGAGGACCAGCGGCAGAACGGTTACGGAGGATACGGAACTGATCTCCAATACGAGGGAGAAGCTGGCAGCCGGTCATATGAGGAGCTTTATAGACAATATGCAGGAGCTGGGGTATGACACCGGGGAGATCAGAGAGCTCTTGGCTAAAATGCAGTCCTGAGAGACCGGGGATTCCGGTAAATAATCAAGAGAGGTGGAAAATAAATGAATAATTTGGTGGAAATCGTGAACTTAACCAAGAAATACGGCACCAATGTGGCCGTGAATCATCTGACCGTAAGTCTTCCCAAGGGGAAGATCATTGGTCTGCTGGGACCCAACGGCAGTGGTAAGACGACCCTGATCAAAATGCTGAACGGTCTGCTGACACCGACGGAAGGAACCATTCTGATCGATGGCAATAACGTGGGACCGGCGACTAAGAGTAAGGTGGCCTATCTTCCGGACCGCACATACCTGACTATGAATCAGACGATCAGGGAGATCCTGGATTATTTTCAGGACTTTTATGCGGACTTTTCCAGGGAACGTGCAGAAGAAATGTTAAAAAGCCTTGGAATCGACCCCACGTTGAAGATGCGAACCTTATCCAAAGGTACAAAAGAAAAGGTACAGCTGATCCTTGTGATGAGCCGGAATGCCAGCCTGTATATTCTCGATGAGCCGATTGCCGGTGTGGATCCTGCAGCGAGAGATTATATCCTGCGCACCATCATCAACAACTACAATCCCGAAGCTACGGTACTGATCTCCACCCATCTGATCGAGGATGTGGAGCAGGTACTGGATGAAGTGATCTTCATGCGCTACGGTCAATTGGTGTTATATACATCCGTTGACAATATCAGAGAAGAGAAGGGTAAGTCTGTAGATGCTTACTTCAGGGAGGTATTCGCATGTTAGGAAAGTTGATGAAATATGAATGGAAAAATATCTGGAGAGCAGGTACACTGATGCTTCTGGGAATGCTTGCAGTCACTGTGATCGGCTGCGTGGTATTACGCATGCCGGGAGGACTGGTAACGGAGATTGCGGACGGCAATAACATGAATGCGACACAGAGCTGGTTTGTACTCTCTTCCTTTGTGGCAACACTGATCCTGTATGTGATCATGCTGCTGGCGTCCACCTGGGGTATGCTGATCTTTTTGGGAATCCGCTTTTACCGCAGCATGTATACGGATGAAGGCTATCTGTCCCATACTCTGCCGGTGACGGCAAACCAACTGTTTTTAAGCAAGGTACTGGTCTCCGGTGTCTGGTATCTGTTCCTTACGATAGGCATTGGTATCTCAGTGATGGCACTGGTCGTGTCTTTGATGACAGGACTTTTAAATGTTGGTGAACTGAGTAGTGTAATGACACAATATAATGGGAATATCTGGGAATTCCTGACGGATGCTTTTTATGAGATTGGCAGAGCATATGAAGACGAGATGGGAATCAATCTGCTGCATTATGGGATCACGCTGCTCTTAACCTATGTAGTAGGACCTTTCATTACTATGGTCACTCTGTTCGGAGCCCTGACGATCGGTCAGCTGTCTTCTAAACATAAAGGGTTCATGGGAATCCTGGCCTATGCGGGAGTGACGATCCTGTCTTCCATCATCGGCAGCACGGTACAGAGTGCTTTCATGTTTGGTACAAATGTCATGAGCAGTCAGAGTGGAATCTCGGTGAGTGCCAATTCGGCCTATGATATTAATGTGATCACCAGCCTGCTCCTGGCAGCGATCATGTACGGAGTATCTTATTACATTATGAATAAAAAATTAAACCTGGACTAACAGGTATGGCACCTTGCCCTTACGTACGAAATTTGGTATAATAAATCCAAATTGACAACAGGGGAACGGGTGAAGGTACATGCAGGAGATACTTGATAGAATTTTAGGAGGAAACTTCGATTATGAGAATGGTTCTTTGGAATTCTCCTGCTCTAAAATAGAGATTTCCCTGTCTCAGGGAACAGCGTACGAAGGCTCTTTTCACATCCTTTCTGCATCGGAAGGCTATGTAAAAGGATCTGTAATATCGGACCATCTGCTGATGGAATGCATAACAGACCAGTTTACCGGCTCCGATGCAGAAATTTTTTATTGCTTCCATGGAGAGAATCTGGAGGAAGGGGATGTGGTGAAGGGCTCTTTTTCTGTAGTCAGCAACAGGGGAGAATACAATCTGCCTTTCGTGGTGAACGTGGAGCATGGCGTATTGAATTCTTCCATCGGTACCATAAGGAATCTGTTTCATTTTGCTAATCTGGCGAAAAGTAACTGGGCGGAAGCGGTACGGTTATTCTATGATCCGGATTTCCGGCGTCTGTTCCAGGGGAATGATGAACATTTTTATGGCTGCTATCGTATGCTGTCCGCCTATGAGGGCAATGAGCAGAACGTGGAGGAATTTCTGATCTGTATCAATAAAAAGCAGCAGATAGAGTTTCTGATAGAGGAAAAGGAACTGGTGAAAAAGCTTTCCAGAGCGGAAGGTAATTACGGGGTGACGGAGAACAGCCTGAATATTGTCAGAAACGGCTGGGGATATACCGATTTACAGATCGAATGTGAGGGAGAGTTTGTCTTCACAGAAAAAGAAACATTAAGTGATGACGATTTTCTGGGAAACCGGTGCAGACTCCCGGTCTATATCGACAGCAGTATATGCAGGCCCGGTAAAAATTTCGGCAGGATCTATATATACAATGCTTATACGTCGCTGGAGATCCCGGTGACGGTACAGCTGGGGGATATGACGGCGGTGCGGCATGCGGACCACAGTCATATGCAGTGCAGAGCACAGATCATGAAATATTATGAGGATTTCAGATTACGTAAGATCGGAACAGGTACCTGGCTGGCAGAGACCGGCAAATTGGTGGAACGTATGGTGACTATGGATGAACGGGATGCATCGGCCAGACTGTTTCAGGCACAACTTCTGATCACCGAAGAGAGATACAATGAAGCCGGCTGGATCCTGGATCATGCAGCGGATATGCTGGAGGAACAGAAAGCTGCCGGCGGGGATCTGTGGGCATATTATCTGTATCTGACGACACTGATCCACAGAGATCCCCAGTATACCAGGCAGATGGCGGAACAGGTGGAGCAGATCTATCGCTATGACAGGACCAGATGGCGGGTGGCGTGGCTGCTTTTGTATCTGTCGGAAGAGTATAACCGGTCTGCTTCCGGAAAATGGTTGTTCCTGGAGAAGCAATATCAGTATGGATGTACCAGTCCGGTCATCTATCTGGAGGCACTGGCACTTCTGAACAGCAATCCTGCATTGTTGCGGAAACTGAACGGATTTGAACTGCAGGTGCTGCATTTTGGCGCCAGACAGGAGGCAATCAGTGACAGCCTGTTAGAACAGCTTCTGTATCTGTCAGGCAGAGTGCGGGAATATTCGCCGCTTTTGTGCAGAATTCTGAAAAAAGTATATGGGAAAAAAGAAGATGTACGTATCCTGCAGGAAATCTGCAGTCTGTTGATCAAAGGAGGTAAGACCGGTACGGATGCTTTTGGCTGGTATGAGAAGGGTGTGGAAAGCCATCTGCGGATCACCAATCTGTATGAATATTATATGGCCTCGACAGATATGGATTCCGTAACGGAACTGCCGAAGGTAATATTGATGTATTTCTCGTTCCAGAACAATCTGGATTACGAACACAGTGCCTTTTTATATGCGTATCTGTGGAAACACAGGGCGGAATACGAAGAATTGTATGAACATTACGAACCGCGTATCGAACGGTTTGTCATCGATCAGATTCAGAAACAGCACATTAACAGACATCTGGCGGTGCTGTATCAGGGATTCCTGACACCCGCGATTGTGACGGAGACAATGGCAAAGCCCCTTTCCCGTCTTCTGTTTGCACATCTGGTACGGGTGGAAGATAACAGAATACGCAAGGTGATCGTCGGTCAGCCGGGCAATCTGAAAATGACGGAGACTTTACTGCAGAACGGTATCACATGGGTAGCAATCTACGGAAATGATTATACCATTGCATTTGAGGATGCCTATGGGAACAGATTCCTGAAAAATGTGGAATACACGCTGGAAAAGCTTTTGGTGCCCGGAAAATATCTGCGGCTGTTGGAACATTATGTGCCGGATACTGTGGAACTGGATCTGTATTTTGCACAAAATGACAGAGGAGAAGAAGCTATGTCTTCCGCAAAGTTAATGCGTATGGCAAGACTTGCGGCATCCGATGCCGTGGAGCCGAAGCTGCGGCATAAAATAGCGGTAGAGCTGGCGCAGGCTTATTTTGATGCTGATGATGTGCAGGCATTGGACGAATATCTGCAGGAGTTTGATGGAGAACAGCTGACGGTGGAACAGAGAGAGACCGTACTGCGTTTCCTGATACTGCGGGGGAATTATGAGAAGGCATATCAGTGGATCGAACGGTATACACCGTATTTTGCGGAAGCCAAAATATTGCTGCGCCTGACGGATGCGTTGATCTCACAGTCCGTACATGACGGAGAACCTGCCTTATATGCGGCGGCATTGTCTGTTTTTCGCAGAGGAAAATACAACGGAAATGTTTTGGAGTATCTGTCTCATTATGTACAGGGAACGACGAAAGAGCTGCGTGATATCTGGAAAGCAGCCAGATCTTTTGAAGTAGACTGCTATGAACTCAGTGAGAAAATTCTGGTACAAATGTTGTTTTCCGGTGCATTTGTGGGAGAACGGCTGGATATTTTCCGCTATTACGTATCCCAGGGAGCCGGACAGGAGATCGAAGAGGCGGTTCTGATCCAGAGCTCTTATGATTACTTCTGCAGAGAAAAACTGACGGAGGAATACATTTTTCATGAAATCCGTAATTGCTATCTGCGGGGGGAAGAGACACAGAGAATCTGTAAACTGGCATATCTGAAATTCTATGCGGAGAACAGAGACAGGCTGGAGAGAGAAGATGAGCTGCTGATCCGGGACTTCCTGCAGGAAATGATGAAAGAGCATATTCATCTGAACTTTTTCCGGGAATATAAGGACTGCCTTCCCGAGCTGCAGGAACTAAAGGACAAGACCATTGTGGAGTATCATACCAGAGGCGGTGTCCGGGCAAGAATTCATTATGTGATGCTGCATGAGAACGGACAGGCGGAGGATTATCTGTCGGAATACATGCAGGAAGTATACAGTGGAGTATTTTTCAAAGAGTTTGTGCTCTTTTTTGGTGAGAATATTCAGTATTATATTATGGAAGAATCCGCAAACGGAGAACAACTGACGGAGAGCGGAAGCTTACAGAAGAGTGATATCATGAATGATAATCCAGACAGTAAATACGAGATTGTCAATGATATGATGATCAGTATGACGCTGCAGGATGATGATACACTGGATCATCTTCTGGAGGAATATTACCGCAGAGAATATCTGGATCACAGACTGTTCACTCTGCAGTAAGATCAGACAGACCACAGAGAGGAGGCGGAAGGAAGATGCGACTGCCGGGAAGCGAAAAAGTAATCGTCGGATATGATCTTGGCAACAAATATGCGCAGATCAGCTGCTATGTTACGGGTAGTGAGGAAGAGATCAGAACATTGTCTTCCGTAGCGGGATCTTCGGTCTATACCATTCCGCTGGCGCTCAGTAAGAGACAGGGAGTCAACCAGTGGTTTTACGGAAGCGAAGCAATACGATATGCCGGGGAGGAAGAAGGAATTCTGGTGGAGAACCTTTTGAAGCTGGCCAGGGACGGAGAACCGGTGCAGATCGACGGCGCACCGATTGATCCGGTTGCGTTGCTGACGCTTTTCCTGAAACGAAGTCTGGGTCTTTTATCTCAGGTGACAAATACGGAACGTATCGGTGCCCTGATGATCACCTGCGAAGAATTGGATCATCGGATGTTGGAAGTGCTGACAGCAGCCACAGAGGGACTTCATCTGAAGACGGATCAGATCTGCTTCCAAAGTCATGTGGAGAGCTTTTATTACTATAATCTGTACCAGCCGGAGGAACTGTGGCGGCATAAGACGATATTATGCGAATATGGAGATGCTTCCATACGTACCTACTGCATGGAATGCAACCGGCATACCACACCTGTAGTGGCATATATGGAGGAGAGGGAATTTCCTTTCCCGGTACCGGAATCCGATGAGAAAATGCAGGAGATCGCGAAAAAACTGTGTGAAAATCAGATGATATCTTCGGTATATCTGATCGGTGAAGCTTTTTCCCGGGACTGGATGAAGGAATCCCTGCGCTATCTGTGTAAGGGGAGGAGAGTTTTCCAGGGCAATAATCTGTTCAGCAAGGGTGCCTGTTATGGCATGATGGAGAGACTGACTCCCGGGGAAACCGGTAAAAATCATGTGTTTCTGGGAAAAGATAAACTCAAATCCAATATCGGAATGAAGGTTCTCAGACAGGGAGAGGAATCCTACCAGGCATTGCTGGATGCCGGAATCAACTGGTATGAAGCCAAAAATACCATGGAATTCTATCTGCTGGAGGGACGAGCTGTGGAGATCCTGATCACTTCCCTGACCGGCAAGGGGAACCGGATCGCCAGAATCGTACCGGAAGAATTACAGGAGGGAATCATCCGCCTGCGGATCAGCGTGGAAATGCGGGATGACACACACCTCAAGGTAGAACTGGAGGATTTGGGATTTGGCACATTTCGTGCTGCAACACATCACATCTGGAAGGAAGAGATCGAACTCTGACCGGAGATGAAGATGGATGGAGATGAGAATGGAAATGAAGGCAAGTCTGTGTGTAGGTGAATATTGTGAAACAGCCTATAATATAGAAGAACTGGAGATCCGGGTCTATTGCATGGAGGAACTGTGTTATTGCCTGAAGGAAAATGCGTTTCTTCTGGATATGTCTATCATGAATGATAAACTGGTGGACTGGATCGGAGAGGAATGCAGGGTCAGAGAACTGGCAAAGCAATTGTACCCCATGGTACATAAACAGGGGTCACTGAGTGCTTTTGTACTGACGATTCTGCAGTATGTGGGAATCTATGGGGAAGAAGAGCTGCAGGCAGTCGCACAGGTGCTGAAGCAGGGATCCGGACTCAGCAACCTGGAGAAACGTAAGAGCCAGATCGACTATATGGTGGAAAAAAGAAAATATGCCGCGGCCATTCGCGGATATGATATGCTATTGGAAACCTGGAGTGATCTGGAGAGAGAAGGAAGAGAGCTTCCGGCCGGAAAAGTCAGGGCGGCGATCCTGCATAATAAAGGCGTGGCCCTTACCGGACTGATGCTTTATGATAAGGCGGCAGAGTATTTTCGTGAGGCATGGCAGGCGGATCCGGACAGAAGCCATCTGGATGCTTATCTTGCGGCAAAACGCATGGAGCTTACAGAAGATGCTTATGTGGCATTTGCGGCCCGGAACCCGGAATTCTATACAGAATCTCTGGAACTGGAGAAAAGTATGGAACAGTTCGGGAGAGAATGGGAACAGCAGCCGGAATTCCGGCAGTTGAAACTGCGAAGAGAATGGCGCGCAAATGACAGACAGAAATACGATGCGGAAAATGAGAGACTCATCACAGCATTGAAAAACAGTTATCGGACGAGTGTCAGCATATAACACAGGATCAGAACGGACAGGAGAAAACTATGGCGTGGTGGAAACGCTTTTTTAAGAAAAAAACAGAACCGGTGGAAGAGGATGACTGGGAACAGTTGGTCTATACACGTAACGGTGTAAATTTTGAAGAGGAAGATCAGCGGAAACGTTACATTGTGAACTGCCTGGAGCAGATAGCGGAAGCTTCCAGGGAGATCGATCTGCTCACCGGAGAATATACACTGGTAACATCGTACCTGACGGATATGGAAGAGATTGAGGCGTTACCTGCACAGCAGAGAGGGGAGATCAACCGTACCGCAGGTAAAATATCTGCGCTGGAACAGGAACGCAGTAAATATCGTGAGAAGAAAAACCGGATGAAAGATGCGGATTATTATGCCATCCGTAAAAGAGAAGATGAGATCGAAGAAGGGATTCAGAAGATCCGGGAAGGCGAAAAATACGGCAATCTGGTACGACAGGATCTGCATCGACTGGATGGAGAACGGCATGCCTATGAATATCGCAGAAATGAACTGGAGAATCTGATGAATAATCAGAGGGGAATGGCGGTGATCTTCCTGACGGCATTGATCGTGTGCGTGATCATGCTGGCTGTTCTGCAGTTTGCATTTGAAATGGATACTTATGTGGGATATTTCCTGGCGGTAGGCGCCGGCGCAGTGGCAATCTCCTATGTGTGTATCAAATACATGGACAGTGACAGGGAATTGCAGCGTGTGGAGAAGACCATCAATAAACTGATCCAGCTGCAGAACAAAGTAAAGATCCGGTATGTGAACAACTGTCAGCTGATGGAATATCTGTATTTGAAATATAATACGGACAGTGCAGCCAGACTGGAAAAGCTGTGGAAAATGTACCAGGATGAAAAGGAAGAACGGAAACAGTTCGCGGAGGCGGAAGCCAAGATCGAATATTACCAGAAGCAACTGGTGGAACAGCTGTCTAACTATCGGGTACAGATGCCGGAACGCTGGATCGGTCAGACGGCAGCTCTTTTGGATAAACGCGAAATGGTGGAAATCCGACATGAACTCATTCAGAGAAGACAGGCGCTCCGCAAACAGATGGATTACAACCAGGAGGTGGCGGAGACTGCCAGGAACGAAGTGAAGGATGTAGCAGCAGCATACCCCAGATATGCAAAGGAAATTCTCTCGATGGTGGAGCGTTACGACCGATAAAGAATTGACAAGACCCTCCCGTTATGTTACTATGACACCGTGTTAGCAATTTACCATGCTAAAGTATACAATGCGGCCAACAGTGAGTGGCAGAACGGGAGGATGTATTATGAAAAGAGTATTAGTGGCATTATTGGCGATCAGCATGGCAGCAGGTGTTCTTACCGGCTGTGGTTCTAAAGGATCTGATAAGACATTTACCGTAGGTTTTGATGCGGAATTTCCCCCTTACGGATATCGTGATGACAATGGAGAATATGTAGGCTTTGACCTGGATCTGGCAGCGGAAGTATGCAAGAGACAGGGCTGGGAACTGGTAAAGCAACCCATTGACTGGGATGCAAAGGATATGGAGCTTTCTTCCGGAGCCATTGACTGTATCTGGAACGGGTTCACCATGAACGGCAGAGAGGATGCCTACACCTGGACCGAGCCCTATGTGGATAACAGCCAGGTGTTCGTCGTAGCAGCAGCTTCCGGTGTACAGAATAAGGAAGAGCTGGCAGGCAAGGTTGTAGCGGTACAGAAGGATTCTTCCGCACTGGCTGCACTGAATGATGAAGAGAACACCGATAACATTGCACTTCGTGATTCCTTTGCACAGCTGATCGAGTATGCGGATTATAACACTGCATTCATGGATCTGGAGCAGGGTGCGGTAGATGCCGTAGCTATCGATATCGGTGTGGCACAGTACCAGATCGCCCAGAGAGAAGCAGGGAGGTTCGTTATGCTGCAGGGCGAGGACAACAAGCTGGCAGTAGAGCAGTACGCCGTTGGTTTCTTAAAGGGTAACGATGAGTTAAGAGATACCGTGCAGAAGACCCTCGATGAGATGGCAGCAGACGGTACTTTCACACAGATCGCTGAAAAGTGGGGACTGACCGACAGTGTCTGCCTCGGTAAATAACAAAAGATAATTGATGTAAGTCAGGATAATTAAGGAGTAGATTTCATGAGTTTGCTGACCATGAGTGCCCAGCTGGCAGAGGGCTTTCTGATAACGGTGGAAATATTTGTACTGACCCTTTTATTCTCCCTTCCTCTTGGGTTGATCGTAGCCTTCGGAAGAATGTCGGGATGTAAGGTGATCCGCATTATTTCCAAAATTTACATATCCATCATGAGAGGAACCCCTCTGATGCTGCAGATCATCGTGGTGTATTTCGCACCCTTTTATGTGTTCCGCATGCACGTGGGAACGGGGTATCGTTTCCCGGCGGTGATCGTGGCATTCGTGATCAACTATGCAGCATATTTTGCGGAAATCTACCGTGCGGGGATCGAATCTATTCCGGTGGGACAGTATGAGGCTGCGCAGGTACTGGGCTACAGTAAGGCACAGACTTTCGTGAAGATCATTCTGCCGCAGGTGGTGAAGCGGGTGCTTCCGCCGGTGACCAATGAGACTATCACATTAGTCAAGGATACTTCTATGGCATTTACCATTTCCATCGCGGAGATGTTTACAGTCGCGAAGCAGATCGGAGCAGCACAGACCAGTGTGGTTCCGTTGCTGGCGGCAGGTGTATTCTATTATATCTTTAATCTCGTTGTGGCATCCTTCATGGAATACCTGGAGAAGAAGACATCTTATTACAGATAGGTGACAGACAGGAGTATCGTATATGGAACAGACAGACGGCGAAATCCTCTTAGAAATGAATCATGTGAAAAAAAGCTTTGATGGAAACGGAGTGTTGGAGGATATCTCCCTTACCGTGAAAAAGGGAGAGGTGGTCTCCATCATCGGTCCCTCCGGTTCCGGGAAGTCCACACTGCTTCGCTGTGCAACGCTTTTGGAAAAAATGGACGGCGGTGAGCTGATCTATTTAGGGCAGACGGCAGCTTCAGAGAAAACGGATAAAAACGGCAGAGTACAGTGCGAATATGCATCGAAGGCGGAATTACATAAGATCCGTAAATGTTTTGGACTGGTATTCCAGAATTTTAACCTTTTTCCCCATTATACGGTGATGAAAAATATCATCGATG
>OGIE01005032.1_pt1 | contig 11701 bp, 16 predicted proteins | sample 1571581 | NCBI WGS metagenome assembly OGIE01 (sample SAMEA2582021, study PRJEB24529) | metagenome | biome: Human gut stool | place: China | collected 2011
CCGTATCCGGCAGGCAGTTAATACCGCCCACCAGTACACATTCTTCTGTCTTATCTGGATTCTGAATATATTCCAAAGCATTCTTCAGGTGCGATGCCGGATTTCTGCCTTCCGATTCCATGATATTCAGGATCTTTGTAATCGCCATATTTCCAGCACCTCCCCAAATGTTTTCTTTACATCATCCAGACTGCTCTGCAGTTTATCAATATCGCTGTAATATAACTTTCCCTGTGAATTGCCAAGCTTTACTGCCTGATTAATATTATTTGCAATACCGGCAATAACACGGATTACTCTTGCCCTGTCCTCTGGATAACTTGTATCAATGTTGACACCTGTCCGGATCAATTCTCTTATATATGCACTTGCTGTCATTCCTGTTCGTTTAAGTGCTGCTTTTAGAATATCCATATCTTTCTCTGACAGCTTCACAGATACCTTATAATCTTTCCTGTCAGACTTGTATCTTCTCTTTCCATCTGCCATACGTTTCTCCCCTTTCGTAGTTTTCTAATGCTGTATCAAACCAATCTCTTTTTATCTGTACCATTGCTTTTCCAACCTTTCTTAAAAATGTGTTCATAGGTTTTGCAAGATGCGGAAAAGGTCGGACCTTTTCCCGAAAAAATATAAACGCCATCAGCGTTTACATAATTTTTCGTCTTGGCAGGAGCACCTGCACCCTGTATATGATATGTGGTGGTTAATATTCCACCACAATTACTGATATGGTGGCGCTTTTTGCCATCACTTTGCTGTTTTAGTGACGTTTTCCGCCACCACTTTTCCATTTTGATGGCACTTTCCGCCACCATGACTTTTTTCTCGCTTATCTGAGTGGTGGCGCTTTTTGCCGTCACTTTACTGTTTTGGTGGCGCTTTTTGCCCCCACTTTTGCATTTTGACGGCACTTTTTGCCCCCACACTTTTTCGGCTCTGATTTGTGCGGGGGCGCTTTCTGCCCCCACTTTGTGGTTTTGGGGGCGCTTTTTGCCCCCATTTTCACGTTTTGGGGGCGCTTTTTGCCCCCACACTAATGAAACTGCATCACCACATCCATAATAACGATTTCCTCTGCCATCATCCTGGTCTGTGTTCTTAGCTGTAACTGTTCTGTAAAGGAATTTGGATTCTTTGGCTTATGCTTTTTCAGCCACTTAGCTTCAATATCATCGAGCAGCTCATATGCTGTATCATTGACTTCATCTGCTCGCTCTTCAAGCTCCCCGAACCGCACCAGACTCTTATATCTCATTGGATATTCTTCCTTGATATATTTAATCCACATTCGCCCATACTTTCCTGCTTCTATATCTGCCTTCTCTGTCCCTGCGACAAGAACCGGATAGAAGATTCCATCCATTTCTTCATATGGAATACCTAGCTTTTCAAATGTTGTCTTACTCATAATGATTACCGCCTTTCTCATCACTTTGCAGAATATCAAGCACATGCTTTAATGGAACCAGCAGTTCTTCAACATCTATACCTCTGTCAGATTCATCTAATGTCTGTAATTCTTCCAGTATCGTATCAAGATGAACCTGTACTTTCTTTGCCACCTTCATTCCACCAACAACCCTGATTTCATGCTTCAGAAGACATTGGATGATATAATCCTGTTTTGAAAGTCCGCTGAGTGAAACCTTCACATTCAGCTCCTGTGCTTCCTCCGGTGACATACGAAACGCTACTACAACATTTCTCCATCTGTTCTTGGCATCCAGCCTTTTCTCGCTCATAATAATCTGCTCCTTTCGATATAAAATCTATTCTTTTAATTTCTGCTGCATATATCCAGTAAAACTTGTACCGGCATGATTCATAATGTTTTACATAGGCATTATCAGACTGCCTTGTACTTATCAATGCTTATAATTTTTTCCGCAACTGCATCTATATCAATCATAGGTGCTGTTTCCTCTGTCTGCATGATTTCTACATCATCATCCTGCTCTTCGCAATCCTCAAAGCTTGCATTGACAGCATCAAGTCTGTCCGCCATTGCCACCTGCTTTGACGGAAACAGATGCGAATAACGATATGTGATATCAATGCTCTCATGACCAACCCTGTCAGCTATTGCAACTGCGGAAAACCCGAGGTCGATCAGATGTGAAATGTGCGAATGCCTTAGATCATGGATTCTGATTTTCTTCACACCGGATAATTTGCAGCCACGCTCCATCTCATGATGAAGGAAGCTCTTTGTTACCAGAAAAATCCTGTCTGTTGGTGTCTGGTCATATAACATTGCAAAATATTCCTGCATTTCTTCGGCAAGGAACTTCGGCAACTTGATTGTTCTGTTGCTCTTAGGTGTTTTCGGTGTTGTAATAACATCCTGCCCCTGCAGCCGCTGATACGATTTATTTATTCTGACTGTGTTCTTTTCAAAATCAAAATCTTCCATCGTAAGTGCAAGCAGCTCACCTAATCTCATTCCCGTCCAGTACAGCATTTCAAATGCATAAAATGAAACCGGCTTATCAATCACCGCTTCTGAAAACTTCTTATATTCTTCAGTTGTCCAGAAAAGCATTTCCTTCTTTTCTTCCCTGCCCATATTTCCGGCCTGTCTTGCCGGATTTGATTTCAAATTATAAAACCTGCACGCATGATTGAATATCGCACTTAAAATGTTGTGCATTGTCTTCTTGTAAGTCTGGGAATAACTCTTCCCATTCTCATAACGGAATGCTACCATCTCATTCTGCCACTTGCGTACATCTCCCGGTGTAATCTCATTCATCTTAAGATTCTTAAAATATGGAAGTATCTTTGTATCCACAATGTGTTCTTTGGTAAGCCATGTGTTGAGTTTGACATAATTTTTCACATCCTCTGTATACAGCTTCCAGAACTCTCCAAATGTCATATCCAGATTATTCTCCTGCCGTATTTTGTAATTACGCTCATAATCAAGTGCTTCCCTCTTTGTTGCAAATCCTCTCTTCTTTATCTGTTTATTTTCCCCAGTCCAGTCCTTACAATAGAATTTGACAAACCAGGTGCCTGTCTTACTGTCTTTATAAGCTGGCATATTCATCATCTCCTTCTTTCCATATGAAGAAGCAGATGCCTAAGCCGTATCGCTTCTGCACCTGCCTCTGTCACAATCTTCTTACCTGTTGCTTATCCTGCATCACTCATACCATAAATGCGTTCTTCAAAATATTTTCTGCTTACTTTTCCACGGATAACAATGTAACCCTTCTTTTCAAGTTCACTGTTGATCTGTCTCATAAGCTTGTATGCTGCTGATCTTGAAATTCCAAGAATCTGCATCACATCTCCTACTTCTAAAAACTTTTCGTTCATGCCTTTCACCACCTTTCCTTTAAATATTTGTTTTGGCGTTTCTCCATACCAGTTCTGCTGATGTCACAACCAGCCTCCTTACCTGAGATAATCTCCTGTAATACCGCCCGCTCCTGCTCGAGGTACTCGGTCCGCTTGGGGGAGTGTCTACATTCGCTCGATTCATATGAGTGTCCTGGCAAATGCCTGTTAGATTTCTGATACCGCTCATTCAGTTGCTTTTCAATACCATATCGTATAGATAATTGAATTGATATTATTCTATACCGTGTGGTATTGAATTGTCAAGAAGTTTTTCTAATGTTCTCGTATAGAAAAACTTCCATTTTCATTTTTTCCGTGTTATACTGTCTTTAACAGTCCATCAGGGACAGATAAACGGAGGTGACTACACTATGACAATTGGTGAAAGAATAAAGAAAATACGGGTATTCCGTAAAATGACAATGGATGAACTGGGCGGTGCACTTGGATTTGAGGGCAAAAATATGTCTGTCCGCATATCCCAGTATGAAACCGGTGCCCGCATTCCCGGTGAAGATATGATTCTAAAACTTGCTGATGCTTTGCACTGCAATTACAAGGCAATCTCTGATTACAGCCTTGGTGCTGCTGAAGATATCATTGAAACACTTTTCTGGCTTGAAGAAAGTGCCTCATCACTTCCTGCCCGTGGAAAAGGCACAAGATTCCCAGAGTACACAGCTCCCGGCAACCTGATTCATCTGACTGCAATGGCTCCGGCAAAATCTTCCGAGACTGCCAGACCAACTTACAACGAAGATGATTATGACAGTGCAGGCTCACCCATTGCATTAACTTTTGAATATGGATTGGTAAATGACTTCTTGTCAGACTGGTGTGAAATGAAAACGAAATTAAATAATGGAGAGATTTCTCCAAACGAATACTTTGAGTGGAAAATTACTTGGCCGCAAATATAAGGAGATATCTACTATGAATCTTAAAAAAACTCTTAAAAGAAAATTTTACCTTAAATATTTTACTTTAGTATTTTTATTACTACTATATGTACCTATAATCGGACTAATCGTTACTCAATTTGCTTATAAAGATTATTTTATGCATTTTTTCATTACTTTTATTGTAATGTTCGCTATTGCTATATTACTTAATATAATTTACGAAAAACGATTTGGATTACCTCAAATCAGCAACATACGCGATTTGACAAATTATTTAGAATATTTTTCTTCATCAACAATTTCTGATTTAGAATATACAGAAAGTATAACTTGGTTTTCACGAATAATCCATTCTGCATATCCACAAAAAGCTTATCACAACTTGTACTATCGGCGACACCTTACCATTCAACAGAATTATTGTCAGATATATAATCTGCTGATGGAACAAATAAATTCCAAAACTCTTTTCCTTCAATCCGTTCCATAATTTTGATTTTTTTGCATTAATCAGTTTTTCCGTAATTATTTTTACAGTGTAATATACGAAAATCACTCCCATATACGAACATGTATAACTTAGAAGTATACCAACTAATCGAGCTAAGAATAATGACGAGTATGAGTCCATGGTACAGCGTGTCTATTGTCAAATCACTACAGTAGATGCCGATGCAAAGATCATGATTGCGACTAGCAAATCGCAGGCAAGTGCCATCAAAAACCAGCTGGATGAGAAAGCATCTATATGTGTAGAGCCTTGCCGTCGTGATACTTTCCCGGTCATCGCATTGGCTGCAGCTTATCTCCATGAAGGTTGCACCGGATGTGAGTCAGAAACCGAGAATGGTGAAGTATTATTCTGGTTGCTCTCGTGAATTGCTCTGCTGTTGCAAGTACTTTGAAACGGAACGGATTCAGGTCACAAGGGGCTTTACTTTTTCCGTGATGGATACTTCTTTTCAGTTATTGATGTGCTTGAATGGATATGGTGAAGTGCAGACGATGAATGCAGACCAGAAGCCGATGCGCTTCAGTAAAGGTGAAACACTGTTTTTGCTGGACTGTATGCTTCCTTCGCATCCATCGTTGCAGTCAGATTAATTTTCTTTTCTGCTAGATACTTTTCAATATATTCATCCTGAATAGGAGACTTCTTGTTATTTGCCCGTGTGCATATATCATCAGCTTTTTTATATCTCTTATATACTTTTCTATTGTCTGTATACTTTTTTCATTTCTTATAAGCACCCTTTTAAAATATTCTATTGATTCAGTATTTATTATTCTCTTTTCTGTTTTTTCTGCTCCACCTGTTCCTTTAAATACTGTATTTTTCAAGCTTCTTTTCTCCAAATATTCTCGATTTCCGTTTTTTCCCATTTTTCCATTTTAACTCCATTTACTTACACATTTAATACTTGATTCTACCCATATTATGCTGACATATTCACAGGTACATATATGAACTGTTTTATTATAATGTGTATTTTATATGATATATATTAATTTATGTATCATGTATGATGTTAATGGGAATTTATTTTTTTATCTCTTCACATTTTCCTCACACTTTTTCCATATCCCTGTCACATTTTTCCTCTAATATAACAATTGTTGAAGGACATAAGAACTGCTACATGACATAAGGTTGCTGACTAATATATGTTCCTATATCTTTCAACGATTGTATTTTAATAATACTTTTTCATAAACGATTACTTGTTAAACCTCCCTATACTTAACAAGTATCACTTTCTCCTTAAGCACAATACCCCATAAGAAAACGTCCTCCCAAGCGTTTTCTTATGGGGTATTGTTAATTTATTATTACATTTCCAATTGTTATTATTTTTTCAATACTGCTTATTGTATATTTTATAGATACTATTATTGCAGTCTGCTAAGATCCAGCCTGTATATGTTATCTTTAAGTTGTTCATTTTCCAGGAACATTATCATATATATTGGCATATACACACGTTTACCATCCACCTCTATGTTTCTGTCTGAGAATATATATGCCTCTTTAATATTATATTCTTCATTGCACAGCACGTTATTAAGTGCTGAATGTTTCTTATAATCTTTGCCTGATTTGATTTCTAAAGGAACGACTCTGCCATCAAGTTCAATAACAAAGTCTAGTTCTCCCTGTTTTTTACTATTAAAATAATATTCTTTTAATCCCTTCGCCATGAGCTCCTGTGCTGCTGCATTTTCAAAAAGTGCTCCATTATTAATAGCTTTATCCTTATTAAGAATAGCTATTTTTACCTGGTTGGAATAACGGCTTGTAAGCAGTCCTACATCTGAGCTGAATAGCTTGAACAGATTTCTGTTTTCACTTATCACAAGTGGTAACTTCGGCTCATTAATATTATATACAGGTATAACCACTCCTGCATCCTTAAGCCATAAAAAATCATTTGCCACTCTGTCATATGACATGCCTTTTCCTATACAGTTTAACTGGAATCTTTTATTTTTCTGATCCAACTGTCCTGGCATGGCATCATATATTTCCTGCAGCTTCAGTTTATATCTTATCTCATATTTACTAAAATCTGTTTTATACAATCTTATAATTTTTTCGTGAACCTCTGCAACCTTCGCAAGATCATTTGTTTTCAGATATACATCAACCGCCTCTGGCATACCTCCTATTATAAGATAAAGATAAAAGACATCCATCATCTTTGAGTGTATGAATTCATCTACCCATTATTTCTGTTACTGCACTAAATTTTTTCTAATTTTCCAACCTTAATATTGTGTTTTTTTATTATTTTCAAACTCCATATTGCTTTATTTTTCCAATTTTTCCAACTATATATTACTATATTTTTCAATTTTTCCAACCATATCAACGCTTTCTCCTTAAGCACAATAACCCATAAGAAAACGTCCTCCCAAGCGTTTTCTTATGGGGTATTGTATTACTTTACTGTGTTTATATATTTTCTACTTTTTTCCGCATCACTTTTTATATTTCTTTCCTGAACCACATGGACATGGATCGTTAGGATATATCTTTCTTTCGGTTTTTACTGCCTTACCGCCTAATCCATCCGGATACATCATTGTAGATATAGTGTCAGCATTTGCTTCCAGATCTACTGTCATCCCATATGAAGCATATTATCAAGCTTTGCAAACACATCTCCCATGGAGCCAGTGTATTCTATATCGTTTTGTGCATTCAGCTTAAAGTCAAGAGGTTCTCTGTTAAGTACAACCAGATGATTTCCTTTAAAGTCCCATACAAGTCCTGCCGCCGGATATACCTTAAGTGATGTTCCGGCCACTATAAACATATCTGCCTCTTTTATAGCTTTAACTGCACTTTCGTATGCACCTGCTGGCAGCTGCTCACCATATAATGTTACATCAGGACGGACTATTCCACCACATACTGTACAGTGCGGTACTGCTTCTTTACTTTCATATATATAATCTGATGGATATTTCTTTCTGCACTTCTCACAATAGTTTCTTGTTGTAGCACCATGAAGTTCTATAACATTTTTACTGCCAGCCAGCTGATGAAGCCCGTCTATGTTCTGCGTAATCACAGCTTTCAGTTTTCCCATTTTTTCAAGCTCAGCCAGTACTTTATGTGTTATATTGGGCTTAATTCCTCTTGCATCCATCTTCTGTCTGTAGAATTCAAAGAACACTTTAGGTTTATGATGAAGGCATTCTGCACTAAGAAGATACTCTGGTTCATACTTATCGAATTCAACGTCATGCTGGTTGTACAAGCCGTCTTTACTTCTGAAGTCTGGTATTCCTGATTCTGTTGACACACCAGCTCCACCAAAAAATACTATATTTTCTGAATCCATTATAAACTCATATAACCTGTCAGAAGCTTGTGATGCACGAAGCAGCTCTTGTGCTCTTTTATATTCCTCTTCCGCCTTTTCATATTCATCTTCTGAATACTTTGTAGTTATCTGCTCCTTTGTAAGCCCTAATTCCAGCATAGATACTATTGCTTTTATTCTTTCCTCGCTACGGCCAGTTTCCAGCCCTTCCTGGCGGCCAAGCAATTTACTTTCATCCTGCAATTTCTTTAAAGCATTACACATATTTACCTTCCCCCTTCTATTATTATCAGCTATATTCATCAGATATGGTGCATCTGTCATTACACTGATCATTCTTAATACTTCTATTGATATATTTCTATGATTATATTTATCATATATATTATTGAAGTTTTCCTCATAAATGGACTTTGTAATCTCAAATACCATCTTTACGTCTTTATTCTTAAACTTATACCTGTCTGAATCCCTCACCTGTACAAGATTCATTTTATAATCTGTAAATATATTTTCTATCTCTGGTCTCATATGTATCATCATATCTTTTATACTGACAGGACCGTCCCATGGCATCTCTGAATAGTATAGCACAATTGTTATTATAGGATGAAGTCTATCATCCTTTTTCATGCCAGACAGAAATTCATCTGATGTCATTCCTGATGTATATCTGTTCTTGCCTTTAAGTTCATTATACTCTTTCAGATATCCAAGTCCATCATATATCATCGTTCTAAGTGGCATAGCATAATGTACTTTATCCTGTATTTCTATTCCTAATATATTAAATTCTACACCATCATACTCTTTCTTGACAATATCCCTTACACGCTTTAATGAGCTCTGTCCCTTCTTCCATTTGATTGTTCCTGATATATCTGTATCCATTTCTTTTAACATATCCGATTTTATAACATTTTTTCCATTAAATAATTCAATCCATAAACACGCCTGAAATATTGACATATTATATATCATATGTTATATATACTACGACAGATATACTATGCCTGTCGTAGTACGATAAACGCAGTATATGCATACAATTATCAGTGAGCTGCAAAATTTACTTTTACACTCACATCATTAAAAACAACTACTCTATAGCATAAAGAATAATAATATAAGGAGGTCTTGATATATGGCTGGCATCAGCAGCGATATCATAAGAGGATACAATGACACTATAATTCTATATCTTCTGCTTGACAAACCATCTTATGGTTATGAGATATCCAAGCAGATTAAAGCACTATCAGATGAAAAATACATTATGAAAGAAACTACTCTTTATTCTGCATTTACACGTATGGAAAAAAACGGATATATAACCTCTTTTCCAGGTGTTGGCGAGAATGGAGGGAAAAAGCGTACATATTACAGCATAACTGATGCTGGGCGCGAATACTATAAAGCGCGATGTGACGAATGGACTTTAACTAAAGAGGTTATAGAACATTTTATACGTAAATAATAACACCACATATATATGAGGAGGATTTTATGGAAACTATTAAAAGCTATCTTGAAACCATGTTTGCCAATATGCCAGACACTCCTGAGGTTATCAGAGCTAAGTCTGAACTTTTTGGAATGATGGAGGATAAGTACAACGAACTTATTTCCGAAGGAAAAAGTGAAAATGAAGCTGTTGGAACAGTTATATCTGAATTCGGTAATCTTGATGAGCTTGCCGACACTCTTGGTCTTAATGCCAACAGCCATGAGGATTCCAGCAAAACTGCCACACCTGATAAAAGAATACTGACACTTGATGAGACCAGACATTACATACGCACCTGCTCCAAAAGAAGCTTACTTATTGCCCTTGGTGTTATGCTATGCATAATTTCACCAATATTTCCTATAATAGGCGACATGATAGATATATTGATAGTAGAAAATATCATGATATCTCTTATGTTCGTAACTATTGCAGTTGCAGTTGCCATGTTTATTTTTGCTTCCACATTTCTTAAAGATTACGCTTACATAATGAAACATACATGCGTTCTTGACTATCAGGCATCCCAATATGTCCAGAATGAAAAAGAACGCATGAAACCTGTATATAGCATATGTCTCACGATTGGTGTCCTGCTGTGTATAGTATGCGTTATACCACCTATTATTATGGATAGCTTTAACATTGGCATACTTGAAGATATTTCCGGAGCTCTTGTTCTAGCCATCTGCTCTGCCGGCGTAATGCTCATTGTCTTTCAGGCAAATGCAGCCGCTTCATACAGAAGGCTTCTATCACTTAATGGCATAACTACAACATCTGGTACATATACAAATACAGATACAAGTATAAATTCAAGTAAAGATTATAAAAATTTTGAATATATCAATCCAACAGCAGCCTCTGTCATGTCCGTATTCTGGCCTACTGTTTCATGCTTATATCTGTGTATAAGCTTCCTGACTTTTGAATGGCATGTAACATGGATAATATGGCTTGTTGCTGCTCTTATCTACAACGTACTTAAAAGTTTTTTATGTAAGTAAATGTACAGCAAATGTATAGTAAATATATAGTAATTGTGTAGATATTATCTACAACGCACTTATATCACCAAAATCGTAGAGAAACGGAGATTATTAATATGGGAAAAAGAATATATTTAGGCATCATATACAGCATAACAGCTATATGCATAATCATCGGAATTATTATAAATGTATGGGATATACCTTCATTATCATGGATGTCTGATTCTTTTAAAAGTAAAAAAAATATAACCTTTACAGAGAATCTTGAAGCCTTTGATTATCTTGATATTGATACCTCTTTAGGAAATGTAAATGTGATAAATGGAACCTCTTATAGTATCGAATATAAAGGGAATGCCTCATATCGTCCCGAATATTCAGTAAATAGCAGCACCTTAAAGATAACACAGCCTGATTCAGCCAGCAAAATTATTAAAAATATTCATTTAAAAAATGTTAAATCTGAACTGACTATCACTATTCCATCAGATGTTACCCTTACAACTGTAAACTGTGATATCAATCTTGGCAACTCAAAGTTGACTGGTATTAATGGTTCAGACATTACAGCTCACGTTGATATGGGAAATCTTACATTATCAGACTGCAGCTTTAGTCAATATAATATTGATACTAATATGGGAAATATAGACATCAGCAGATGTTCCTTTGACACTATGCACCTTGACGTTGATATGGGTAACGCTTCTGTTCAACTCCCACGCTCTGATGCATACGGCTATAATCTTGAAACAGATATGGGCAACGTAAATCTATATGGCACAAACTATAAAAGAAACTGCTCATATAACACAGCGGCTGAAAAGATGATTACGGCTAAGGTTAATATGGGGAATATTGATATTTACGAATAAAGTGAATATTGTTGTTTAACACACATTCTTAACGTAGTGACGACAACATATATGAGAAAAGCAGGTGCACACACATCAACGATGCCAGAAGCTTCAATTTACGCGAGCAACGAGCCAAAGTCATATTCCTGATATGACCTTGGCGACTGCCGCGATAGCCATAATAAACACGCTTTGCGAGTTTATTATGGCTGGATATTTCTAAGACTTTTCATATACGTAATGGTAGTTTCCGCTACCGTTCGAT
>OGIE01005035.1_pt1 | contig 11695 bp, 13 predicted proteins | sample 1571581 | NCBI WGS metagenome assembly OGIE01 (sample SAMEA2582021, study PRJEB24529) | metagenome | biome: Human gut stool | place: China | collected 2011
CTATAAGCTCTTTTTCTCCCCCGGCATAGCCGGGGGTTGCCTTTGTCAAGACAAGGCGCGGAGCTGTTCCTCCAAGCCCTTGCCAAGGGTGTTGCTGTTGGTGGTGAAGTGGACGCTGGCGGGGGCGTCATCCGTGATCTCGAACAGGCGGTTCTGGATGCGGAGGGTGGAATCCTCCAAGCAGAGGTAGAGCGTGGTGCCCTGTTTCACACCCATGCCCCAGACGGGATCGCCCTTCGCCACCGTGACCGCCAGCCACAGCGCCAGCCATGATTTTCCCACCTTGGGAGAGCCTGCGAGGATGTGCAGGCCCTGAGAGAGCAGCGTATCCACCACGAAGTTCAGCGGTGTGAGCGGCTGACTCATTAACGTTTCACCGTCGATGGTCAGCAATCGGTTTTCTTTTTTCAATTTCATTTCCTCCGGATAAAAAGATAAGGGCAGAGACCTCGCTGCAGTCGAGGCTCTAACCCTTTCACTTGATTATTCTGTGTTTTTTGATAGAATGAGAATATCGCAGGACGGATGCAAAACGGATATGGGACAGGGGGCGGGCTTTTGAAGATCGGGACGGATCAGTATAATACGTTTGACACCATGACAATGGACTGCTGGAATGACCGTGTGTACTACGAGGGAAAGGAATTTCCAGCGGGACATTTTGCGGCGGAGATTTTGAACTTTGCCGGAGAGATCCACGATCCTCTTCTGGAGCGCATCACTGTGCTGACGGCGCTTGTGGACGATTTGAGCACAGCCGAAAAGAGCAAGCGCCATGATATTGCGGCACAGCTGAAACCGCTGCTGCATGACACGGTTTCCTGGCTGTATACTTGCCCTCCGTTTTGCTATTGCGAAAGCCAAGGTGCGTATGAGGATCTTGAACATGCTTTGAGCGAGGAGCGGCTTGATCGGGACTATGAGGAAGGGGAGGCGCATCTTCCGTACTTGGCGCTTTCCTCTTGCGAGCCGATCCTGAGAATCTTGGTGGCGATCTATAATTTTTGCCTGCTCATCCGCGCATTCGAGAAGAAATATCTGCGCGGATCAAAGCGGCGTAATGCAGACGCCTTCGCAAAGGCGGCGCATGAGTGCTTTGATGAGGATGACAGCTTTCTGATCCTGCTGGAGCAGATGCCGTTTGGCGGAGTGGAGGAATTTTTCTCTTATCCAAGAGTTATCACAGGATTCAACTATTTTCAGGATGAGAACAATGAGGAAAAATGGAAAACCGCGCAGCGCGTGATTTGCAAGCGTGCCATTGACTTTTATGTGTTCGACCTGATGAACGGATTGCACCACGGCCACGCACCCAGCCAGTGCCAAGGCTGCGGGAGATACTTTCTGACCACCAACGGTCACACCCCCAAATACTGCGACGGCGTCGCACCGCAGGACAATCGCTATACCTGTCGGCAGTACGGCGCGATGATGCACCAGAAGGAGCAGAACAAGCAGCACCCGGTCTACCGCCTGTTCAACACCCGCACTGACACCATCCGCAAGCATCACTGGCGGGGAAAGATCTCCGACGAACTAAGGCAGGAGGTGCTCTATCTGGCGGGGAACTACCGGGACAAGGCGCTGATGGACAATGACTACGCCGCTGACGGGTATGCGCGGGACATGGAACTGGAACACATTTACGCGGAGGCAGAAAAGCGGCTGAAGTAAGGAAGGGGGCGTTCCTGTGACGAAAAATATGTACACCGCTGCAGGAGATAGCCCCTGCAATGAAGCGCTGGCTTTGCGGATACAAGCCGGAGACAAAAACGCCGCGGAGCGGCTTATTTCACGGAATGAGGGCTGCCTCACCGAACTGGCGCGGGTGTACACACCATGGTGTGAGTTGGAAGACTTGAAGCATGAGGCGGCGCTGGCACTGCTGGACGCGGCGAGGCACTTTGACCCCGCCTATGGAACAAAGCTGCTGACCTATGCGACGCCTGCCATAGAAGCGGCGATGATGGACTACGCCGCACGGTATTCTTCCTCTCTGTCCATTCCCATCAGCCGGTACAATCAACTGCGCAGGGTGGCATACCTCTGCGCCGAGGGATGGGACTCATCTGATGCTGAGTTGGCCAAGGTGGTGTGCGGAGAACTGAATGTATCTGCCAAGGTAGCTGGAACATTGATAAAAGAATACCGGACGCTGTTTTGCGTCCGGCAGTTGGGTGACGATGTGTTCTCCGTCAGCTGCGGCGGCGATCCCGCCGTGGCCTATGACCGCCTCATGTGCCGGACGCTGCTGATGCAGCGGATGGATGAGGTGCTGACGCCCAGAGAGCTGAATCTGGTGCGAAGCTACCTCGGCATCGGCCAGCCAGACGAGATCGGCATGACTTTTCAGGAGCTGGCGATCTATCTCAACTACAACGGCCCCAGCGGAGCGGAGAAGGCGTACAAGGCCGCGCTGCGGAAACTGAAAAAGGACTTGTATGGTGGGGCCTACGGCAGGTGGCTCTCCGCGCAGAAGGCCATCCGCACTGCCAAAGCGGAGGCGGAGCAGGCTATGGGGCATGGTACAACGCCGCAGAGAGCATGGTGGGAGAAACAGGCGCTGGCAGATCGGTTTATCTGTGAGGCAGCAGCGCTTGTCCGTGTTTACGAGGTGCTCAGCGGATCTTGATCAAAAATTTTTTAATTCCAAATGTAATAAATCGTCCTTTCCGTGCATTACACGGATGACAGGAGATGGAAACCTATGCTCAGTATGCTGATGACAACCGAATATGCTCCGGCAGAGGATCGGCACGAGCTGCAGCAGTTGCTGATCCACATTGCCGGCGGTGAGCGTGAAACGCTGGCGGAGCTGTATCAGCGCACGAGATCAGCGGTGTACGGCTTAGCGCTGTCCTACCTCAAAAACGCGCAGGATGCGCAGGACCTGACGCAGGATGTCTATGTGCAGGTGTGGGATTGTGCGGCGCAGTACCGGCCCACCGGCTCGCCCATGGGCTGGCTGCTGGCCGTGTGCCGAAACCTGTGCCTGATGCGCCTGCGGCGGGAGGAACGCCATGCCGCCCTCAGCGAGGAGGAATGGGACGCCATTCCCGCGCGAGAGTGCGGACTGGACGCCGACGAGCGCGCACTGCTGCAAGGCGCATTGGCAAGCCTCGCTGACGAGGAGCGGCGCATCGTGCTGCTCCACGCCGTTACGGGCCTGAAGCACCGGGAGATCGCAGCGCTGCTGGAACTGCCGCTTCCCACCGTCCTGTCGAAATATCACAGAGCATTGAAAAAGATGCGCAGCTTTCTGGAAGGAGATGACGCCCGATGACCAATGAAAAAATGGAGCAGAGGCTGGCCGCGGCCCTTGAAAAGACCGCGCCGGATGATGTGAACGGCGTTCTCTCCCGCTGTGAAGAGCGGAAAGGAACGGTAATTCCCATGACAACAAAGAAAACGGCAAATAGAAAATGGACAACGCTTGTGGCCGCCTGCCTTGCTGTAATGCTGCTTGGCGGCGGAGGCGTGTTCTACCAGCGAGCGAACGCGGTGGCGTCCGTGGTGTCGCTGGATGTGAACCCGAGCATCGAGCTGAAGGTGAATCGGAGCGAAAAGGTGCTTGTCTGCACGCCGCTCAACGAGGACGCGAAGGCCATCCTTGCGGATATGGGCAACGGCGCGGGCCTCAAGGGCGCGAAGCTCGATGTGGCAGTAAATGCCATCGTGGGAAGTCTCGTGCGCAACGGTTATCTCGACAGCATTTCCTCCGCCATCATGATCTCAGTGGAGGACAAGGATACCGCCCGTGCGGAAAAGCTCCAGCGTGAGCTGACCAGCACCGTGGACGGCGTGCTGCAGACCAGCGAAGCGAAGGCCGCCGTCCTGACGCAGACGCTGACGCAGGACGCAGGGCGGGAACAGCAGGCGCGGGAAAACAGCATTTCCACCGGAAAAGCGGCGCTGGTGAACTGCGTCCTCGCCATCAACCCGTCGCTCAGGTTTGACGCGCTGGCAAAGCTCTCGGTAGAGGAACTGAAGGATCTCGCGGAAGCGGGCGCGCCTGCCATGCCCATCGGCAAAGCTGCCGCCGCCTATGCTGCGGAGCAGTATGCCGGAACAGCGGCGCTGGACTCCGTCACAGCGGAGGTCGATTCCGAACTGGACGAATCTCCCGCCCACTACGAGGTGGAGCTGCACACGGCATGGGGCGAATTTGAGTATCTGGTGGACGCCTACACGGGGAACGTGCTCAGCGGACAGAAGGACTTGCTGACCACTGCTTCCACGCCAAATGAAACAACGAAGCTCTCTAATCAGAAGCCCGATCCGTCCGGAACAGCGCAGGACATTGGCTACGCCAAGGCAAAATCTATTGCCCTGAATCACGCAGGTGTGAGCGAAAATGAAGCGTATGACATGGACATTGAGCTGGACGACGAGGACGGAACGCTCGTCTACGAGGTCGAGTTCAAATCCGGCAATATGGAATATGACTACGAGATCAACGCCGCCACCGGCGCGATCCTCAAGCATGAGACGGAGTTGGATGACTGAGAGAAAAGGCTGTGCTATAAATGAAGCCTGCGGCGCGGCTTCGCAACAGCGGGTTGCTTGTCATACCGACAACTTTGGGGTATGATGACCGCAAGGTGATGATCGTATGGATATGGAATTACTTTCCCATTGCATTTTTCATGTTCTCACATTCAACCAACAGTCTGCTGATATCAATAGTTAAAATATTTTCTTCGGTTAATGGTAGGTATTCAATCTCCAATTCCTGAGCGTTCCCATGATTTTCTTCCAACCATGCTAAATAGTCAGCCTCATCCATAGGAGTCGTACTCCAAGCGGTGTCTCCCAAATAATAGACGGTTCCCGTATGGGAACGGTCTGCAGCAGTCGGATAGCGTTCGGGTACACCGTTTGCGTCAAAAATAGCTTGATCGTCAGAGTGAATATATCCAGCCAACCGATAGGAGTCACTCTCCGGCAGATATTGATAAAATATATACGGCCACATCTCTCCATAGGTCTGATTGTGGGAGGAAAGAGCTTTCAGATTGCCGTTTTCCAAAAAGACAAAGAACGGAAATTCCTCCAGTTGGATGTAAATGTTCCCCGTTTCTGCATCATATCCGATGATATATCCCGCCGAGTTTGCTGTCACACCGGAATCATAGAGCAACACCAGTTCCTCTTTCCCGTCAGCATCTACATCAGCCACAGCGAACTGTGAGGATGAGCCGGCTGGCATTTCAGCCTGTTTCCCGTCCGGCAAAATATTACTGTATAAAAGATTTCGGAGCGTAGCTGCATAGGCTTTTCTTGTGTCTGTATCCAGTTCTGTAGATTTTGTCACCGTATTAACCTGTGGCTGGATGATAGAAGTAGGATCAATTACCGAAAATGTCTCCAGCATGGTACGGAACCGGTATCCATGTCCTTCTTCTGCTTCTGAATAGTAACGAATAATAATATGGTACACCCGCCGTTCTCCGTTCGGATAGAAATAATGGTTTTCCTGCGGAGCATCCCAAGCCGTTCCGCCAGAGGCAAGAAAGCTAAGCCGGAAATCCTCGTTCTCGATCTCTGTGACAGTCTCCCATGTTTGTGTCATTTCCGTTCTTATAGCAGTGGCAACGGCTTCGAGGTCTGTGCCCTCCAATTCACGGATTTCCATTTCACAAGGCGGCAGGGCTGCGTAGAAAGCCTCCTGTTTTGCAAGCCGGTCATCAATGAATGCTTCCTGTTCCTCAACAGTAAGGCCCTCCAGCAAAGCAGAATTGTTCTGTCGGACATCCTCTCTGGAAAGAGAAGATTTTTTAGGTCGGATGACAAATACACCGTTTTCTTCGGTCATTTCATACCTACCTTCGTCCACATAGATGGCAAAACCAGGAGCATCTTCTGTAGGTTCCTGTCCCTGTGCCGTATGGGGAACGGATTCCGGCAGTCCTTCCGGCGTAACCGTTACTTCTTTTGGGGGAAACAGAATTTCAATGATACTCTGAACAGCCGCTCGAACTTCCGGGCTAACGGCGACAGCAGCACACCCCAAGGTCAACAGCAAGCCTAAACACGCAGCAACGATCATCAATCTTCGCAAAACAGGCTTCTTTTTTGGGGTTTCTTTTGGGGCGGCTTCAGCAATATATTTTTCATCCACTTCACCAAGAAGTTGCAAAATTCGTTCTTCTTTCATAGTGATATTCCCTCCATTTCCAACAGCGTTTTCAGTTCGTTCCTTGAACGCATCAAGGACATTTTCACCTTGCTTTCTCCCATGCTGTACTCATTGGCAATCTCTTTGATACTGCTCAGATACCAATAACGGCGCATAAAGATTTTCCGTTGCTCCTTAGACAAGGATGCAAGAAAACAATTAAAAATCTCAGCCAAAGCCATATCATCCACAATATTTGCGGTATTATCCTCTCCGGGGATGCACTCTTGCAACTCGTCCAGCGCAAGGGGTACTTGACCATAATTTCGTTTATTTGCTGAAAGCGTCTTGTATCTGTTTAACGCAAGATTTCTTGTAATCTTGCCGAGAAATGTTTTCAAGACAGACGGGCGATGCTGCGGCATACTGTTCCAAGCCCGCAAATATGTATCATTCACACATTCTTCGCTGTCCTCAATGTTGCAAAGAATATTGTGTGCGATGGTGTGGCAATACTTGCCGTACTTGGTTTTGGTTTCTGATATTGCGCTTTCAGAACGCAACCAATATAAATCTACGATTTTTTTATCTTCCATCGTATCCCTCCTTTTTTCAGAGCTTCAAGGCCTTTCACTCTAATACACCACAAAACAATATTGTGCGTCACATAAAAATCATAAAATTTTTTATTTTATCTTTGGAACATTTTATCCCAAAGTTTCAGATGTATTGTACCTCTTATGTTTAGCCACCTCAACTACGCAAATATGAAATTAAATATGGGATTCCGAGCCGACTACTTACCGTAGAGAAAAGGGCTTGCCAGCCAGCTCAGTATCGGATAGTCCCATGTGGGGTGATCGGGTGCTCACAATCATTCTGACAAACCCGATTTACACTGGGGATTTGGTGCAAGGCCGCCGCCGTGTGAAAAGCTACAATGTGCATCAGATCGAGGCTGTGCCGGAGGAAGAATGGGTGCGGGTGGCCGATACCCACGAGGCAATTATCAGTCACGAAACCTTTGATAAGGTGCAGACTCTCTTAAAAAGAGATAAGTCATTGAGAAGACTGAAAGAAGCTGCCATAAAAATCGTTTTATTCTTGAGAGTTTCATGTTATACTGCAAATAGAGAATTTGCTGTGACAAGTGGGCGATACAGTGGAAAAGCTAAACGCGATTCGAGAACAGGTTATCCAGCTCTGTGATCCGCAGAAGATCCTGCTGTTTGGCTCGCAGGCGAAGGGAACCGCGACAGCAAAGAGTGATATTGACCTTTGCATCATTGCGTCGACCAATGATAAGCGCTCACTGCTGACAGATTTGTATTGTGATACGGAATCTGATACGCCGATTGACTTCCTTTTGTATACGCCGGAGGAGTGGGAACACAGCGTGGCAGATAGCCAGAGCTTTGCCCACAAGCTGAACAGGGAAGGGGTTGTACTTTATGGGTGACAGCCTCCGTTATAAGGACTGGTTTGAAAAAGCGGCACATGACCTGCGAGGCGCGGAAATCTTAATGGAGCATGACGGCGGTAACGATTTAGTCGCGTTTCATTGCCAACAGGCGATGGAGAATATGCTGAAGGGCTGGCTACTCAAAACGACAGGCGAATTGTTGGATGGACATAGCCTTGTATTTCTGTGCAGAAAGGCAACTGCGGCAGGGGCACCGTTGAAAGGTAACCTCAGAGACTGTGCGTATGTAAACCAGTTTTATATTGAAACCCGCTATCCATCTGACTCTTATATGCCTGTGTCCGAAGAGGAATCACGGGATTGCATGGATGCCGCAAGGAAATTGATGGAGTTGCTGGCATAACGCGCAGACTACTATTTGACTACTACCGCGAAAAGCCTCGGAAGTCTTGCCCTGCAAGGCTTTCGAGGTTTTTTCTCAAAATGGCGGAAATTTGTGCGATACCAACCAAACCGTTGCCCTGCAGAGCTTTCCAGTTTGCCGGTCTGATAATTCCGACTCTAAAGGCCGCTGGTTCGAATCCAGTCGGGCGTACCAAAGTAGACAAAACCTGCATGTAACGATAGTTATATGCAGGTTTTGTCTTTTCCTGGTGAAATCAGACAAAAACCCAGTCTAACTACTGGGCACAATTACATATCAATGAGACAAATAAGCAGGTTTGGGGAGATAGACGATTCCTCAAACCTGCTTTTATTGATGTTTAAGAAAGTGAGGCAGCTATGAAACTTCCGTATGGCTATGTTTTGATCGAAGGAGAAATCGCAGTACATGAAGAAAAGGCGGACATGGTTCGCAGTATCTTTGACGCTTATCTTGCCGGAGCCAGCTTGGGCAAAATCGTTGATATGCTCTTCGTAAAAGGCATCCTCTCTCCGACAGGAAAAACAAAATGGACCAGGGCGGCCGTGGATAAACTTCTGACGAACAAAAAATATATCCCATTGGTTGGCGTTAGGGTATATATGGACGCACAGTTTGAGAGGGCCCAGCGCTGCAACATAGATTTTGATAAGGCTGGGCATCCACGCAAGGCAGTCAGGTATCGGTCTCCTGTTTTTGAGACAAAATGAGACTATGCAGAACCCATTTTTCTTGTTATACTGGTAAAAAAGGAGAATGGGTCATGAACGAGAACGAACTATGTGAGCGCTACATACGCCTGGCATTTCAATATGAGTCTGCCATTGACGCACTTCTGACAAAGGGATTGATCGATATGGAAGCGGCCAGCGCAGCAAAAGAGCAATTTTATGATACGCTGAATGAGGAAAGGCTACTGGCCACACAAAAAATCAGGGACTATCATGAATCCATCAGTCTGTATATGAGAACGCTGGCCCATGATGGCATGGTTTCACTGACAGAACTGGCAAGGCAGTATTCCGATGAGTCTCCAGGATATGTAATCCAAAGCTGGATGCGCAGCCGGAACACATTAGAGTTTCTCCGCCAGTGGGAATTGGATCAGAATGCCGAATTCGATGACCAGGTCTGCGCGGAGCTGATCCGCCAAGGACATACTACCTCTCTGACCATTACGCCGACGTTGTGGATTCGACGGACTCATGCTGTGGGGCTCCATGTCAAACAGGGAAAAGGCGGAGGCGTAAGTGCTTACCCGGAAATTGCGGCGGATTTCCGGTTGTGGCTCAATCCAAAGGAGCGGCTGGAAATTATCAGAGAGACAATAAGTGCTAATCTTTAGATTGATGCACTAAGGAATTACACCCAATTGGGAAATTTGGAATCGCCTTGAAAGAAGTATCGGCGTCAGTTGGGTTGGGACAAATAGATTTTCTGGAGGCGAGCTTATGAAACTTTCAAAGATTATCATTGAAAATTTCCGTTCTTATTCGCATAGAGTGGAATTATCAATCGAACAAATCACAGCAATTATTGGAAAGAATGATATTGGAAAGTCATCGATTTTGGATGCCTTGGACACTTTTTTCAATCAGAGCAAATTTGATTTGACTGATAAAAACATTCATTCATCAGATAATCCGGTAATTATTGGATGTGTTTTTTCAGACCTTCCAGAGGAAATCGTATTGGATGACTCTGTCTCAACTACTCTCGAAGCTGAGTATTTGCTAAATGAAGACAATCAATTAGAAATATGGAAAGAATATTCCCCAAGTGGTAAAGAAAGTATATTTATTGTTGCAGTACATCCAGTAAACGAGCCGTATGATAATCTTTTACAGAAAAAGAATACAGAGCTGAAACGGCTGATTCAAAGTGCAGGGTTGCAGGACACAGTTAATCAGACAATTAATTCAGAGATGCGTCATGCTTTATGGGAATCTATTGGGGATCAAATTAGGTTAGAAAAAAGGCACATAGCTGCAGATAAAGAGGAGGCTAAAAATATCTGGCTAAAACTCTTACCTGCGTTACCAAAGTACAGAATCTTTCGCGCTGATCGCCCTAGCACAGATGATGATTCGATTGCCCAAGATCCAATGCAGGTTGCCATGAAAGCGGCTATTGAGGAGAACCAAGCTGAACTCATACGGATTGCTGAAAACATCAAACAGCGCGTGTCGGTTGTAGCAAATCAGACAATAGAAAAGCTCAGAGATTTTGACGAGACATTGGCATCGACCCTCACTCCAAAGTTCAAAAAAGAACCTGCCTGGGACAAAGCGTTTTCTTTTTCGCTGACTGGCGACGAGGATATTCCTGTCAATAAACGCGGAAGTGGCGTCAGACGTTTAATACTCTTCAGTTTTTTTCGGGCGAGTTGTGAGGAAAACCTTGATGGTAATACGGATGTTATATATGCGGTGGAAGAACCGGAGACTTCTCAACATCCTAATTTTCAACAGACCATAATTAATACTTTCCTTCAAATGACGGAAAATCCGCACTGTCAGATTTTGTTTACAACGCATGTTCCTGGTCTCGCTAAATTAGTACCTATTGAATCATTGCGTTATATAACAAATGGTGAAGGATACCCGGAAATTGAAACTGGTACAGATGGGGTCGTAGCGAGAATTGCTGATTCTTTAGGTGTGCTTCCTGATATAACACCTCCACTTGCGCCGTATAGAAACATCCGCCTAATTGTGTGCGTTGAAGGTGTTAATGATATTCTTTTTTTACAAACATTAACAGATGCCCTACATAAAAATCACCCCGAAATAACACCAATTTCATCCTGCCCAGACATAATGGTTTTGCCAATGGGCGGAAGTTCATTACAGGAATGGGTCAATCATAATTATCTTCGGAAATTAGGAATTCCTGAATATCACATTTATGATAGTGATTGTACCAATGCTCATCAGCAAGAATGTGACTTGGTCAATCAACGGACTGATGGTTCAAGCGCGAGGATGACTTCGAAACGCGAAATGGAAAACTATATTCACCCCGATGCCATTCGAGCGATATATGGTGCAAATTTTGAAATTGATGATAGAACAGATGTACCTCATATAATATCCGATTATTTGAGGTCTCAGAATTTACCGGGGGCCAATCCCAAAAATATAAAAAGAAGACTCAATGGAGAAGCTACGCAGTACATGACACTAGAAATGCTCAAAGAATGGGATCTAAAAAACGAGGTTCTGTCCTGGATTTGTGATATTTTGCAGCTAGATATCAGCACATACATATAAGTAGATTATCCTTGTTGTTCTATGATTCTATTACATTCCTTGCTATAATTTGTAATGTAGTACCTGCATCTTTTTCATCAACGCAAGGCAAAAACCGTCTCAAACAATACGTTTGAGACGGTTTTTATATGCGGAAAGTTAGGAGAATTGAAACCCGATTTGACCACTACTGCACATTTTGCGATCCAACTAAGCTATTACGCTATGTCATATCTCCAGCATCCCTTGCAGTTCCGCGCTGGCGGCCTTTTTGTTCTTGTCGAAGGCGTGGGTGTAGATGGCCAGCGTGGTGGAGGGCTGACTGTGGCCGAGAATGCCCGCCACCGTTGCCACATCCGTGCCGCCCGCGATCATCAGACTGGCGGCGGTGTGCCGGAGGGAATGGACGTTCAGCTCCTGTGGCAGGCCGTTCTTCTTGAGGATCAGCTTGAAGCGGTAGGTGAAGGTGGTGGGCGTCA
>OGIE01005042.1_pt1 | contig 11680 bp, 5 predicted proteins | sample 1571581 | NCBI WGS metagenome assembly OGIE01 (sample SAMEA2582021, study PRJEB24529) | metagenome | biome: Human gut stool | place: China | collected 2011
TAGCCGCCATTTTCATCCATGAAACATACAAAACCACTTGCATTAACAGTTCCGTTTGAGTTTTCTCCTGTAAGCGATCCGCTTGGGCTGCTGTTTGCCGGTACTTTTGTCATTATCGGGTGTGCCACAATATGATATGATGAACCGCCGTATATCGCTGCTGCTATACTGCTGTTCTGGGCACACATTCTGTTATAGACCGTCTTTAAGTCTATGGTATACAGAATATAATAGTAACCATCACTCTCACACTCTCCTAATGCCCCTGCTGGCTTTTTGATTGTGTTGTTGAGTATCAGGTCACATTTCTGCGAATATCCACTTCCCGATATAACAAGTCTCCAGCCAAGAGTTCTGTATTTCAGATGAGATGAGCTTGATGCCTTGTTGCTCTTTGTCACCCAGAAAAGTTCTGAATTGTCGGGGGTGGTGTATATCCGTGATGTGTCTGCTACTGAGTCATAAAGTTGTTTAGCATTCTGATATACATGATAATTTATAACACCTCCAGATGCATGTACAGGAATAGCGGGTAATGCTGTCAACGTGATAATTCCCGTTGCAATAACCGCAGCTGCACGTTTTGCAATCTTTTTTAACCTACTTAGCATAAAAATCCTCCTTTCTTAGATATTTGTAAATTTTACTTACAGTATAAGTATGATTTTTTCTTTTAAAAAAAATAAGACATCCCAAAAAGAGATGTCTTATCCTCTATAACATTTGCTGCTTTTACCAGCTTATATCTTTAGCGTCTTCCCATTCCCATGTAGATTCGTTAAAGGTTGAACCACTCACAACCTTAGCAACATTTGGTCGCATTTCATATATTGCATTAGCGCTATCGTTATCAATTCTTGCTATAAGTCCACCAGCGGAATAGACTCCGTTACTAGAACCGCCTGATTGAAAACTTCCTGAGTAACTGCTACCAAGTTTACTCTTGACAAAAGCATCTGCATAAGATTGCGCTTCATTCCAGTTATGTGCATATACTTCGTAACATCCACCGCCTTTGTCTGTCCATGTAATCACTCCATACTGCACATTATTATTAGCAGGCTCGCTCACGGTATTGTCTCCGTTTTCCGGATTGCTTGCAGGTGCTGAACTGCCACCTGATGAGCTGCTGTTGTGCTTCTTTCCTGATGAGGTGTTATTCTTCTTTGAACCACCGTTGTTCTTTCCGCTTCCCTTGTTAGCAGAGCTGCTGTTCTCAGCCACTTCCTGTTTCTTCACGTTTCCGTTCACACTGATTGAAGTCTGGTTTCCTGCAGAATCCCCTGCGTCAATCTTGAAGCTGTAGCCATTACTCTTATCGAGCGTCTTGGTATAGTCGCCGTCTGCCAGCTTTCCACGGGTGTTGTCTGTTACATCAAAAACTACCTCTGATACATCATTTATATCTTTCTCAAGCTCTATTGTGCTTCCGTCAGCAAGCTGCTGGCCGTTGTATGACACAACAGGCGCTGTCTTGTCGCAGATTACAAGGAACGACACATCTGCTGTATTGCCGCCTGCATCTGTGGCTGTTACTGTTGTAAGATAGAAGCCCTCGCCCATGTTTTTGAGGTCATCTGTTGTCTGGGCTGCACTTTCAGTACCGTCAGCCTTTTCGGTACCGTCGGTTTTCTCTGTGGCATCCTTTTGGTCAGCCTTCTTGTCCTCTTTTTTGTCGCTCTTTTTTGAAGCTTCAGCCTGCTTTGCGGCTTCTGTGTCATTTACAGTCTTCACCTGCTCAAGATAGCCTGCAATTGACTGGTCGTTTACCTCGGCAAGGTCTCCGAGTTTCTCAGCTTTTGTGGAATACTTAAGGTCTGTGATGTCTGTTGCATCGACATACTGTGACATGTCTGTGCTCATGTCGTTGACATATGTATATCCGCTGTTTGCAACATCTCCCTTTGCCTTGATTTCCGGCGCAATGGTATCCTGCACGGCTACCTTCACCTTGTAATCCTTTGCATCATCACCCGTGCCGAATGTAACCTTTACGGTGTACTCTCCCACCTTGTCAGTGTTTACCGCTGTCGCATCGAGTTTGTACTCGTCATCTCCGATAGCGTCTCCGTTTGAGTGCTTGAAGTAGTCTGATACCTTGAAATTGAAGGTGTCACCTGCCTCGACTTTCATTTTGTCCTTTGTCTGCTCTATACTGTCAGACTTGCCACAGCCTGTGAATAATGACGCTGTCATTGTTCCACACAGGAGGGTCATTAAAATTTTCTTTTTCATTGATATTTCTCCTTCTCTTCAATCTGATCTGTGTTTCATGGAACTAAAATCTGTTCCTTTTTTACATATATAGTATGTTAGTTTTCATTTTTGCGAATGGCCTTCTATATAAGATTTTTTCTTTTTCGAGCATATATCTGAATTTGCCCTTAAAAAACCACTACATGTAGTATAACATAATTATTCGTAGGAGTATAGCATTAATTTACTATCATTTTATATTTTGATAGTAAACACAATAATTTATAAACCTTATTTCATTCTACTGACAAATATGACTAATCTTTTTTCTCGTTCACTATAAAAAGCAGAAGACCGCGAACGGTCTCCTGCTAATCGTGTGATACAAAAAATTATTCTTCGTATGCTTCAACGTATGTCTTGAAGTAGTCCTTTAATATACTGCTTCCTTTGTCCATGTCAGTAGATGACTGGAATTTTCCATATCCGTTATTTTTCAGATATTTCTTTATTGCTTTTATATCACTGTTTGTGTATTTAAGTACGTACTGTGGCTTGTATGCCTTTCCATTTCCAAGAAGATATGAATTAGCGGTATCCATCTTTTTACCCTTTACACTATCAGCATTTGAAAGAGCTGTGTTTAATGCATCTTTGTATGACTGTTTTGTGAGCCATAGTGAATTTTCTTCAAGTCCGCCCATATTGTAAGAAGCGTTCTTTGCTTTTGTATTGATGAATCTTGCATATGATGTGTTTGCAGCTTCTTTTGATGCCGTGTTTATGACATGAAGCATCTTGCTCTCTGTTGTAATGTTTCCATATGAATCAGTTGTTTTGTAAATAACTGTCACATCAACATTTTCATCAGTGCCGTTTATGATTTCCTTAATCTCATCCTTATTCTGTATAACTATTGGTGTTGTAACATCCTCGTTATCAATTGACTCCGCTGAGTCAAGGAGTTTTTTCTCAAAATCATTCTTTTCTTGAACTGAGATATAAGTATCCTTTGCACTGATTGTTGGATATGCATCCCATCTTGCAGCAACAGTTGTATCACGGTCAATGCTGAATGCATCATTTGCCATAAAGCAACATGTACATCCATCCTGACGCTTGTTCTTATATCCGCTGTTTGGATAGAAACACTTACATTTACAGCCGTTAACGCTTGTGTCGATTGTTCCTATGATGCTGTCCTTTGTAGGGTTTCCGCATACAGCGCAGTTTGTCTGTGGGAACGTCTGTACCCAGCCAGCGAAACTGTTTGCTTCATTGCTTTGCAGTGAGCTGTCAAGATTTCCTTCAAAATTCTTTTTATAGTCACCCTGCTTTCCGTCGGGAGCTGCATTGAAATAAACTGTTCCTGTCATTGGGTCAACTGACGCATCGCAGTTGCTTTCGTAACTCAGTGTTACATTTTTCTGGTACAGCCCATAAAAGTCTGTGTCTTTGCTGATACTTATCTTATTGTCGGCCACTATTGCAATAGGTGAATTCCAGTTGTTCTCTGTAGACCATCCACAGAATGTCCAGTCGAGGTTTCCCTGTTTTGACTTTGGAGCTGTAATTTCGCCTGATGTATCAGTATTGTAGTATGTCACGCTGATAATGTCAGTAAGTGTTCCTGAAGGTGCGATTTCATAAGGCTCTCCCTGCGAATAAGCACTGTAGAATTTTGCTGTGACAGTACGGCTGTATATTGCATAAACCGTTATGTCTTTATCAGGCATCCTGCCGTTATTAAGCACTTTTGCACCGTCTTCAAAGACCCCGCCCTTGACTTCTGTAGCTTCTGGATTGGTGTTCCATCCAAGGAATTTAAAACCATCTTTTGCCGCACTGTATTTGTTTGTGTCTATATTTACTTTTGAAGCATACTGTACTGACTCAGACGACTTTCCTGACAGCACGCCTCCGTTTGTTGCTGCGTCATAAGTAATCTTATAACTGTTAATTTCCCAGTGAGGGATTACAGTTACATCGCGGGTATAATTAAAAGGCTCATCCTTTTTAATCTGCACACCTGTATCATTTCCATCTTCATCAAGTACAAACCATCCTGTGAATGTGTGTCCGGTTTTTGACGCTGATGGAAGCTCTTCAAAGGCTTCTGTGTAATGGATATTCATTGTAGGCATTTTATTATCTGTATACAGATATGACTTTGAATTTCTGTTATCAGCGTTTTTGTTTTTGATAAAAAACTCATTTGAAGCAGTTTTAAAATGCACTTTATACTGTTTCGGCATGTAGTATGCGGAATAAAAAGTGTTTTCAGTTATAGGCATATTATCAACATCATTATCACCATTATATTTGTTCATAATATCACTTTCTGAAGCTCCATGAACGTCCTGATACTTAACAGTCATGCGCACTGGTTCATATCCGTCAGGAATCCTTGGATTCGATTTTTCATTCAGGAAACCCGCCTTATAATTTGTTCCTTTGAGGACCTGCTGTCCGTCAGTCGTATTGTAGTATTCAAATCCACCATTGTTTCCTGTCAGTTTATACTTGTACATATAGTGATCTGTTTTAACTGTTCTGTATTCAGGTGCTGGCGGATCAGGATTGTCTGCACCATTAAGCCCAAGCTTCCAGATAGTTCCAACATTTCCGGCATTATCCGTCGCTATAATATCAGCTCCAAGATTACAATGATAGTTGTCGTAAGCCTGATAATATCCGCCTGAAGAGTTTAACATTTGAACAAGTCTGTAAGCTCCACCGAATGAATAGAAGGCTTCCCCATCCTTTTGGAAGCTAACATCTGAAATAGACTTAACGTCCATCTGTGAACCATTCTTCTGCAGCACGCGCAGCTGTACAGATTTTACATCCGATACAGGGATTGAATACATTGCATGGAGTGTTACATCCTGCGGAGAGTCAAAGTATTTTGTCTCTGTCTTATACATATTGACATATGAAAAGCCAGACCTTAATGACTGTACTGTTGAACCAATGTCATTTGCAGTTAAAGACCATCCGATAAATGTTTTACCTTCCTTGGAAAATCCATCCATAGGAAGAGATACATTTTCGCCATATGTAACAGTCTGGTCAGGAGCATAGCCCGAACCGCCATTCAGATCAAAGTGTGTTGTGTAGCTGTTCTTTGTCCATTGAGCATAAAGATGTACTGTTTCACCGTTTGTGCTTGTAAGAGCCGTGAATGAATCCCCGGGATTGTATGCTTTTCCGCTGCCATTTGAAGCCGTATTCCAGTTTTTAAATGAATAACCTGGCATGGTATATCCGCATGAACTAATGTAGTTCGTAACACCATATGTGCAGCCTTTTGTTGTTGCAGTAGAACCATACGGTTTGTAGTAATCAAGCATTTTGTCTGATGGTTTATTCTGTTCATAAGCCACATCGTATGTATTTGGTTCTATATTTGGTTTGCATATCGCTTTGTTTCCTGTTTTATTTTCTTTTATTACTCCTAAGTTGTAAGTACCCTTATTATCGCCTGTAATATGGTAGCCTGTCGGTGTACTTACGCCCTTAATGTATAAGTGAGAACCATATTCCACACTTTCACAAAAGTCTTTAACTTGATTTTTTATTTTATCATTGCCATTGTACACATCAAATGTAAGATCTTTCCGCCCACTTCCGCCATTGATGGACACACCGCTTAAAGTAGGATTTACATCGACCGTACATGTCGCATTTTTTGCATCACCAACATCAAATTCTGCATGAAGTCCCGGCGCTCCGACAAAATTAATATCTGAATCACTATTCCACGGACGTGTCTTCCAATTATGATACGCATTGTTTGAACATGTAAATCCTGCGTTTGTTAAACATCCTATGTTACACCATGTCGATACAGCACCAGAGCCATAATTACCGCCGTTTTTTATAAAATATCCCGTCTTAGGCGTTGCCGTTACAGTCGTGCCGCCTGCATAATTATGATCATTAGTCTGTCCATTTGCGCAGCTTATAGTTGCAACGTTTGTACCAGAATAAAAACTAGAAGCAAATGTCATATTACCATTTATAGAGTCTGTTCTTGATAATGACACATCTATTTTATACCAGCACTTTGCGCCACTATAATCTACCCAGCACCAGAAATATCCACGGCTTTGATCCCACATGGTCTGCTGTTCCCAACCAGCTGTTGCGGTATCGTCAAATGTAAAATTGCTGTTTAAATATTCAGCAAATGATTTTGTCTGTACTCCATCTTTGTTGCTTATAGTAACATCCTGATTAAGATATGCGCATCTTTCTAAAAGTTTTTTCTGCTTTTCTTCGGTTAGCGACTGCCAGAAAAAGGCTATCTCATCAGCAGGCATGTCTTTGATAATATCATTCACCTTTTTGTCTGAAATATTTTCCCAATCGTCTAATTTTGCCTGAACGTTTTCTTTTAACTCTTTTTCTTTATTTGCAGTAATTTTTCCTGATAAAGTAATCATTCCACGGCCAATATACTTTTTGTCAATCTTTGGATTGTATACATATCTATCAAGAATACTTTCAATATCATTATTTTTATTATTGCTTTTTATCATTGCTGCGACGGCTGAAACTCTTGCTGCAGCGAAAGATGTTCCTTTATACTCTTTATAAACGCCGTTAGCTGCATAGCTAATCGTGTTACCATAATTTGAATATTGGGCTATATTGTTATTCTCATCAATACCAGCAATAGTCATAACGCCGTTGACATTACCTGGCACATAGTTTTTAACATCAGAGTTGTCATTTCCTGCTGCTGCTATTACTAAAATACCCGCATTTCTCGCATCATTGACAGCTTTCTGAATCAATCCTGTATCAATTGCCTTTGATGCAAGTGAGATGTTAATTATATCCACTTTCTGTTCTATTGCATATTCAATACCTTGATATAAGGACAGTAGCGTACCATGTCCTGTGCTGTCAACTACTTTGACTGGCAATATAGATGCATTGTCTGGTGTGTTTTCGAGCATTAATTCTGTAACTTTCGAGCCATGTCCGTTGTCATCTGCAATACTGAGTCTGTCTCCCGTTGCTGAAAAATTGGCTCCATTAAGAACTCTGTCACTATCTACAGTCGCTCCCGAGTCTACAACGGCTATCTTAATATCATTGTCGAATGTCAATGTTGACAAATATTTATCAAGTTTTGAGCATTCGTTTATTTTTTCAACTTCCTTCAGTTGTTTTTCTGATTCTTTGTATGCACTTTCAGTAACTGATGTTGGTGTTTTTGACTCTCTCTCATCTGTTTTAAGCACAATTTCTTTTTCTGTGTCTTTATCAGCGGTGCTTTGCCGCTTCATTAGTTTTATCGTTTTCTTTTACATCACCAACATCGGTATTGTTATCATCAGGTGTCTCGCCTGATATTTCTGTATTCTCAGTCTTGTCACCTGTATCCACATCTTCTTCAGGATTCACTCCATCATCCTCAGCATCAGCGACTACAACATCTCCATCCTCATATGTTGTAACGCTTCCATCAAGCTCTTTATCCTTGTCCACAAGATACAGCCCATTAGCAATCTTTTTGTATCCGTCAGACTCTTTGAGACTTGAAGCACTTTTTACGATAAGGTGCTTGTCTGCCGTTTTATAGTCGTAGTTCTCGTTTGTTATTTTACGCGAACTGCTGTTGTCAGACAAAAAGCTGCTTGTATAAGCACCCGTATTTGCATTAAGAATTCCCGCTGTAAGCAGTCCGCCTGCTATGAGAACAGCTCCGGCTGACAAAACGGTCTTCCTGCCCGGTGCTGACAGATCATGCTTCTTACCATCACGCGGTTTCTTTTTGAATCTCATTTTCTTCAATTCATCTCTGAAATTCATCATTTTTTCTTCCTTTCCCCACAAAATCCTCTTTTGTGATTTATTTTAAATTTGTCATTATAAGTACATTATAAGTATGATATTTTTTTCAATGAAAAAGGATATAGCCATTAGCTATACCCTTAATCTGCGTTTCTTTATTCTTTTGTCAGCGTGAGTCCTATGTTAAAACTTCCCTGCCAGCATCCTGCTGATAATCCGTTAGTGGTGGTTATATTATATACACAAACTTTGTTTGAAGGTGTAATAATATTGTTACCACTTTTTGCTGTTATTAAAGCTGTTACATCAGTTTTGCCGGCCTGCTTATACGGAAAGCTGTCTGGAACTGTTACTTTTATGCTGCCAGCTTTAAAGTCATCGCATTTGACACGAAATGAACTGTTACCTTTTGAATCACCAATAAGAGTCTGGGGTATCTTAACATAAATAGTATTATACTTCCACTGTGCAGTAAGAATAGCATCCTCACCTCCCATTACAAATGTCCTGCCATTCAATTCACTTCCATTCCCTTGTAGATTCCATGTAGTAAATGTATATCCTGCCTTGGCAGATGGATCTTCAATGGTTGTTGCGCCTTCAAAATATATTGATGATGTTTTAGTCGTTTCTGTATCACTATTTATATTTTGAGTCAAAGTGAATTTTTTCCTGTCAATATAGTATGTAAATTCATTGATTTTTATCTGTTTATAATTATCATTTTTCAAAGCCAGATTTTGTTGCTGAGTACAGCTTCCTTCTGCATTTTCATTAATAAACAATCCCTTTGAGTTATAAATTTGCTTATTTACGTAATCTGTATCTGCATTTATCGTCTTTTCTTTTAGGGGATTTATTTGGTCATTGCCATCTCCAACTTTGATATTGTTTACTGTGTTTCCTATATAATCATAAGAGCCATTAGTGTTCATTCTATACACGTTTGTTACAACATTCAGGCCGTTAAGATAATATAATCCATTACTATAAAGGCCATCTTTATCGTATGACGTTGGGTTTTTTATCGTCATCCAAGTCAATCCGCCATGTTCGCTTATGCCGGGATTTACGCTGCCCTCTGTACTATCTGAATAGTACCATCTGCCGCTGCTGTCCCTAAGCCATCCTGTTTGTAACCTGCCACTTCCGTCAAAATAAAAATGACCATGTTTATCTGAAGATTTATAATTTGAATCTACACATCTTGTATGTAACCACGTATTAGTGTATGTGAGTCCTTCATTATCTAAATAGTACCAGACTATGTCCTTTCCCTCGCGTACCGGCATCCATCCATTATATCGAGTAATATAATTGCCTGAAGTTGTTTGAACCCCATCAAACAATAAAGCCCATTTCAAATTTTCATTTTTATCTTTGACTCCCAACCACCATGCTTCATAATCTTTTCTATTCCACCATAATGTTGTTTTTCCAGATCCGATGATAGTATACCCTTTGTTAATATACCAATTTTTCCAACTATTCCATGAACCACTACTACTCCAATAAGGTCCTGAATAATTAACAGCTTCTACTATTTTAGTATCATCTGCCATTACAGTTGCAGGGCTTTGTCCTCCAAAAATCAGTATTATAAGACTACATACCAGCACTATTGCTGTTATTCTTCTCTTGATATTCATAGCTTATGTCTGCCCTTTCTTCGTAATTTATTACAAGTATGATTTTTTATTCTTGCGAAAAAACCGGAAGCAGCATATACTCCCGGCTCATATAATTTCGCATCCTCTTAGTCTTCCTTAATATACATTTTAATAATTGCTTCGCCCTTCTCTCTTATTTCATACTCCTTCTTCGGATTGACCTTCCTGAAAGTATATGTATGGTTTGGGTTCTTGTTGTATACGCTCATCACAAATTCATCAATCGCTGCAAAAGCCTCTTTTCTCGTCTGGAAATGTCTGTCATCTGGCACTTCGCCGTCATAATCAAGAAATTCGATATGTAGCGTGCATTGGCGCATTTCAAGGTCTGATTCGTATGTCTTCAATGCTTCATCAGCAAACTCTCGCATCAGCCTGTCTGCCGCCGTCTCGTATTTTGCGACAACCGATGATTTCATTGTTTGCGCCAGTACCTCCGCAGCCTCTCTGCTTAAATCAGGGTTAATCTCCTGTATTCCATGCATAAGCAGGCTCTCGATTTTCGTCTGTATGTGCTCCCTGCTTAATCGCTCCACCTCATCCGGTAAAAGTTCAAGTTCCATATTTCCTGCTGTTATAACGCTCATCATTAATCCTCCTTATGAAATAATTATTATTTGTGTTTAAATATAGACAAATGTGTCTAGCTTACATTATCTAACCAATAAATCTTAGAATATTTCCAAAGTACTTTACATTTTCTTGCGTTAACTTTCTTACAATGTTTTGTTGGACTTTGAAAATTAATAGCATTTTGTTCTGGATATAAAGCTGTTACATATCCTCTATGAGTTTCGCCATTTCTAAAAGTATACTCAACCAAATCCCTATGCTTAATTCCCAGAACATTATCTGCCTTAGCTTTACTTTGTCTTCGCATAGGTTTTATTACCCATTCTTTAATTTCATATGTATCTGGTTTCAAGTCTGTAATACATATGGCATCATTAGAATGTGATTTTGTAATATCCCAGTCAATACGCTTATTAGCTGTATCGCCTCCGTTGGTCAAATGCAACATTCCTAAATTTGATAACTGTTCTCTCAGCCATTTCTTACCTATCATTACATGCTGTGCGTAATTAAGGTTCTTATTGTCAGAAGACTTTAATAAAGCAAAGTATCTGTCCATATATAGTTCTTCTACGCTTTCTGTTTTCTGGTGGCATTTTGCACATAACGTGATGAGATTGTCAAGTGTATTTGAGCCCTTCAATCTTCTTGGCTTAATATGGTGAACTTCCAATCTACAATTAGATTTTTCACATTCCATACATTTGCATCCATCTCGTAAAATTACAGCTTTGCGAATATTTTCATCCAATCTATTTGTTTTTTGATATTGCCACCGATATGGTTTATAACCATCAGTCAATGCTCGTATGTCAATAGCGACATCTTCTAACCAATAATTCGTTATATTTATCCACTTGTTAAGTTGATTGACAACCCTTATTGTTGCTTGACGTTTTTGTAAAATACTTGGTGTAATTCGTCCTTCTCGTTTAGAAGAATTTCTGTTATTAAATCTCGCCGGCCTATATCTTTTGTGATAACGGTGATAACGTCTATATCCACGTCTAACATCCATAAGATGTTTCACATCATTACGCTGTTCAATGACTCCTTTGAAAATCACCTTGTTTCGTGTGTGACATTTCTGTACTAATGCAACACCAACATGAAGACCGCCGTCATCTATTCCACAACGAACTTCATCTTTGCAGATTTCCTTGTCTGGAATTTTCTTTTTAAGTTGTATTACCATTGGATATTTGCTGACCAATGTTGCTCGTTTCTTACGAATAAGAAACCAAGCTTTCTGTTCTTTTGTTGGCGTTAATTGTTTATTATCAGCATCCAATACAAAAGCGTAATTTGTCATTTCTGACACCTTCCTTTCGGAGAATTTTTCTTCGTACCAATATCGAGTAGAGGATATGTGTTTCCCTGTTATCAATGCAGGACATTAGCATTGTTTCTTGGTTTGCACTCACAGAGCTTCA
>OGIE01005053.1_pt1 | contig 11662 bp, 9 predicted proteins | sample 1571581 | NCBI WGS metagenome assembly OGIE01 (sample SAMEA2582021, study PRJEB24529) | metagenome | biome: Human gut stool | place: China | collected 2011
TGTTTCCGCTGTATCCGCCGATCGTAACGAACGGGCTGAATACGAAGGAGGTCACTCCCGGGGCAATGGTCGCTTTTACAAGGCTGGTCACACCAAATACCAGTCCTAAGTAAGCGCCGTACTTCGGTCCAAGGATGATCGCTCCGATGATGACCGGGACGTGGATGATCGTTGCGTTCATAAAGCCTAACGGAATGTAACCGAGAAACGGTACGACCGACATGGCGATGATGATCGCGGTGAAAATCCCGGCGAGGGACATGTCCAGAACTTTCTTTTCAATTTTCATTTTTCTTTTTCCTCCTGCTACTGCTCTCTTGCGAGATACAATGCAATATAGTCACGTCTTGCATTATAGCGTGTCAGCGTGATGCCGTCAAATTCTTTCTCTAAAATTTTCCATTTATTTTTACTTTTCAATTTTACTTCCTACAATATAATTCCTGTTGCCGCCTTCTTTCTCCCGATCTCACCCTTTTTTCTCTCCTGCTGCCTTAATTTTTTTCGATTTTTCATTTTTCCCTCATATACGCCCTCTCCAACGTCCAGTCCTCTAAAATCGTTCTTTCTTTCCCTTCTGATTTCGGTGTCTTTCTCCCGCGGACACAATTTATTGTATTTTTTCTGTCCGCTCCTGGCGCACATCTTGTTATGTGGCTATTCACATGTTTTCCACTCATAATTATCAACTTATCCCCAAATCGTGGATAAGTTGTGGATAAGTCACTGGAAAAGTTGTGGATTTTCACATTTGACATTGAAAATTATTCCGTTTTACGCTAGAATAAATTCAGAGTGGGTTTATATGCTTTTGTGGACAGGTTTCCGCCTTTTCCACAACTATGCACATCGTTATACACATGTTTAGGAGTATGAATATGCTGGAAGAAATCAAAGCTAAATGGGACGAAATCCTTTTAAATATCAAAGAAGAACACGATATTTCAGAGGTGTCCTACCGCACATGGCTGTTGCCGCTGATCCCGGATTCTGTGGATAAAGATATCCTCACGATCCTGGTGCCTGATTCCGCGTTTATCAGCTATGTGAAAAAGAAATATGAATTCCTGTTGAAAATTACGATCGAAGAAATTACAGGATTTCAGTGCGAACTCGATTTCAAGTTAAAATCTGACGTGAAGGAACCGGAAAAAGAGAACCGTCTGATCAATGTAACCAACAATACGGTCAGTCAGCTTGCTCTCCAAAACGCGAACTTAAATCCGCGTTATACCTTCGATACCTTTGTCGTCGGAAAAAACAACAACCTTGCCCATGCCGCATCCCTTGCAGTTGCGGAATCCCCGGGCGAAATTTATAATCCGTTATTTATTTATGGAGGCGTGGGACTCGGAAAGACGCACTTAATGCATTCCGTCGCCCACTTCATCCTGAAAAATAACCCGAGCGCAAAGATTCTGTACGTGACATCCGAGAAATTTACAAACGAACTGATCGACGCAATCCGAAACAAAAACAACGTTTCCACCACGGAATTCCGTGAAAAATACAGAAACAATGACGTGCTTCTGATCGACGATATCCAGTTTATTATCGGAAAAGAAAGTACCCAGGAGGAATTTTTCCATACATTCAATGCCCTCTACGAGGCAAAAAAGCAGATCATTATTTCCTCCGACCGTCCTCCAAGAGAAATTGAAACTCTGGAAGACCGTCTCCGTTCCCGTTTCGAATGGGGACTCACCGTAGATATCCAGCCGCCGGATTATGAAACCCGGATGGCGATTCTCCGGAAAAAGGAAGAACTTGAAGGATACAACATCGATAACGAGATCATCAAATATATCGCTACCAATGTAAAATCCAACATCCGTGAACTGGAAGGCGCCCTCACAAAAATCGTTGCTTCCAGCAAATTAAATAATAAGGAAATCAATCTTGAACTTGCAGAGGAAGCATTAAAAGATCTGATCTCCCCGAACGCTGCCCGCGAAGTGACTCCGCAGCTTATTATTAATATAGTTTCTGAGCATTTCGGCATCACACCCCTTGATCTCATCGGCCAGAAACGAAGTAAAGAACTCGTATTCCCACGCCAGATCGTCATGTATCTTTGCGGCGATATGACGAGCGAGTCTCTCCAGAACATCGGAAAAGCTCTCGGCGGCCGCGATCATACAACGATCATTCACGGAACAAAAAAGATTGCCAGCGAATTAAAGACCGACGAGAATTTAAAGAACACGATCGATATTTTAAAGAAAAAAATCAACCCACAGTAAGCTTGTGGATTTTTTCGTGGAAATCCCGTTGAAAATTTGTGGATAAAATGAGGATGATTTTTCCTGATTTTTGCCTGTGGAAAACTCCCGGGTTGTCCTTTTGGATTTGCAGAGTTACCCACAATGGTTTTCACAGAGGTTTTTTCAGGGTTTCATTAGGGTTTTCCCCCTTATAAACAAATTCACACTCCCTACTACTGTTAAGACTAATATCTTTTATATATTTCTTTATTTGTGAACGTTTCTTAAGAAAGGAAGTTATCAACAACTATGAAACTGACATTCCAGAAAACCGCTCTCTTAAACGGTATCAATATTGTTCTCAAGGCAGTTCCGTCAAAAACAACAATGCCTATTTTAGAGTGCATTCTGATCGACGCTTCTACTGATGAGATCAAGCTGACTGCCAACGATATGGAACTCGGCATTGAGACAAAAGTTGAAGGTGATATCCTTGAAAAAGGTAAAATTGCACTGGATGCAAAGCTTTTTTCTGAAATCGCAAGAAAATTATCCGATTCAGATTCCCTTGTAACCATCGAATCTGATGAAAAATTCAATACTGTGATCACCTGTGAGAACTCTGTATTCAAAATTCAGGGCAAAGATGGAGAGGAATTCTCCTATCTTCCGTATATTGAGAGAAATAAAAACATCACACTCTCCCAGTTTTCCTTAAAAGAGGTGATCCGCCAGACGATCTTCTCCATCTCTGTCAACGACAGCAACAAGATGATGACAGGCGAACTTTTTGAGGTAAACGGTGATACACTCCGAGTCGTTTCTCTCGACGGACATCGTATGGCAATTCGTAAAATTGTATTAAAAGATGAATATGAAAGCACAAAAGTCATCGTTCCGGGAAAAACTCTGAACGAAATCAGTAAAATTCTCACCGGTGACAACGAAAAAGAGGTCCAGATCTTCTTCGGAGCGAACCATATTCTCTTCGAATTTGATGATACGATCGTAGTTTCCCGCCTGATCGAGGGCGAATATTTCAAAGTAGACCAGATGCTTTCCAGCGATTACGCCACAAAAGTGTCTCTGAATAAGAAAGATTTCCTGGACAGCATCGAGAGAGCTATCATTTTAATTCGCGAAAATGACAAAAAACCGATCATTCTGAACATTGAAGACTCAAAAATGAGCCTGAAATTAAATTCCAGCTTCGGTACCATGAACGCGGAGATCCTGATCCATAAAACAGGACAGGATCTGATGATCGGATTCAACCCGAAATTCTTAAGTGATGCGCTGCGGATCATTGATGATGAGGAAGTTACCCTCTATATGATGAATGCGAAATCTCCGTGTTTCATCAAAGATGAGGATGAGAGCTACATTTATCTGATCCTGCCGGTAAACTTTAACGCCGCTGCGATCTAAAATCAGATGAAATTTCCCCGAAGTTCCGGTAAAATCCGGGGTTTCGGGTCGGTTTTTTCATATATCTGGAATAAAAAAGGAGAAAAATGGAAAGTATTCACTTAAAAGATGAGTTTATCAAGCTTGGACAGGCATTGAAACTTGCAGGTCTGGTCGGCTCCGGAGTGGACGCAAAGTTTGTAATTCAGGATGGGCTTGTAAAAGTAAATGGGGAAGTTGAGACCCAGCGAGGCAAAAAACTTTACCCGGGAGACACGGTTTCCTATGACGGAAAGACATTTAAGGTAGAAAATTAAAGGATTTTTTCATGTTTATAGAATCCATCGAGCTGTCAGATTACAGAAATTACAGTCATTTACATATTGATTTTCATAAAGGGACGAACGTTCTTTATGGAGATAATGCCCAGGGAAAGACAAATATCCTGGAGGCAGTCTATGTGTGCAGCACAACAAAATCGCATCGGGGCAGCAAAGATAAAGAAATTATCCGGTTCGGTGCGGACGAATCCCACATCAAAATGATGGTCCGGCGGGATGGAATTCCCTACCGGATCGATATGCATCTGAAGAAAAATAAGGCAAAAGGGGTCGCGGTGAACGGAGTTCCGATCAAAAAAGCCAGTGAACTTTTCGGAATCGTCAATGTGATCTTCTTTTCACCGGAAGATCTGAACATTATCAAGAACGGACCCGCCGAGCGGAGACGTTTCGTCGACCTGGAACTCTGCCAGCTAAACAGGCTGTATGTCTACAATCTGGCACAGTATAACAAAACGGTTATACAACGAAACAAACTATTAAAGGACATAGACTACAACACGTCCTTAAAAGAGACACTTCCCATGTGGAATGAGCAGCTCTTAAAGTACGGCACAGAACTTATAATTATGCGTTCTGAGTTTATAAAAGAGCTGAATCCCCTGATTGCGGAGATCCACGCGGGGCTCTCGGGCGGAAAGGAAACACTCTCTATCGCCTACGAGCCGAATGTGTCGCCGGAAAATTTCAGGGAGCAGCTTGCGAAGAACCAGTTTCAGGAGATCAGGCAGAGGCAGACTCTGACCGGTCCCCACCGCGATGACCTGAACTTCATCGTAAACGGAACGGATATCAGGCGGTTCGGGTCCCAGGGACAGCAGAGAACGGCAGCTCTTTCTTTAAAACTTGCGGAGATCGAGCTGGTGAAAAAGATCGTAAAGGATTATCCGGTGCTTCTTCTGGATGACGTCCTTTCTGAACTTGACAGCAAGAGACAGGAACATTTACTTTCAGAAATTACCCACATTCAGACCTTGATCACATGTACGGGGCTGGATGAGTTTGTAAACAGCAAATTCCGGATGGACAAGATTTTTAAGATTGTTGAAGGAACGGTAGAGAGCGAAGACTAAAGGAGGAACTTCATGAGCGCAGAATATAATGCAGATCAAATCCAGATTCTGGAGGGACTTGAGGCTGTAAGAAAAAGACCGGGAATGTACATTGGAAGTACGTCTTCGAGGGGACTTCACCATCTGGTATATGAGATCGTAGACAACGCGGTAGATGAGGCCCTTGCGGGATACTGCGATACCATCGATGTACAGATCAATTCCGACAATTCCATCACCGTTGTCGATGACGGACGGGGAATTCCGGTCGATATCCAGAAAAAAGCGGGACTTCCTGCGGTCGAAGTGGTCTTTACGATCCTTCATGCCGGCGGTAAGTTCGGCGGTGGGGGATACAAGGTATCCGGCGGCCTGCACGGTGTAGGAGCTTCTGTTGTAAATGCCTTATCCGAGTGGCTGGAGGTCGAAGTCTACCACGGAGGAAAGGTCTACAAGCAGCGCTATGAGCGCGGAAAGACCATGTACCCGTTAAAGATCGTGGGTGACTGCCCGTCAGATAAACATGGTACAAAAGTAACGTTCCTTCCGGACAAGACCATCTTTGAGGAGACCGTCTATGACTATGATACCTTAAAGATCCGTCTCCGCGAGACGGCGTTCCTTACAAAGAATTTAAAGATCATTCTCAGAGATGACCGCGAGGACAAGAAGGAAAAAGTCTTCCACTATGAAGGCGGTATCAAGGAGTTTGTCACCTACTTAAACCGCAGTAACGTGCCGCTTTACGACAATGTGATCTACTGCGAGGGCAAGAAGGACAACGTGCTGGTGGAGGTTGCCATGCAGCACAACGATTCCTACACCGAAAATATTTACAGCTTTGTAAACAACATCAACACACCGGAAGGCGGAACCCACCTGACTGGTTTTAGAAACGCCTTAACAAAGACGTTCAATGACTACGGAAGAAAGAACAAGCTCCTTAAGGACAGCGAGCCGGCCCTCACCGGTGAAGACATCCGTGAGGGACTGACTGCTATCATCAGCGTCAAGATCGAGGAGCCACAGTTTGAGGGTCAGACAAAGCAGAAGCTCGGAAACAGCGAGGCGAGAGGTGCTGTTGACAGCGTGGTATCTGAGCAGCTCACCTATTTCCTCGAGCAGAATCCGTCCGTAGCAAAGACGATCATCGAGAAATCCGTTCTTGCCCAGCGTGCCCGCGCTGCTGCGAGAAAGGCAAGAGACTTAACAAGAAGAAAGACGGTCCTTGACGGCTTATCCTTACCTGGAAAGCTTGCGGACTGCTCCAGCAAGCACCCGGAGGAATGCGAGATCTACATCGTAGAGGGAGATTCCGCCGGCGGTTCCGCGAAGGACGCGAGAAATAAGATCACCCAGGCGATCCTGCCGCTTAGAGGAAAGATCTTAAACGTGGAGAAGGCGAGACTCGACCGTATTTACGGAAACGCGGAGATCAAATCCATGATCACGGCCTTCGGAACGGGAATCCACGAGGATTTCGATATCTCGAAGCTCCGCTATCACAAGATCATCATTATGACCGATGCCGATGTGGACGGTGCCCATATCAGTACACTGCTTCTGACATTCATCTACCGGTTTATGCCGGAACTTATCAAACAGGGCTATGTTTACCTGGCTCAGCCGCCGCTCTATAAGATCGAGAAGAACAAACGGGTATGGTATGCGTACAGTGATGAGGAGCTAAACAATATCTTAAAAGAGATCGGACGTGACCAGAACAACAAGATCCAGCGTTACAAAGGTCTTGGTGAGATGGATGCGGAACAGCTCTGGGAGACAACAATGGATCCGGAGCACAGAGTCCTTTTACGTGTGACCATGAATGAGGAGATGACGTCGGAGATCGACCTCACCTTTACGACACTCATGGGAGATCAGGTAGAGCCGCGCCGTGAATTCATCGAACAGAACGCGAAGTACGGAACTCTTGACATTTAATGCGGCAGCAGGGCTATCCGGGAATCGGTAAGTTTACTGGATGGTCATGCGGCGCAGTTTACGCAGGTTTAAGGCGCAGCGCAGGCTGCATTGGAGGAAAGAATGGAACCGAATATTTTTGACAAAATTCATGAGATAGACTTAAAGAAGACCATGGAGAAGTCGTACATCGACTACGCCATGAGCGTTATCGCATCCCGAGCGCTCCCGGATGTCCGTGACGGTTTAAAGCCGGTACAGAGACGTGTCCTTTACTCCATGGCGGAACTGAACAACGGTCCGGATAAGCCCCACAGAAAGAGTGCCCGTATCGTCGGCGATACCATGGGTAAATATCATCCGCACGGAGACAGTTCCATCTACGGTGCTTTGGTAAATATGGCCCAGAGATGGTCTATGCGTTATATGCTCGTAGACGGCCACGGAAACTTTGGATCCATCGACGGCGACGGTGCCGCTGCCATGCGATACACCGAGGCGAGACTCAGCAAGATCTCTGTGGAGATGTTAGCGGACATCTATAAAGATACCGTTGACTTTATCCCGAACTTCGATGAGACGGAGAAGGAACCAACGGTACTTCCGTCCAGATTTCCGAACCTTCTCGTAAATGGCGGGACCGGTATCGCGGTCGGCATGGCCACAAATATCCCGCCCCACAACCTCCGCGAGGTCATCGCGGCTGTCGTAAAGATCATCGACAACCAGGTGGAAGAAGGAAGACAGACCTCCATGGAGGAGGTCTTACAGATCATCAAAGGACCGGATTTCCCGACAGGAGCTGAGATCCTGGGAACGAGAGGAATCGAAGAAGCGTACCGCACAGGCCGGGGAAAGATCAGAGTCCGCGCGGTGACAAATATCGAGACAGCGCCGAACGGAAAGAGCCATATCATCGTCACAGAGCTTCCGTACCTTGTCAACAAGGCGAGACTCATCGAGAAGATCGCGGAGCTCGTAAAGACGAAAAAGATTGACGGAATCACCGGAATCACCGATGAGTCCAACCGTGAGGGAATCCGCATCAACATCGAACTCAGGAGAGATGTGAACGCGAACGTCCTCTTAAACCAGCTCTTAAAGCATACACAGCTGCAGGATTCCTTCGGTGTGATCATGCTTGCACTGGTAAACAATGAGCCAAAGGTCCTCAATATCCTCCAGATGTTAGAGTACTATCTGGACCACCAGAAGGACGTTGTGACGAGAAGAACGAAGTACGACTTAAATAAGGCCGAGGAACGCGCCCACATCTTAGAGGGCTTATTAAAGGCCTTAGATCATATCGATGAGGTGATAAGGATCATCCGCGGCTCCGCAAATGTCGCGGAGGCGAAACGCGTCCTCATGGAGCGCTTTGAACTCACAGACCCGCAGGCACAGGCGATCGTGGACATGCGTCTGCGCGCTCTCACAGGTCTGGAACGCGAGAAGCTCGAGAACGAGTACAAAGAACTGGAGGCAAAAATCGCGGAATTGCGTGCAATCCTTGCAGATGAAAATAAATTATTAGGTGTGATCAAGAAAGAGATCCTTGTGATCTCCGAGAAATACGGTGATGACAGACGGACAAAGATCGGCTTTGACGATGATATGTCCGTGGAAGACCTGATCTCCGACGATGACACTGTAATTGCGATGACCAATCTTGGATACATCAAGAGAATGTCCGTGGACAATTTCAAGAGCCAGAACCGAGGTGGAAAGGGAATCAAGGGAATGCAGACCATCGATGAGGACTTCATCGAGGATCTTCTCATGACAACGAACCATCACTATATCATGTTCTTCACGAACACAGGACGATGCTACCGGATCAAGGCCTACGAGATCCCGGAGGCAGGCAGAACAGCCCGCGGAACAGCTATCGTGAACCTTTTACAGCTCCAGCCGGGCGAAAAGGTCACAGCGGCGATCCCGATGCGTGAGATCGATGATGACAAGTACCTCTTCATGGCCACAAAGGGCGGAATGGTGAAGAAGACCAGAATGTGCGAGTACAGCAACATGAGAAAGACAGGTCTTCAGGCAATCCTGCTCCGCGAAGGCGATGAGCTGATCGAGGTAAAGGTGACAGACAATACCGAGGATATTTTCCTCGCGACAAAATTCGGTATGTCTATCCGCTTCAAAGAGACGGATGCGAGAATTACCGGCCGTGTTTCCTATGGTGTTATCGGCATGAAGCTCGATGAGGGCGATGAAGTCATCGGAATGCAGATGGCAAGCCAGGGCGAGTATATGCTCGTTGCTTCCGAAAAGGGATACGGAAAGAGAACGAGAATCTCTGAATTCAAGCTGCAGCTTCGTGGTGGTAAGGGACTTCTCTGCTACAATGTGACAGAAAAGACAGGAAATCTTGTCGGAATGAAGCTGCTTGACGACGGAAGAGATATCATGCTGATCACCAATGAGGGCATTCTGATCCGCATGGGTGTTGACGATATCTCCATCATCGGCAGAAATACATCCGGCGTAAAACTGATGAGCATTGATGCCGATTCTGATGTCCGCGTTGCTTCCATCGCGAAAGTCCGGGAAAGCAGCCGCCAGGACGAGGAGGACGAAAACGTGGTAGATCCAGAATCCATGGAGAATGAGGACGGGGAGACCACGGAGGAGTAATGTTCATGAATATGAAGAGAGGTTATGAGACCGCCATTCGTCCATAAAACAGGATTTCTGACTCTGGAGTGATTGGATACAGGAATCTGGGAATGCCGGATTCCTGTATTTTTCATAATAATAGGCCATCATGAATGTCCGGAAGAAATCCGTCCGATGGCGATCAATCAAAAAATAATCGGGAGGAAAATCGTCTATGAGAACCGTTCAGGCGAGTGAGATCACAAAAAACATCCGGGAAATGTGCATCGAGGCAAACCATTTCCTTTCGGATGACATGAAAAAAGTATTTAATGAGAGCGTGGAGAAGGAAGAATCTCCTCTTGGAAAACAGATCTTAAATCAGCTTCAGGAGAATCTTGAGATCGCCGGAAGAGATATGATCCCGATCTGCCAGGATACGGGCATGGCCGTCGTTTTCATTAAAGTCGGGCAGGAAGTACATATCGAGGGAGGTAATCTGACGGATGCCATCAATGAAGGCGTCCGACAGGGATACGTGGACGGATACTTAAGAAAGTCTGTTGTCCGTGATCCCATCGACCGCATGAATACAAAAGACAATACCCCGGCGATCATCCATTACGAGATCGTAGACGGGGACCAGGTGGACATCACTGTTGCGCCGAAGGGATTCGGAAGCGAGAACATGAGCCGCGTGTTCATGTTGAAGCCGGCTGATGGCATTGAGGGTGTGAAAGAGAAGATATTAGAGGCTGTCCGTGACGCTGGTCCGAATGCCTGTCCTCCGATGGTAGTAGGTGTTGGTATCGGAGGAACATTTGAAAAGTGCGCCTTGATGGCAAAGCATGCCCTGACGAGAAATCTGAACGAGGAATCTCCAGTTCCGTATGTCAGAGACCTGGAGAAAGAGATGCTTGAAAAGATCAACGGACTCGGAATCGGACCGGGGGGACTCGGCGGTCGTGTGACTGCCATGGCCGTCAATATCGAGACATATCCGACGCATATTGCGGGACTTCCGATGGCAGTGAATATCTGCTGTCATGTAAACCGTCATGCGCATCGCGTTATTTAATAAGAGAAGCGGGAGGAAACCATGGACAGACAGATCAGTGTACCAATTAAGAAAGAAGACGCAGTGTCTCTCCGGGCCGGGGACTACGTGACTCTTACGGGAACCATCTATACAGCGAGAGACGCAGCACATAAGAGAATGCAGGAAACGCTGGACGCGGGGGAAGCTCTGCCCATCGAGATGCAGGGAAACGTCATCTACTATATGGGACCGTCCCCGGCAAGAGAGGGACGCCCTATCGGATCTGCGGGACCAACAACGGCGAGCCGTATGGATAAGTACGCGCCGAAGCTTTTAGACCTTGGCCTGGGTGCCATGATCGGAAAAGGGAAGAGAAGTCAGGCGGTGATCGATGCTATTGTGAGAAATGGTTCCGTCTACTTCGCTGCAATCGGCGGTGCGGGGGCACTATTGTCCCAGCGCATCAAAAAGTCGGAGGTCGTTGCCTACGATGATCTTGGAACCGAGGCAATCCGGAAACTGGAAGTAGAAGATTTTCCGGTGGTCGTCGTGATCGATTCCCAGGGAAATAACCTGTATGAGACGGCAATCAAGGAATATCAGAAATAATATCAGATGAGAAAGCGGAGAACCGACAGCCGGAAAAGGAGTTGATTCCCCGCTTTTCTGGTATAAAAGTATAGAGAAAAATCATACTGTAAAAAGATGGTAAAAAAAGATGAAAAAAGTTGTTGACAAAAAGAACTATAGCTTGTATAATTAATCCTGCGTCTGGCGAGTTCGCCCGACAAACTTAATAAATGATAATTAGCTACGGTAATAAGGAGAAATACTCAAGAGGCCGAAGAGGCGCCCCTGCTAAGGGTGTAGGTCGGGAAACCGGCGCGAGGGTTCAAATCCCTCTTTCTCCGTTCATCTGGTTAAAAAAACTTCAAAAAAGTTTTGAAAAAAGATGAAAAAGTTGTTGACAAACAGCAAACACTGTGATAAGATATCGGAGTTGCCGCTGAGACACAGCAACAACAAAACAGAGCTCCTTGAAAACTGAACAGTATGTAAAACCCTGAAAATTCTTATAAAAATGGTCTT
>OGIE01005061.1_pt1 | contig 11642 bp, 7 predicted proteins | sample 1571581 | NCBI WGS metagenome assembly OGIE01 (sample SAMEA2582021, study PRJEB24529) | metagenome | biome: Human gut stool | place: China | collected 2011
CCTAAAGATCCTAACCAGAAAATCGGTCTTGGTCATGAGGTTGCAGGCGAGGTTGTAAAGGTTGGCTCAAAGGTTACAAGATTCAAAGCAGGCGACAAGGTTCTCATCGAACCCGGTGTTCCGGATGACAAATGCGAATACTGCCGTACAGGCAGATACAACATCTGCCCTGATGTTGACTTTATGGCTACACAGCCTAACTACAAGGGCGCACTCACACAGTATATGACACATCCCGAGGAGTGGACATACCACATTCCTGAGGGTATGACAACAATGGAAGCAGCTCTCGTTGAGCCGGCAGCAGTCGGTATGCACGCAGCAATCCTCGGCGGCGCACAGCTTGGTAAGAGCATTGTTATTCTCGGCGGCGGTACAATCGGTCTTATGGTACTTCAGGCTTGTAAGAGCCTCGGTGCAACAGATATTACTGTTGTTGATATTATGCAGAATCGTCTTGACCTTGCATTAAAGCTTGGTGCAAGCAGAGTTATCAACGGCAAGGAGCAGGATACGGTTGCACTTCTCCGTTCACCCGAATATTTCGGCGATCACGGTTGTGAACTCGTATTCGAGGCAGCAGGTTCTGTATTCACAGCTCAGCAGGCTGTTCAGATCGTTGCAAGAGGCGGTAAGATTATGATGGTCGGCACACAGTCAAAGCCTGTTCCGATTGACTTCCTCAAGATTAACCGTGAGGTTATGATTCAGACATCATTCCGTTACTGCAACAACTTCCCGCAGACAATCGAGGCAATTGCAAGCGGTAAGTTCAATGTTAAGGATATGGTTACAAACATCTATGATTACAAAGATGTTCAGCAGGCATTTATGGACGCTATCGACCCCGAAAAGAAAGCCAATATGGTTAAGGGCGTTATCAAGGTAGCCGACTGATATACACAGATTTATTAAAAATTTTCATAAGGAAAGGTGATTAAAATGTTATCAGATATCAGATATTGGGAAAAGAAGGCAACAGAGGGACACTACGCTATTCCTCACTTCAATGTATGGAATGCAGAAATGCTCATGGGTGTTATTGACGCAGCCGAAGAGCTCCGTGCTCCAATCATTATTTCATTCGGTACAGGTTTCACAGGCAACACTTCTTTTGAAGACTTCTGCTACATGATGGATTCAATGGCAAAGAAGGCTACTGTTCCTGTAATTGAGCATTGGGATCACGGCAGAAACATGACAATTCTTCAGAACGCTGTTAATCACTGTATGAATTCGGTAATGCCGACCAGCACAGCCGCTTCATCCCCCGTGTATGTCAGGGTGAAACCATGTCTATGGACCTGACCGAACCGGATGCAGGTTCCGACCTTCAGGCAGTGATGCTGAAAGCTACTTACAGCGAAAAAGACGGTTGTTGGCTGCTGAACGGTGTGAAACGTTTCATCACCAACGGCGATGCAGATATCCATCTAGTACTTGCCCGTTCGGAAGAAGGAACGAGAGACGGTCGCGGTCTGTCCATGTTCATCTATGACAAGCGTCAGGGTGGTGTGGATGTACGCCGTATCGAACACAAGCTGGGTATCCACGGTTCTCCTACCTGCGAATTGGTTTACAAGAATGCCAAAGCCGAACTTTGCGGTGACCGCAAACTCGGTCTGATCAAATATGTAATGGCATTGATGAACGGTGCCCGTCTGGGTATCGCCGCACAATCTGTAGGATTGAGCCAGGCTGCTTACAATGAAGGACTGGCCTATGCCAAAGACCGCAAGCAGTTCGGAAAAGCAATCATCGACTTCCCTGCCGTGTATGACATGCTCGCCATTATGAAAGGTAAGCTGGATGCCGGCCGTGCGCTGCTTTATCAGACAGCCCGCTACGTAGACATCTACAAAGCACTGGACGACATCTCACGCGAACGCAAGCTGACTCCGGAAGAACGTCTGGAACAGAAGAAATACGCAAAGTTAGCCGACAGTTTCACTCCGCTTGCCAAAGGTATGAACTCCGAATATGCGAATCAGAACGCTTACGACTGTATACAGATTCACGGAGGCTCGGGCTTCATGATGGAATATGCCTGCCAGCGCATCTACCGCGACGCACGTATCACCAGCATCTACGAAGGTACTACCCAGTTGCAGACTGTAGCCGCTATCCGCTACGTAACCAACGGTTCTTACCTTGCTACGATCCGCGAATTTGAAACAGTACCCTGTTCACCGGAAATGGAACCGCTGATGTCCCGTCTGAAAAAGATGGCCGACCAGTTCGAAGCCAGCACCAACGCCGTTAAAGAAGCTCAGGATCAGGAACTGCTCGACTTCACAGCCCGCAGACTGATGGAAATGGCTGCCGATATCATCATGTGCCACCTGCTGATTCAGGACGCAAGCAAGGCTGCCGACCTGTTCTCCAAATCTGCACATGTATATCTGAACTTTGCTGAAGCGGAAGTTACGAAGCATACCAACTTTATCAAAAATATGGATAAAGAAGACCTTGCTTTCTACAAAAAGTAACCCTAAAAGGGTGACTAACGATAAAAGCATCCCTTCCAACGAAGCGGATGCTTTTTTTGTCCTCTTCTTTCCAAAAGGAACTTACTAAATCTCAAAGTATTAGTATTCTCGTTGTCCGCATAAATATCCCCCTCCCATTTACCCTCTATTTCATTATTATTCTGTACTTTTGTACAAAAAGAGAGTAATATCAATCTACGACTTAATAAAAGAGAGAAATATGGCGTTTAGACTCAGACCTTTACACGAGGATAAGCTACATTTTGCAGATTTATCAAATACACAAATTCTGATACTGGCACTCGAAGCGTCTCAGAAACTTGAATGGAATATCGAAGGAATCGCTCTTCGTGAAGTCATATTTTATGTTCCAATGGGTATGCGTTCCCAAGGAGAAGAAGTGACTTTCACCATCGAAGAAGGAAACAGCGGTGAAATATCCGTCCGCAGTCAATGCGCCTCCGTACAACTGGTAGATTATGGCAAAAATCGCAAGAATATCCAAAAACTACAGGAAACGATGGAAGAGATTAAATCTGCTCTGACACCGGAGGAACTGGCACAAAAAGCCAACGAACTGGAAGAAGAACTCACCCGCCCGCTGACGGAAGAAGAACGGAGGCTTCAGGCAGAAAGCGAAAAAGAGTCGTCTTTCATCCATTTCTTTATCCCCCGGAAAGGATTCATCGCGACACCGGTTCTGATAGACATCAATATCCTTGTCTTCATACTGATGGCAGCTACCGGAGCGGGAATTCTGGAACCTTCCACACTGGCCTTGCTGAACTGGGGCGCCGACTTCGGTCCGCTCACCCTGACCGGTGACTGGTGGCGTGCCGTGACCTGCAACTTTGTGCATATCGGCGCTTTCCATCTGCTGATGAATATGTACGCCTTTATATATATAGGTATCTGGCTGGAACATCTGATAGGTACGCGTCGTATGTTCGTCTCTTATCTGCTGACGGGACTCTGTTCGGCTGTCTTCAGCCTCTATATGCATGCGGAAACGATCAGTGCCGGAGCTTCCGGATCGATCTTCGGACTCTACGGTATCTTTCTGGCTTTCCTGCTGTTCCACCGCATCGAGAGATCGCAGCGGAAGGCTTTGCTGACCAGCATTCTTATCTTCGTAGGCTACAATCTCATCTACGGCATACGGGCCGGAGTAGACAATGCCGCACACATCGGCGGTTTACTCAGCGGATTCCTTTTGGGATTCATCTATGTATTCGGCGAACGGATGAAGAAGCCCGAAGCCGGAAGAACGGTTTCCATCATCGGAGAACTGATCATCTTCAGTGTCTTCCTGTTCAGCTTCCTTTCACTTTGCCGCAATGTTCCCTCGACATATCAGGAAATACGTAACGAATGGAAAAGCGGACTTGTAGAAGCCTATTATAAGGAACAGGAAGTAGAACAGAAAAAAAGCGCCAGCCGCCCGGTGACCGGCAGTCCCCGGAAATCTTCCACTTCCGAACAGTTCCCGTATACTCCCATGTCGGATGAGGATACGTGGCTTTCATGCTATGATGCTGTATCAAAGTTCAGTTGCCAGTATCCTACCAACTGGTACAAGATAACCGGCACGAAAGCGCCGACTCCCGATTCGGAGCCTCCCCTGCTGAAACTCGTCAATGGCGGCAGTCAGCTGACCGTGACCAGCAACAGCTATGATACGCAGGATGAGTTCGAACGTATGAAGAAGCTGCTCCTCACCCTCCCCCGAAATGAGCAAGGAAAGCCCTCGGAGGATTACAAGCAGAGCAAAGTCAACATCAACGGCCTGCCTATGACGAAGACGACCAATCCTTTGCGGATCGGCCACCCCGACGAAAAAGGAGAAGAAATGCAACAAACCGTATTATTGTACTTTCAGGAGAATAAGAGAAGAGTCTTTGCCATCGTCATGCTGGTTGCGGACGAAAAGGCTCAGGCTGATCTGGACGCAATCACGTCCAGTATTCAAATCGAAAAATAAAAGTAAGTATGAAAGCATATATCCAAGTCAAGCAAGTAGGAAAAAGGAAATGCAGCATCGAAAAGATGCCGATCGATTTCCCCACTCCTCCTGCCAGTGTGCAGGAACTGATTGAAGCGGTCGTCTGCTGGCAAGTAAAGGAGTACAACGAACGGCTGCAACAAAGTGAAATGCTGAAATACCTCACCAGTGAAGAGATGGAAGACAAGGCTGCCGCCGGCAAAGTAGGCTTCGAAGCAAACTATAACGGCAGACCGGCTGCGGAAGCCGAAGACATCATCAATGCCTTGCAATCTTATGAAGACGGAATCTTCCGCATCTTTCTGGACGATGCGGAACTTGGAGAATTATCCTCCTCCGTCCAACTGAAAGAAGAATCTACACTTACCTTTATCCGGCTGGCAATGCTGTCAGGAAGACTTTGGTAACTGCAATATAAACTCTAAAAGCTTAAAGTCATGAGAATTACTTACAACGACAAATTGAACAAGCTGCTAAACCCCTATTTGGAGAGTTTACTAAAGGAAAAATCAAGCCTGGAGCCGGAAACGCTTACCCTGTTCGACCTATTCATGGAGGATTTGGACATAGGAGGACGGTATGGTATATTCAGTGAGATACTGGAACCTCGTCTGGAGGAGATCATCCGGGAAGAAAACATCGAAAGCATTGCCAATCTGATGGATGGCAGACTTAACACGCTGTTCCGCTATATGTTGGGCGACGAATTCGCCGGACTGTTCCATACTTATCTGCAACTCGAAGCACGCTGTCCGCATACCATCGGATACGACCGGCGCGCCCAGCGTTCCGCCAATCCGTCCAATCATCTGGACCACGCCAGAGACGCATGGCTACAGTTTCTGAAGTTACGCGCTACCGGATTTTCAGTGGAAGCGATCTTAAAAGGAGGAAATACACCCGAAGATACAGAAGAATTCAGCGGCTATATGAACTCTTCCTACTGGCTGGCCGCACAAATAGCACAAGGTAACGAAAAAGTAATCGAATACCTGAATCAGGTACTGACCAGCGAAAACAACGTCCACCGCCTGCAACGCTGGTATCTCCACGCCATCGCCATCAGCGGATACCGCCCGCTTCTGGAGCTGGAAGGCAAACTGCTATTAGCAGCCAAGCTACAGGAAGGACTGCGCCAAGCCATTGTGGAAACGATGGACGAAGGATGTCCCGAAAGTTACCTCTACCTATTCTCCATCATCTATAACAACGGACTGCAACGTTTTGCCTCCGTCAAGCGAAGCATCGCCGTATGCACCGGAATCGGCGAACAGGACAGCAGCGAACGGATTACCAACAAGTATGTCGAACTGATCTGGAATTTCCTGAATCATCCGGAAACAGCCCGCAATGCCCTGCAAAGCAAGGATACAGTCGTACTTTATCTGGCTTTATGGAGCATCGGATTCTATGATACGGACGAGATCAGAGCCATCGTACCGGACATCATCCGAAAGGGAGCCAAGCATCAGATACAGACATTACTGTACTTCCTGCGCTGCACGCAATCCTCTCAGATGAATCATCTGATCAGCAAAGACGCATTCGAGGTATGGCACGACGACCCGAAAGTGGTGGCGGCTATCCTTCCTCTTTATATGGACGGTCTTTATCTGAGCCGATACAGCGATAACAAGGAAGCTCCCACACTCAGCGATTATTTTGAATCACCGGAAGAGGCGGTCCGTCACTATGGATATCTGAAACAAGTCTATCAGTCTATTTCCGCCAAGGAGATTTATTCGCCTTATGTGTTCCCGTGGGATTGTGTAGTGCTCACCCGTTCGGATGTAGTCCACAAAATGGCATACATCGCATGGATGACCAACGATATCCGACTGAGAGAGGAACTTTGCACGTATCTTCCCGCACTCGAATCTTACAGCCGTGCCAGCTATATCGGAATCGTTCTGGCCCATACCGAAAGCAAGGTGGAGCAGGAATATGTACTGCAATCACTCGGCGACCGTTCGTCAGACATACGGGACGAAGCATACAAAGTATTGTCCGAAATGTCCCTGTCCCCCGAACAGTATCAGCATATAGAAGAATTGCTCCGTTTCAAATATAGCGAGATGCGTATCAATGCCATCAATCTGCTGATGAAACAGCCGGAAGCACAACTGGCAGCCAGTATCCGCCGATTGCTGAGCAACAAGAATGCCGAACGCCGCCTTGCCGGGCTGGATATGATGAAGAGCATCCGCAACGTCGATTTCCTGAAAGACAGTTATCAGAAACTCCTGTCCACCGTCAGAGAGATTCAGAAACCGAACGCCAAAGAGAAGGTTCTGATCGAATCGCTGATCGGAGACGGTACGGAACAGAGCACGACAAGCAACTATACCCTAGAGAATGGCTTCGGGCTATACAATCCTGCGCTTGAAGTCAGCCTGCCTCCGATTACTCCCGATGCCGGATTCAATGTGAAGAAAGCATTTGAGTTTATTCGTTTAGGAAAAGCCAAAGCGATCTTCGACAAGCTGAACAAATACATCGAAAAGCATAAAGAAGACGAATTCACGGATAAATACGGTGAAGTACGCTTGGTGGGCAACAGTGTCTTACTGAACTGGTACAAGCACTACGACGGACTGAGCGAACTCGGACTTCCGGAACTCTGGCAGAATTTCTATCAACAGGAAATCGGCAGTTACGACAAATTGCTGATGATGAAGTTCATGCTGGCCTCTACCGGAGCACCCAACGAAATAGAAGAGGACGAAGACGATGAATTTGACGAAGAAGAACAGGAAGACAAGGAAGCCGCCATCCAATCGCTCAACACGTTCGAACCGATTATCAATAAGATGTATGCAGGCTTCACTTACCGCGGGCTGCAAAAGTCGCTCCGCAAGCTGACCTATTACAGGCAGATAGAAGATATTATCGACGGACTGGCACATGAATACAGAAACGAAGCAACTTATCAGCAGTTCTCCGTCAATATGCTTTTGCAGTTGCTTCCTCTGCTCAATACAAAGAATATCTTCCGTCAATACACCAATAAGCATACATGGCTCAGAGACAAGCAGGAATATGGAGCAAGGGAGATCGTTTACCCGATACACAACAACAAGTTTGTACGGTTCTGGCTCGACGCGCCTCAGCATCCCATCAATGACGCTCTCTTCACCCGTTATTTCACCGTCCGGTACCAGCTCTACAAGCTCACCAACTATATGGAGCATACTCCCGAACTGGAAGAAACGGATGTCTACCTGCAAAGCATGGACTTTGCCCACGCATGGATGCTGGGACTGATTCCCACCGAAGAAATATACCGGGAACTGATGGGACGTGTCAACTCGCCCACACGCATCAAAGATATCACTTCGGCACTGGACGAGCGCAACCACTCCCTCTTCCATTCACTGACCCAGAAAGTAGTGAACCGGATTCTGGAAATAGAGTTACAGCGGGGAGATTCCGAGACTCAGGTCACCCGTCTGGCGGAAGAGCTTCACCGCGTCTACGGAGCAGAAACACTGATCCGTATCCTGCAAGCGTTCGGCAAAGATACCTTCATACGTGACAGCTACAACTGGCGCAATACCAAACGGGGAGTATTGAGCAGCCTGCTCCATGCCTGCTACCCGTCTCCGGACGACGACAGCGATACACTCAAAAGCCTCGCCAGTCAGGCCGACATCAGCCATATACGACTGGTGGAAGCTGCCATGTTCGCCCCACAATGGCTGGAACTCACCGAAAAAGCGACCGGATGGAAAGGACTGGAAAGCGCCGCTTACTACTTCCATGCCCATACCAGCGAATGTTTCGACGACAAGAAGAAAGCGATCATCGCCCGATATACCCCGATTGCCATAGAAGACCTTCAGGAAGGTGCTTTTGACATCGACTGGTTCAAGGAAGCCTACAAGACTATCGGCAAGGAACGTTTCGAAGTAGTGTACAATGCAGCCAAATATATTTCATTAAGCAACACGCATACCCGCGCCCGTAAATTTGCCGATGCCGTCAACGGCAAGACCAAAGCGGCAGACGCGAAGAAAGAAATCATAGCGAAGCGAAATAAAGACTTACTGATGAGCTACGGCCTTATCCCGCTGGGACGAAAAGCCGACAAGGAATTGCTCGAACGCTATCAGTTCCTGCAAAAGTTCCTGAAAGAAAGCAAGGAATTTGGTGCACAGAGACAGGAAAGTGAGAAGAAAGCCGTTACCATCGCCCTGCAAAACCTGGCACGTAACTCCGGTTACGGAGACGTCACCCGTCTGACATGGAGCATGGAAACGGAACTGATCAAAGAAATCACTCCTTACCTGACCCCCAAAGAAATAGAAGGCGTGGAAGTCTATGTGCAAGTCAACAATGAGGGCAAACCGGAAATCAAACAAGTAAGAGCCGGAAAAGAGCTGAACAGCCTGCCTCCCAAACTGAAAAAGCATCCATACGTGGAAGAACTGAAAGCGGTACACAAAAAACTGAAGGAACAGCACGCCCGTTCCCGCATCATGCTCGAACAGGCAATGGAAGACTGTACCCGTTTTGAGGAAAACGAACTGCGCAAACTGATGAAGAATCCGGTTATCTGGCCGCTACTTAGAAATCTGGTCTTTACCAGCAACGGCAGAACAGGCTTCTACACCGACGGCCTATTGATAACGGCTGACGGCATCTGCCTTCCGCTCACTCCGAAAGAGGAACTGCGCATCGCCCATCCCACAGACCTGTATGCGAGTGGCAACTGGCATGCTTATCAGAAGTTCTTGTTTGACAAAGCTATCCGCCAGCCTTTCAAGCAGGTATTCCGCGAATTGTACATCCCGACAACGGAAGAGGAAAGCGCTACGCAATCCCGCCGTTATGCCGGAAATCAGATTCAACCGCAGAAAACGGTTGCCGTACTGAAAGGACGGCGCTGGGTAGCCGATTACGAGGACGGACTTCAGAAAATATACTATAAAGAGAATATTATTGCCACGATCTATGCGATGGCGGACTGGTTCTCTCCTGCCGACATCGAAGCTCCCACGCTGGAATTTGTCTGCTTCCATAACCGCAAGGATTATAAACCGATGAAGATTTCGGAGATTCCACCTGTTGTCTTCTCCGAAGTGATGAGGGATGTAGACCTCGCCGTCAGTGTGGCTCACGCCGGAAGTGTCGATCCGGAAACCAGCCATTCCACCATCGAGATGCGCCGTGCATTGGTAGAACTTACCCTACCCCTGTTTCACTTCAGCAACGTCAGGGTGAAAGGGAACTTTGCATACATCGAAGGCAAGCTGGGCAAATACAACATTCATTTGGGCAGTGGTGTTATCCATAAAGCAGGCGGTGCACAAATAGCCGTTCTTCCGGTACACTCGCAAAGTCGCGGACGACTGTTCCTGCCTTTTGTGGATGAAGACCCGAAAACAGCGGAGATACTGACGAAAATCATTTTCTTCGCAGAGGATGATAAAATAAAAGACCCGAGTATTCTAAACCAAATCAAATAGAAAAGAGATGGCAGAAAATTTACTGATTCACACAGGTAATAAAGAAGAGAAATATCGTGAACTGCTTCCACAGCTACAAGCATTGGTAAGCTCGGAAACGAATCGTATCGCCAATCTGGCAAATATTGCCGCCGCACTGAAGCAGACTTTCCACTTTTTCTGGGTCGGCTTTTATATGGTGGAAGGCAACGAACTCGTATTAGCACCGTTTCAAGGTCCCATCGCCTGTACACGCATTCGTTTCGGCAGAGGAGTTTGCGGCACGGCATGGAAGGAAGCGCAGACGCTGATTGTTCCTGATGTAGAGCTGTTTCCCGGTCACATAGCCTGCAGTTCCGATTCCAGGTCAGAGATAGTAGTACCTATTATAAAAGAAGGAAACGTCATCGGAGTGCTGGATATAGACAGTGATACAACGGACAGCTTTGATGAAACGGATGCACGCTATCTGGAAGAAATCTGCACGTACATCAGATAGTTTTCTTTGTACTGTAACGGTCCGAATAAAACAGAGGCTCTGATCTACGTGAACAGAGCCTCTGTTTGCTATAAATAGAGCCTTCGTTTGCATCAAACAGAGGCTTCGTTTTTTACCAGTCCGCTTCCTCTATTTCCCTTTCCCGAAACAACAGAAGTTGCTTGCGGAGGGAAGTAATTTCACGCCTCATATCGTCCATTCTTTCCAGCATATGATGAATGGCGTCAATGCCTTCCATATTGATGGATAAGTCATAGTACATCCGACTATAACGTTCCACGTTCGGAAGTTCAGAAACAAGCAGATAATGCTTGCCGGCTTCGGTACGTACATTAATCAAACCACCTTCTTCCAACATCTCAATGAATGAAGGTTCAATATGACACTTTTGACAGTATTCACTGACAATAATTAATTCGGTCTGCATAGTGCTCATTCATTTTAGTTCATACTCTGTAATTGACGGAACAACTCCTTCTGCGCTTCTGTCAGATTCGTCGGAATCTTGACGGAATAGGTAACAATCAAGTCACCGAATTGTCCTTCTTTCTTATAGACCGGGAATCCCTTGCCTTTCAGACGCACTTTCGTTCCATTCTGAGTCTCCGGTTTGATCTTCAGTTTCACTTTACCGTCCAGCGTATCAACGACTTTATCACCACCCAATACAGCAGTATAAAGGTCTACTTCCACGTCTACGTACAAGTCATCGCCCAAACGCTTGAATACAGGGTCTTCGGCAATGACGAAAGTGATATACAAGTCCCCGGCCGGACCTCCGTTCACACCTTCAGCTCCGTAACCTTTCAGTTTAATCACCTGCCCGTCGGCCACACCTGCGGGAATGGTAATACGTACTTGTTTACCATTGACAGTCAATATCTGTTTATGCGTCTGAGCAGCATCACGAAGTGAAAGATGAAGCTCCGCATTAAAGTCCTGTCCACGGAATCCGGCAGAACTTTGTCCCCTGCCCCGATGCCCGAACATCGATTCGAAGAAATCGGAGAAACCACCGGCATTACCTCCGGAGAATCCACCGCCACCGTCGGACGAATACCAATACGTTCCGTCACCATCAGAGAATCCCTGACCGCCACCACCGAATCCGCCAAAACCTCCGGCACCTCCAAAGCCACCGGCTTGCTGCCGCGCTTTTTTCTGAGCTTCAAACTCATCGGCATGCTTCCAATGCTCCCCATACT
>OGIE01005062.1_pt1 | contig 11640 bp, 7 predicted proteins | sample 1571581 | NCBI WGS metagenome assembly OGIE01 (sample SAMEA2582021, study PRJEB24529) | metagenome | biome: Human gut stool | place: China | collected 2011
TTATAAGTTTTATTTTTGATAATTAAGATCACGGTTCCAAGCATAATGCCGCCTACAACTGCTGCGTTGGCGAGTCCGTATTTATTCGCTCCACCAAGTCCGTTGTGCAGGCACCAGAGCTGTAAAATGCTCTTTGCTGTCTTGATGAACGCGGTCTTATACTGCTCTAAGGTCAGGATACCCATACTGCCGATTCCCTGATAATCCGTCAGGGTAATGCCATAGTAAGCATTAATCAGGCTGTCAACTACTTTATAGAACACAGCGCCGCCCACCACGAGGGCAAAGTATTTCCAGTCCATCGCAAATGCCTTTTTGAATGACTGCTTCTCTAACAGCAGGTCTCGGATGCCAATCAGTAAAATCAGGGCGAACGCAACGGTAATGTATGCCTGATAGGTTCCCATACTGAGCCCGATACACACGATTCCAGGCCAGATTCCATGCTTAAACCTGTAGGTAAGATAAACGCCTGCGGTTGCAAGCAGAAACGCTGCCATATATCCATCTGCGGTAAACATAAACGCAAACGTCGATGTGACCGTAGGAAACGAAACGACCAGACCTGCTAACAGGATGATCGCCGTCCGGCTCTTCAACCGGAACAGATCCACCATCATCACCACGGCAATACTGATATAGAACAGGGATAATGCCCCGTTCACCCACGGCATGTCATATTTGGAGGAAAGTCCGCTGAAAAATCCGAGGAAGCATCTTCCTGAATAAAAGGTAGCTCCCGTTCCGGTAAAATTGTACATACTGTCCCAGGTCGGCAGGAAGTTGAAAAAGCGGTACGCATGTGCTAACAGCCCAAATACCCAGGTTGCCAGAAAGCCAAGCTTCCACTCTGCCTTAATCTCGATCTCTTTCTTTCCTATGTGTAACTTTTCCATGTTATTGATTCCTCTCTGTCTCCCGCTTACTCCGGGATACTGGTATTTTATCAATTTTTTCTACCAATAGCAACCACCCTCGACAGAATCTGCATCTTTTGGTTTGTCTTTATCAGAAATACGCACCCAGGCATCGGAATCATACTGCTTCAAAAACTGGTGGTTCTTATCTTCATCCCACCTTTTTCCATGGATTCCGAACAGGATCTGCGTGATACCACCAAGATGTACCGCCTGCCTGCCTGCCGCCTTAATCTTCGCCGCAAGCGGGAAACCGTAGGCTCCGCATCCTAAGATAGCCAGATCAAACTCTTCCTGCATCGCCTTCTCATACATATTCTCTAATGCTTCGAACCAGTTCGCATATCTTTGTCCCCGGAAACAGTCTTTCCCGCTTCTCATACTGGGAACGAATCAGCTCTGCCTGCGGATGGATCACAAGTACCCGCTTTCCCTCTAGAGCTTCCGTCCAAGGATGCTTTGGACACCGGAACGGATCGATATAGTGCAGATAGGTCAGATGCATGTCTTTTTTAAATACCGTCTTTAAATAATAATCCTCAAATGGCTGGAACCAGCCAGCCAGATAATCGGTGCTTTTACAGCCGTTTACCATCTCCTCGTAAAACCGCGGCATCAGAGAGATATCGTCTGGGAAAAAACCGGCGCAGTCGCAGAGCTGCTTCACATCTTTTTCCAGAATCCTTCTGTCATCGAATTCGATGGCACGCATATTGGCAAGCTCGACTGCCCCGAGGCGCCCTGCCATAAAAGGCTTTCCGATAAGATTTTCCTTTGTAAATCCCTGGAAAAAGATCCATTCCCCGTCCGGCCCCTTCCTGTATTCCCGGAATATAAGACCCGTCGGTCTGGTTCTCACCGCATACACTTCTGCCGGAAATGCAGTTCTACTGCTTTCTATCTTTCCGGTCAGATATTCATGGGGATATGGATGTCCCCTGCCCGGCTTTCCATAAAGTCTTACATCTGCAACAGGTTCGTCCGGATTCAGCTGTTTTTTTTCTATCAGAACACTGCAGGAGTGATAATCCGTACTTTCTATCCGTACTCTTGTCACCGATTCCTGTGGTTCCATAAAAAGATACAATCCTTCGTCTTTTTCTACCGGATGGATTACTCTGCCTTCCACGGAAAACAAAAAACCTTTTTTCCGGATACACTGTCCGGTAAAATCATCCACCAGCCGCAGGGCAAATGCCATTCTCATCTGAATCATATGAGCCTCCTGTTACCGCTGTCTCTGGGAAACATCGAATTCGGCTGCTACCACACGCTTGAAGCTGCGGATTCTTCTGGATGACAGAAGCACCGGAGCCACGCTGAAATAGATTCCCAGCTGATATGGAATGGACAACACCGACCATATCTTCGTCTTTTCTTCATAACTCATTGGCAGCAATGTAATGGATGCGCTGGTTTCATCATTTTCTGCGGTCTCATAGAGAATCGCATGATCCATCAGAACCTGCATGGCTCGTCCAAGAATTCGCTGCTCATTTTCCACATTGGACATCATCTGGGATTTGGTATTCATGTACAATGCGAAAAACAGATTCAGAGGCTTCGGCGGATACTGGGCCTGATTGCCGCGGAGTCTGATCATATCCAGATTCTGATACTCCCGCAATTCCTGAATATCATAGAGATACAGTCCCAGCTGAAAATCTGCATTCTTGTCTGTCGGTGCCGCAAGGGCAATGGATTCCGGCGACTGGATCAGCTCCGGACAGATATTTTCCCGCAAAAGCTTCAGGACCTCATTACTTACGTCCGAAATGATTGAAAAATCTGCCATGTCTTTCCCCTCCTCCCTTATTCATTTTCTACGGTAAGGAACATCAGCTGATCCGGTTCACTCATCTGATAACATAACCGGTATCGGATATTGTCCGCTTCGTATACTTCTTCATAGATGGCTTCCGCCAGATTGATGCCGCCCACTTCCACGTGGCTGCTGTTTCTTGTCACCAGTTCATAGCTGATACTGCTGAATGCTGTTGGAACGGTGAATCGTACCCTCTCAATGGCAACACATTCCTGCAGATTGGTAGCGCCGTTCTCCGGCGTCATCTCATATCCTTCCAGAAACTTTAAATCCAGATCGTTGTCATAAGTAGTCACTGCGGTAATTGTAATTTTGCTTTTATCCAGAGTGCTTTCCGGCTGCCATTCCTCATCGCTCAGATAATAGTAAGCGTAATAGCGGTTACCTGCCGGAAGGCTCTCCATAAGTTCCTGTTCTTTCGTTTTCTTTTCTGTGGCGGTGCTCCCTGTTTCTGAAGTGGTTCCTTCAGTGGTCCCGGCAGCAGTATCCGTCTCATCCAGCTTACTTTCTTCTGTCTCCGCCAGCGTCTCCCCGTCTTCATCCGGAAGATACCATCCGGTTCCTTCTGCGGAATCTGTACCGGAGAGCTTTAACTCCACCAGGCAGTCTGCTCTCAAAATCACTTTATTTTTCTCATAGAGAAAACTGGTCTCTCCCTCGCTGTAATAGACAATGGGTGTCTCTTTCAACATCACTTCCGCATCTTCCAGCGAGAGGCCCAGAAGAGATTCATACTGAATATGATCCCTGGCAAACTGTCCTTCGAAGAGTTCTCTTCCGGAAGAAGCATACCGAATGCCTTTTCCCTGCTCCCGGCCCATATAGAACTCTCCCTCGTATTTCTTAATGCCGGAATCGTAATAGCTGGTTCCCTGTCCATGGTAGGCACCGCTCTGGAAGTTTCCTTCATAGATCATGATGCCTTGTTCATTGTAGAGTACCCCTTCCCCGTTAAAGGCTCCGTTTTCAAAAGTGCCTTCATACTGCACGGTTTTGTCCGGATAATACAGGATGCCGTCACCGGAAAACTGATTGTCTGCAAATTTTCCGGTATACTGTGGATTGCCGTCTGCGTTATATAAAGTTCCGGTTCCACTGAATTTATTGTTTTCAAAAGAACCTTCATAAATTTTCAGTCCGTCCTGGTTCCATAAAGTTCCACTTCCACTGCACACACCAGCTTTGATGTCTCCTGTATAGACCACTTCCCCATTGGCTGCCCGAATGTTTGCTTTTCCTGTATAATCTCCTAAATCCATATCATCATAGTCATAATAGACGGTAGTGATGAGGTTTGAAGTAGCAGTGGTATCAGATACCGGCGCTGCAATCCAGTTGAAGTAGATAAAGACTGCCGCGCATCCTGCCAGTATCAGAAAGTAGACCAGCATCTTGGAGATCCAGAACCGCCCGACGGTAAAGTAATCTTCCGGGGATTTTGCCTCCCCGTTTAAGATCTTCCGTACCTTGGCATTGATCGGTGCTACCAGTCTGGAGGTAATAATATTGACATTGAAAATCTGCTGTACCCGGCGAACCACTCTCTGGAAGGGATTCATAACTGCCGTACGCAGTCTTAAGAACGCCTTTCCGAGAAGCTGAAAAGCATAAGATCCTTTCATGCCGCGGAATATCTGCATAATTAGATTTCCCATTCTGCCTTCTCCTCCATCCGGTTACTTAGTTTTTCTTCTGCAAATCCTCGCATCGGAAAATGTAATACTTCGCTGCCATATCTTTTGGATTTTCCCTCAAGACACAGGCAAGCAGGTTCTTTGCCTCGTAATAGAAGCCTTTTTCGTAGAGTTCCATGGCCTTGTCAAAGGCGTGCTGTGTCTGTTTTACCAGCCGGATCTCTTCTCCGCTTCTGTCGTCATAAATATCATAGAGTCCTGTTACCAGACTGCCATCTTCCAGACGTCCAATATAACGGCCTGCATAGGAATCTTTGTTTGCCATTCGCTCATAGGCTGCTTCCGTAATGAGCAGACGGCTTCCCATACTCCGTAAGAATTTTCCATTGCTTAACAGCTGCTCAAATTCCGGTGCAATCACTGCCGGGATATACCGTTCCTCATCTCCACAGATACCAAAATATACTTCCGTCTGATCCATGACAAAGACAACGTTCAACTGTTCTTCCGGTCCATAGAGGCGGTTATCCGCGTCCATCCTTGCCAGGATTGTCAGCGCGGTTACTGCTGCGGAATCCGCTCCGTTCTGGCACACCAGCATCATGCTCTGCAGGTTGGCATCATCCACAATGGAAATAATATTATTCTGCTGGGCAAACCGGTTGACTGTATTGAAGAACCGGTTCATAAGAGCCTCTGTCTGATTCAACGGAAGGGAGTCTTCCAGGTAAAGCCGTACATTCAGCACGGCGAAATTGCCTTTGACATTGCTTCCGAGGGTCAGAGATCCTAAATTATCTTTTCCAAGAAGACCGATGATACTGGGCGGTACGAACCGGTAATAGGTTTCACTCATACGCTCCAGATTGAGAATCTGTACGTCAATATCATCTGCCATCTTATTAAATACCTGTGCAATTCCTGTCAGTTCATCCTCCGATGTACTGGTAATCCGAATGCTCCGGTCTCCGTCTGCAAAAAGCTGCATTTCCCGCTTCATCTCTCCTAACGGGAACAGAATCTGATAGAACAGCAGCATCATGAGTACCATGACAATCAGCAGGAATGCCACACTCACTATAGTGAAATCTTTAATGTAGGTGGCTGTATAAGCCGCAATATTGGCAGCATAGATACCTGTTTCCAGCAGGTAGACGGTCTCACCGGAAAGTCCTCCCACCGGGGTAATACATACCATACGCTCTCCCAGCTGATCATGAATGGTTCCCGTAACCGATTCACCGGTCAACGCTGCTCTCCGGTAGAGCTGTTCCGCCGGAAGATTCATCAGAATCTCACAGGGATAAAAACATGGGCTGTTTTTGTCAACACCAATATATAATTCTCCGTTTTCATAGTAAATAACTCTGGTATAGAGTTCACGGGTTGCCAGCTGCTGGCTCAAATAGGAATAAGCTTCCCCTGAATAATCGTAAGGATATTCAATCTCGTTAAAGGACTCCTGTCCGAACAGAGCCGCCAGCATGTTGCCCTCGTCAACGGTCTGTTTTACAAAGTTCTCATCAATAGCGCCCTTGTAATACTGGAAGGAAACTGCTCCAAACAGCGCCATGGTGATGAAGAGAAGCGGGATCGTCGCACTTAACAGCCGTTCCATAATGGTATGTCCGCCCCGGATAGCGCTTGTGAAAACCACCGCAAACCCAAAGATCACCAGAATTACCGCCGCATAGACTGCCCACTGGCGGAGGATTTCCAGGATCATGGCCGGAATACCATACCGGAAAGCGCTGATCACATGGCCATTTCCATCCTGGCAGACCAGAAAATGAAATCCGTCATCCTGTCCACTCTTCACAAATGCGGTAAAGGTGTTAAGTCCCGACATGGACATGAGCACCACATCTCCCGGTGTGTACAGATTGGAGCCGCCAAAAGGACTGCTGCCGCTTAACACGGTTTCCTCCGATCCATCCTCCAGATTGAGCCTTATGATATTTCCGGTCTCATACTCTCCAAAATAGACATAACCGCTTTCCGCATAGGAGATGAAGGAAGGATACATAAGCGTGTCCACCGTCCGGGCCGGATACACTTCATATACCCGTTCCTCGCTGGCACAGTAGATCTTACCGGAATCGGAAATATAGACCAGGTTTGTGCCGTTTCCAATCGCTTTATAAATTCCTTCTCCCGTTCTCATGGGATAGGTTCTTTCGTTTTTCAGTGACAGGGTATCTTCCAGCACGGAACCAAATTCATAATTTTTTCTAATCGCTTTGGTTTCTTTTTCATAGGTTCCGATAACGGTGATGGTACTGCCGGATGCATTGACCCATCCATAACGGATTCCGTCTTCATTATCCAGTGAAAAAATCTTTCTCTGCCGTCCGTACAGACGGTCGAAATCGATGACCATCAGCTCCTGTCCCAGAACCGTTCCGTCATACCGGTCAACTTTATCCCGCAGGACGTAGACATATTTTTCCCCGGCGGTCACTCCCAGAATCTGATACATGGCATCTTTGCGTTCCGTGCGGAATTTTAAATGCCCGTTAATTGTTCCATTTTGATTCAGTCTGGCGATGACGGTACTGTTCCCATCATTCCATGCAGCAATGGTTCCTCCGTTCTGTGCCGTACAGAAGGTCAGAAGCGAATCCATGGATACAGTACTTCTTCCAATTCCCCGATACCCGGCCACCACTCCGGCAATTATCAGTGCGATCAGCAATATAGTCCTGAATACTTTTTTCATAAGTACAACACTCCTTTTATTCCCCATCGCCCAAATAGACATTGCCGATGTATTCAATACCGTTATAACTTACATTACTCTCATATGCCTTCCGGACTTTCCAGCGGGTTCTGATCTGTCCTCCCGCATAAATGAGGGTAACCAGCACCAGGATCGTCAGAAACGCTGTCATGGCATTTCTGAACAGGAAATTCCGGACTCTGCGGAAGCGGCTCCGAAACCACCAGAGAATTCCTCTCATCTCCACAGGCTTATCCGCCATGCTGCGGATTGTGGCGATAATGGAACCAAAGGAAGTGAATCCGGTCGTCCGCATTTTCATATCAAACAGCCGTAAATCTCCGGGATAACCATCCCTTGATTCATAACGTCCCTTATAGTTCAGTTCCAGAATGCCGAATGCCTTTTCCGCCGCTGCGAGAAAATACTCCGCCTCTTCTGTTCCTTCTTTCAGTTCTGCGAAATCCATAAAATAATTGAACTGAATTCCGCCGTCCCTTGTAACATTAATATTTCTGTCATGAAGAAGCAGGATTCCCAGATCAGCGTCTGCCCCGGATTCCGCACAGGCTGCAATAAGGTTTAATGCTGCCCTCTTACACTGTACAAACTCTGCCAGATACACTCCGCCCAGAAGGGACAGGAGATTTTCGTGATAATAGCGGAACACCAGATTCAGCCTGCTCTCATAGACAAAGGATCCTAAAAAATCCTGATTGGAGAAGAACAGACGTCCTGTATTCAGTTTTTCCGTCACCGTCTTTCTGACAGCTGCATCGCGAATGGCAATCACGGTATAGAACACTCCCGTCTCTCCGGAAAGGTCCGTACATACGTAGATATCATTCACCTGATTCTGAAGAACGGTTCTCACCGTCTCCAGCTCCATACCCAATGCTGGAATCATCTGTTCTCACCTGCTTCTTTCGTTATTCTTCCGTCTTCTTCTGCGACACAATCATAAATGCATGTGTAAATATCTCCGGATGTGCCAGTGCTTCCACTTTGATCTCATAGACACCTTCCTGGGCGGGAGCGGTATAGACACCGTTGTTGTCTATCTTGCCGCCTTCCGGATCAAGCAGCGTATAAGTCAAGGTCTCCTCCGGCATATTGATAAATACCGGATTGATGTGAACACTGCTCTTCGGTGAAAGAACCATGGTATCCGGCTGTATCATAATGCAGCCCTTCTGGTCTTTCTGACTGTAAACTCTCTGCTCCAGGTCCTCCGGCTTATACGCATACCAGCGGATCCGAAGTCCGATCTTTCCCATTTTGCTTCTGGGCCGCACACCTACGATAAAGGTTCCTCTCTCCGGCAAAATCTTGATTGCCTGATCCAGTTCAAATACCTTTTCATCCGTCACCGTACTGTCTGAAGCAAAGATACTTCCGTCTCCCAGAATAATAGACTCCCGGTCACTGCTGCTGATATTGTCCCGGCTGATATATTCCACACCGATCTCCACACATACAGGACCGTTTCCCAGTCCATGCATAATCTCATCGGAAAAATATACTTTTCCCATCTCTCCGCCATTTCCAAGAGACATCTCAAAGACGCCACTGGAATTGACGCGCCGTTCTTTCTCTGAATGATAGCTTCCCTGTTCCTGTATCCGGACTTCCGATACCGGAAGCTGTCCCTGACAGGAAGATTCCGGAACCAGATATTCATGAAGCTGCTCAAGAATCATCAGCTGCTCAGCGCTGCTCACATACTGGTCAAAGGGTGGTCTTCCCACCTCATCAATCATGGAATGATGATCAGACCGAATCAGATGAATCTCCGCAATGAACAGCTTTTCATCATAGGTACGATCCAGATCCACATCCAGGGTTCCCTGGTAACTGGTCTTTCTTACATGTTCCAGAACCGAATCCTGCACCGGAGTCACTTTCATGCTTTGAGCTTCCGCCGATTCCTCCGATCCGGTTCCCACAACCTGGATATCCTGAAAATCAAGCAGCAGCTCCTCTCCACTGAAAATGTAATCTTCCGGCCGGAAAGACTGTTCCAGAATGACTTTCTTTCCATATTCCAGGCTGACATTTTCTGCCCGGATCACTGTCTGTTCCGGTTTCATCCGGTCTGCCGTTACCTTGCAGGAAAAAGAAAATACAGAAGGCGTATGACTGATTTTCCTGATCTCTGTCCTGCCCTTCAACACGGTCTGCGGAGTGATAAAAGCAGGCAGATACTGGATCACCTGAATGTCCTGATCCTGATAGAGCACCGCTGAAGTCAGATAACGGTCCTCCGTCTTCGTATCTCTGATACAGTCTTTTCTGTCAAGCAGATACAGACGGTACTGTTCTTTCGTACTGTTGTACTTTCTTCCGTCTTCTTCTGTATCCATCACTGCATAGACCGGTTCGGTTCCCTTTTCCTCATAGGCAATTCCCAGACAGATCGTATCGGTCTTCAGACTGCTGTATCCTTCGATGGTGGATAATTTCAGCCCCTGCGTCCTTGGGACCACAATCTCCCTTCCCGCTGCATCAAGGGCCATACCGGACTGCAGAATGATGGAAGAGTCATCAGCTGCCACCACATCCAGTCCATAGACGATGCCGACTCCATGCAGAACCCGGTTGATCAGTCTTCTTTTGTTATTTATGTAATCCTGCTCATTCTGAAAATCCTTTGATGTCAGCAGTTTTCCATAATAATAATTGTTCCGTTCAAAGGAATAATACTTTCGGTTCATCATTCTGCTCTTTCGTCCTCTCTTTTCTTTCTGGATCTGCGCAGCAGCAGGATTCCGATCCCGGCCAGCACGACTGCTGTACTATAGGCAACCGCAAGCCACGGGAATGCTTTCTTTCCTTCGCTGTACTCTGTAGGTGCCGCAATGGCATATACACTTAAATGGTTTGTTTTAATGTAGGCCTCTCCTCCGGATCTTCTGGTCTCAAACGTTTCCACAGAACCATCTTCCTGTAAACAGACTACCTGAACAATACTGTTCTCATAGGCTGCCGGAATGGGAAGTCCGATCTCAATCTCTCCATCCGGCTGAATCTCCTGTCCATCCGAAAGAAGCGTTACATTGTAAGCTGCCACCAGTCCGTAATTTTCATTGATGATCTGCTTTACCATACGCTCGGAAGCATCTGTCGTTCCCGTCTGTTCCACCAGAAGCTGTACATTTTCCGGAAGTACCTCTTCATCTGTTGAGACCACCACTCCATAAACAGCATTCTTCAATACTACATCTGTAAAGCTGGGACCTGCCTGTGCATTGGAAAAATTCCGTCTGCTCTGAAGTCTTCCCGTTCCGCTGTTGTCCTGCGGGGTCTCTTCTTCTTCGATTTCTTCTACTACAACCGGCTCCCGCACCGTATAGCCGGCAGTCAGGACCTTGCTGTCCGCCATCTGATTTTTTACTGCAATGACCTTGAACGTCACTGCCTTTTCCACGCTGATCGGACCTGTATAAAGAGTAAGACCTGTCTTTTCATCCGGATTGGGATCCATTCCATCTGTCCGGTAATAGATGGAAGCACCATCCGTCTCCGTGCTGAAGGTGATTTCCGTTCCCATCTCCAGCTCCCCGCTGGCGAAATTCGCAGTCGGAGCTGCCACCTGATCGGCAAAGCCATAGGTAAACGTGCTGATTTCGGACTGTTCATAGTCATCTGCAACCGCTACTGCTTTAATTGTCACGGATTCTTTGATGGAAATTGCTTTTTTATAAAGGTTGCTTGCCGTTGTCGGATCCGTTCCATCTGTCGTATAAAAGATTCTTCCGGTCTCTGCGGTAAGCTCCACCGCACCTTCTTCCGTGAAAATTGCTCCATCCGGTACGGATGCGGACGGTGCTGCCAGCCTGTCCATAATTGTGTAAGTAAAGGTAGCTGCTGATACTGCTTTGTCAGTGCCATCTGCTATGGCAATGGCTTTGACAATCACATTTTCACCCGGTGTTCCGGTGATCGTCACTGCACTTCCTGAGGGGCTGCTCTCACTGGGAGTTGACCCATCTGTCGTGTAATGGATCGCTGCCCCTGATACGTCGGAACTTAAGTGAATGATCTCTCCGTTCTTTACAATGCTTCCGGTCTCTTTATCTGCGAAGATACCGCCCTCATAACTACTGATACTGTAACTGTAATAACCAACCTCACTGTCACTGTATCCGGTCTTTGCCGCATAGGCACGGACACTCACTACATCTCCTGCCTTGCCGCTGATGATCACACGGTCACCTACCAGTACTTTCTGGTTATCCGTTTTCTTGGGGTCGCTTCCGTCTACCGTGTAGTAGATCGTCGCATCCTTCTCCGCTTTCAGACCGATCACCGTTCCCGACGCTACTACCGATCCTGTATCAATGGATGGTGTCGGTGTGGAAAGTTTTTCTGATACTTCATAGGTTAAAGTAACAATCTGACTCTCCATGCCATCTTTTACCGCATAAGCTTTGATGGTCGTCTTCTTTGTAATCGTAAACGGGTTGTCGCTGTCAAATACATTGCTTTCTTCTGTCGGATCTTTCGGTGTATCTCCTCCGTAAGCAATCTCATAGTAGATGACCG
>OGIE01005066.1_pt1 | contig 11624 bp, 14 predicted proteins | sample 1571581 | NCBI WGS metagenome assembly OGIE01 (sample SAMEA2582021, study PRJEB24529) | metagenome | biome: Human gut stool | place: China | collected 2011
CAAGACCTGTCTGCCCTCTGATAAAACTTTTCGCTGCATCCAGACAGGTCTTGATGACGCACAGATTGATGCATACGAAGATATTACGATCGCAGTATTGGTACTCACACAGGATATGTATGATAATCGTCGGTTGTATGTCGAAAAAAGCAATGTAAATAAGGTAGTAGACAGTATTATTTATCAGTATGCGGAGAATTGGTTATGAAAGAGATCAACATCGGAAAGATGAATAAGAAAATATACATATGTACACCAAGAACAACACAGGATGAAATGGGACAGGATATCATGACCTATGAAAAAGGAAAAAGGATATGGGCAACCGTAAAATCTGTGCGTGGTGGTGAATATTATGATGCTTTGAAGCTGTCTCCAGAGGTATCTTATATCATTTATACAAGATACAGGAAAGACATACATCCAGATACGATCTTTATGTATCACGGAAAGAAACTGGAAGTGAAGCATGTCGCTGATATTGAAGAAGAGCAGGTAATGCTTGAGATTCAGTGTACAGAGTATAAGAAAAAAGGAGCAGATCATGGATGGATTGGAATTTGACGGACTGGATGATCTGGTTGATGGATTAGAAAATGCAGTCAGCAAGTATCCAGATCTTGCAGAGGCAGGATTAAAAAAAGAGCAAAGAGATTTTAAAAAAGATATGATCCGTGAGACATGGAGTGCAGTGGATAAGCACACAGGAAATCTTGTACGAGGCTTTCGATTTTCAGCAATCAGAGGAAACAGATATAATATGGAAACAGATTTCTATGCAGAGGGCAGCAAGAAAGGTGCGCATTTTCATTTGGTCAATAATGGTCATGAAATGGTAACGGTTGTCAGCCGGAACGGAAAGAAGGTTCAAGGTGGTGGGAAGACCGTTGGATTTGTTGCCGGGCGCAGAATCAAAGAACCAGTGATCGAGAGGTGGCATCAAGAACATGCAAAGAGAGCTGAAAAAATGCTGGAAAAGATTCATGAGGAAATTGAAAAATGATACCAATCAAAGAACTGAAAGCAAGTTATATCAAGGTTTTGCGTGAAGCAGTTCCGGGTATGAGAATTTATAGTAATGAAGTAGAGGAAGGTTATGAAACGCCATCCTTATTTGTTCAGATGATTCCTCTGATATTTAAACAGAGGGAGACGGCAAGTATCACACGATCAAGTTATATGTTTGAAACGACGTTTTTACAGTATAAGAAAAATGATGCCGAACAGCTTGAAATCATGGAAAAGATAAGAGACAAATTAGGTGATCATTTGGAAGTGGAAGACCGGAAGATATTTGTGGAAGAACCAGAGATTCAATACACCGGACAGACTCATAATATCATACAATTTGTTTTCAAAGTTGAATTTTTAGAAGACTGCCGACAGGCAGCAATAGAGCAGATGATGCAGGAAGTTAATATGAAGGAGATGATAACAAAGGGGAACATGCAGCATTAATATAACCTTTATTGAAAAAGCAAAGACAGTGATCGAAAGATCCGGAAGTAAAAATGTAGGTCTGATCATTCCTGGAACAAACAATGACAGGATTTTAAAGATTGCGCCAGGAGATAATATTCCAAGTGCTGGATTAAAGTACAAAGAACAGATTGAGATGGCACTGATTGGAAACACGGTCAAACCGAAAAAGCTGGTTGTTGCATTTTCAGGAGTAGATCATGCAGAGATTGACGATGCATTAAATGCATTGGCAGATGAAAATGTAAGTTATGCAGCAGTCAGCGCACAAACAGAGACAGTAGCATCGAAAGTTGTCAGCTGGATAAAGGAACAGCGAGAAATTGGAAAAAATATCAAAGCTGTTTTACCAGAAAATGCAGCGGATAATGAAGCAGTCATAAACTTTTCCACAGAAAGTGTATCAATTGTTGATAAGTCATACACTACAGAGCAGTTTTGTGCCAGAATAGCAGGATTGTTCGCAGGAACACCGATTACAGAAAGTGCAACATATGCAGTGCTGCCAGAAGCGACAGATTGTACACGAATGTCTAAAAAAGAGATGGATTCAGCAATTGATGCAGGAAAACTGATCCTGTTTTATGAAGACGGAGAAGTCAGAGTTGCACGTGCAGTTAATTCATTTACAACAAAGACCGATGAAAAAGGAGATCAGTATAAAAAGATTAAGCTGGTCGATATAATGGACACCATCAAGAGTGATCTGAGAAGCACGATCAGAAATGAGTGGATTGGGAAAAAGGCCAATGCTTATGATAATAAATGCCTTTTGATCTCTGCGATTCAGGGATATATGGATGATCTTGTATTACAGAATGTCTTAGAATCTGCAACAGTAGAAATTGATATTAATGGAAACAAACAATATCTTGAACAAAATGGTGTGGATGCTACAGATATGAGCAGTGATGATATCAAGAAAGCAAATACAGGAGATAAAGTATATTTAGTTGCAAATATCAAAATGAATGATGCAATCGAAGATGTAACGTTAGAAATCAGCATTTAAAGGTTTGTCAGAGTCTGACAAAGATATTCAGGAGGTAACAAAGGGATAGTTATAAACCAGATCATGTTATAAATGGAACATTCGGAAATGTATGGTTAAATGATCAGTACATGGCAGAATCTACAGCATTAGAAGCAAAGTATAAGATTACAAAAAGTGATGTTGTACAGACAAATACGTTAAGCAAAGGGCAGAAGATCACACAGTTAGAAGGAACTGGAACATTAAAAATGAACAAAATATCTTCTTATATGATCAAACTGTTGCTTGCAGATATTAAAAAAGGGATCATGCCGGATATTACGATCATAACAGCATTGAAAGATCCAGCATCACTCGGAACAGAAAGAGTCAAAATTACAGGAGTTAGTTTCGATGAGCTTACACTGGCAAATTGGGAAGCAAACAAGTTAGGCGAAGAATCCTACCCATTTACGTTTGCTGATGCAGAACCAATCGACTTAATTTAGGAGGATAAGATGAATTTAGTAGAGAAATTATTACAGCTTGACAAGAAAGATGTTCTAGATAATAAAACAGGAACTTATAAATCAGGGAATATGCAGCAGTTGGTTGGTGATCCAACGATCACAATTCAAGAAATTGATGCGGAGCGTCTGATGGAATTACAGACATTGCCGCTTGATAAGGCAGGAAATTATAATTTTCAGCAGGGATATGCAGCAAATTTAATGACAGTTGCAGAAGGCGTGATCAATCCAGATCTTAAAAGCAAAGAATTGCAAGAGCATTTTGGAGCAATCAATGCCTCTGATCTTGCGAAAATTCTGTTTAAAACAGAAGTGCCGGAGATCGCAACAGAAATTGCTAATTTATCAAGTCCAGATGTGGTCGATGAAGAAGAATTAAAAAACTAATTCACGAAAGAGGAGATATACAGATGGCATATCTCCTCTTTCGCGATCATAATATGACTCCGTCGCAATACTATGATCTTGGACCAAATGAGAGAGCAATGCTGAGAGCATTTATAAGACAGGAATGCCAGGAAAGAGAGGAATTGTACAAGGAGCAAAGTAGTTGATGCAACACTACGACTGATAGATAAGTATACCGAACCATTGAAAAAAGCTGCAGAGCAGACACAGCATCAGGTTGGCTACATGAAACGGCAGGCGAACCAGATTAAGAGTGTTGGAAAGAGTATGTCCAGTTTTGGCTCATCTCTGACGAAAAATGTAACGGCTCCGATTCTTGCAACACTTGGAGCAACTGGAAAGATGGCTGATACATTTGAAAAAGATATGGGTCAGGTCAATACGCTTCTGGATAACAAAGAGCATCTGCAAAAGTACAAGGATACAGCGATTCAGGTGTCAAATGATACAGGAATTGCATTAGGAACAGTATCAAAAGGTGTATATCAGACGATCAGTTCCATTGGAGATCTTGGAAAAAAAACACAGGATATCTTTTCAATATCAGCAAGAGCGGCTAAAGGTGGAGGTGCTTCCGTAGCAGAATCGGTAGCATTGATCAGCTCTGGAATGAAAGGCTATGACAGTGTGAATGTCAAGACGGCACAATCAATCAGTGACATGGCTTTTATGACTCAGAAGTTAGGTGTTACGACATACAAGGAACTGGCATCAAGTATGCAGCCTCTGTTTCCACTTGGAAAATCGCTGAATGTATCATATCAGGAATTGTTTGGAAGTATGGCAACCTTGACAGGCGTGACAGGAAATACAGCGGAAGTCACCACGCAGATGAAAGGGTTGTTTACAGGTTTATTGAAACCAACGGATTCCATGTCGAAATTAATGCAGAAATATGGATATCAAAATGGACAGGCAATGATCAAATCGGAAGGAATGTCTGGAGTACTAAAAATCTTACAAAAGGAAACAGGCGGACAGTCAGACAAAATGGCAAAGCTGTTCAGTAATTCCAGAGCATTAACAGCGGCGATCGCATTGACTGGGTCACAATATGATACATTTCGAGAGAAAACAAAGAAAATGAATCAGGCATCAGGAGCAACAGAAAAAGCCCTGAAAGATATGAAAACGTCAACGAGTGACATAAGAAAAGCAATCAATTCAGCAAAAAACTCATTGACGGTCTTTGGAAGCTCTGTATTGAAAGTTGTTGCGCCATCAATTACTACAGGTGCAACAAAACTTGCTGATTTTGCAAAGAAATTTTCAAAGCTGAATCCCGAAACGCAAAAATTTATTGTAAGAATGGCGTTGACTGTTGCAGCAGTGGGTCCGGTAATAAAAATTATTGGAACACTTACAACAGGAATAGGAAGTCTTGCAGGAAGAATGGTCACGCTGTATGGAAAGTTCTCACAAGCAGAAAGTATATCTGCTTTCTTAGGACCTGGAGGAAAGATTGCCTTGGTATTGGCGGCAATCGCTGTTGCAGCGGTGCTGGTATATAAAAACTGGGATAAAATAACCGCCGGAGCAAGAAAAATGCAGAAGGCAGTTGTAAAGGCGATAAATGATGCAGGCGTTGATACTCAAAAGCTTGGAAAGACAGTGCGCCAGATTGGAACAATGGCAGCTAGTTCTTTTGGAAAAATAGGAAGAGCAGGAGCTGCGGTTGTTAAATTTTTAAGACCAGTTGCAACATTTGTTGCTGGAGCATTTAAACTTGTATTTGGAGCTACATTTAAATTTATTGTAGCCAGAGCATCAGGATGGCTTAAATCAACACTAGATATAATTCATGGAGTTACAACAGCATTTAGTGGCATAATAACATTTTTGGAAGGTGTATTTACAGGAAACTGGAAAAAGGCATGGACTGGTGTAAAAACAATATTCAAAGGAGCATTTGAGGCACTTGTTGGATTTGCAAAACGTCCTTTAAATCAGGTGATCGGGCTTGTAAACTCCGTGATTTCTGGATTGAATGGAATAAAAATTCCAAGTTGGGTTCCGAAACTTGGTGGCAAAGGTATTAATCTTCCAAAGATTCCAATGCTGGCAAGAGGTACAGACAATTGGAGTGGCGGTATCGCTCAAGTTCATGAAAAAGGCGGAGAGATCATAGATCTTCCGAGAGGGACGCGTGTATATCCACATGATAAGTCAGTGCAGATGGCAAGAAATCAGGGAAATAAGACTTATAAGATTGAAAAATTTGCAGATACGATCATCGTGAGAGAAGAAGCAGATATTGATAAAATAGCAGAAAAACTTGCAGAGAAATTAGAAGCAATACCGGCATAAAAGGAGAATGGAAGGGAAATTTGGTTAAATAATGGAAATGACAAGATCCGGTTTCCGGTATTGCCATCTTCCTATAAGATAGGAACATCTGTACAGAATACAACTGAAACTGTACATAGGAAAGGCGAAATAAATATTCTTGGAGACAGAAATTTAGAAACGATTGAAATAAGTTCTTTCTTTCCAGCACAAGAATATCCCTTTTGCCAATATAAAGGATTTGATACAAATCCAATAAACTATATTAATAAAATCAAAAAGTGGGAGTATGAGAAAGTGACTCCCACTTTTGTTATGACAGGAGACGTTGATTTTAATAAAACGGTGTCGATCGAAAACCTTGCATATGGAAAAGATGACAGCACAGGAGATATCGCATTTACTTTGAATTTGAAAGAATATATTGCGGTAACATATGCGACAGAAAAAAAGAAAACGTCAAATGGAAAGAAAGTAAAAAAGAAGAACAGTAGTAAAAAAAGAAGCAGTAAAAGTGTAAAAACAACATCTTATACTGTAAAAAAAGGAGATACGCTGCGTAAGATCGCAAAAAAGAAAACAGGAAGTTCTTCAAACTGGAAGAAAATCTATACAAAAAATAAAAAAGTGATCGAAAGTGCAGCAAAGAAACATAAAAGAAGATCAAGCAGTAATGGAAGATATATTTATGCAGGCACAAAGTTGGTGATCGAGAAATGAGTTTAAATAAAAAAGTTGAATGGAAGGAAAATGATATTACCAGTACGGTCAGTTCAATTACCTGGTCTGGAAGTGCTTATTCATCTGCCAGATCACTGGAATTTAGTGTAATGAATCCAGCAGGAGATACACACTTTAAAACGCCAGACATTAAATTGGGTGATCTCATATGTTTCTATAATGGAAATGACAAACTATTCCATGGAAAACTGACAAAGAGAGAAAGAAAAGGGGAAGCCGGAACAATTACATATACAGCGCAAGATTATATGTTATATCTGATCCGGAGCAAAGGAACCTATAAATTTAAGAAAAAGAAGCCGGAGCAGATCACACAATTAATCTGCAAAGACTTAAAGATAAAAACAAAAAGTATTGCAAAAACGAATATGAAGATCAAGAAACTATTGTTCCAAGACAAGGAATATTACAACATGATTCTTGCTGCATATTCTAAAGCGTATAAAAAAACAGGCACAAGTTATCAGTTGATCATGGATGGAGATAAATTATCTGTTATAAAGAAGGGATCAATGTTAAATGTAACATTAGATCAAAAAGAAGGTATCACAGAGAGCTCCTACGAGCAGTCAACAGACAGCATGGTAAATAAGGTTGCAATTTACAATTCCAAGAATAAAAGAATTGGAACAGTTTCCAATAAAAATTGGATTAAAGAATATGGAACATTTCAGGATTCCGTCACTGTTGATAGTGGCAATGGAAAGAAAGAGGCTGAAAATACATTGTTGGGTCTGGATACCAGCGCATCATTGACAGCTATTGGAGATATCAGATGCAAAGCAGGATATGGAATCAAGATCAATGATGTTGATTCTGGATTGTGTGGAAAGTTCTGGATTGAGAATGATTCGCATGTATTTGAGAATGGAACTTATATGATGACTCTTGAGCTTGCATTTAAGAATGTCATGGAAACAGAAGAAGATGATGCAGAATCAAATGTTTCAGCAACTAAAAGTACAGGTATATTAAATGGGAAAAGAGTAAAGGCATTATTTACAGCATATTATCCAGCATCAAATAAGATGGAGGGCGGTTATTACGATTGCAAGGGAAAGAAACTGGACCCAAGCAAATACACATGTGCAGCACCATCTAGTATAAAGTATGGAAATGAAATACAGGTACTTGGAACAAAGACAAGCAGAGACAAGAAGGTTCATCGAGTCAATGATCGTGGCGGTGCAATCAAAGTTGTGAATGGTGTTTATCACTTTGACCTGCTAATGAAAACAAAAGCTCAATGTAACCGTTTTGGAAAACGTACCGGATACGCAATTATAGGCAATGGTACCGGATACAAGCAAACATCTGCAAGTAATACAAAAGCAGATAAGGTTATAAAGAAAGCAAAAAGTTTTATAGGAGAAGTAAAATATGTCTATGGTGCATCATCTCCACAGTCAGGGAAATCCGATTGCTCTGGGTTTACATCTTATGTATTCAGAACCACGGCAGGTAAAAATATCGGAAGAACAGCGTTAGCACAATCACAAAAAGGAACGAAAGTACAAAAAAAGAATTTGAAAAAAGGCGATCTGGTTATTTTTCAAGGAACATACAAAGCAGGAGCTTCTCATGTCGGCATTTATGCCGGATCGGGAAAGTTTGTGCACTGTTCAAGCAGTGGCGGTGTAAAAGTCAGTAATCTGAATGATTCATATTACGTGAAACACTGGCAACAAGGAAGGAGAGTTCTTTAGTGAATAGTTATGAGAGGCTGTTAAAGATCATGCAGCATCAAGGTAAAAAAGGAAATAATACAGGATTGCAGATGGCAAGGGTGGTACAAGACCAAGTGCTATGCAATGAATTAAAGCTTGATCCAGAAGACTATTACATAGCAGATGGTTTAGTCCTTAATGATGGAGACATGGTTCTGGTGTACCAGATCAGTGACGATAAATACATAATTATATGCAAGGTGGTGAATACATAAGGTTTCCATTTGAAGAAGAGACAGAAGAACTTATCGATAAAGAAGAGGAAGAAGAATATTATCCAAGAGAGTTTGATATAGATTTCACTACTGGAAAATTGACAAGAAGAATTGCAGAAGGCGCGAGAGCTGTTGCAGTGTGGGCGTATCTGGCAATTAAGATTGTAAGATATAAATATATTCAGTATTCATGGGAATACGGAAATGAAATGGTAAATCTGATCGGAGGAACATATTCTGATGAGTATGTGAAATCTGAAGTAAACAGGATGCTGACAGAATGTCTCGAAGTGAATCCATATGTTAATGGAATTGAGAACTTGGAGATCGAAAAAGTAAATGAAACACTACATATTAAATTTACATTATTAACGGATTATGGAAGTGAGGAGGTGGAATCGGATGTATGAGGACATGTCTTTTGAAAACATCATGGACAGTATGATGGAAGATATGCCGGATGGCTTGGATACAAGTGAGGGATCACTGATTTATCATTCTTGTGTAAAGCAGGCAGCAAGATTGGAAGAGGTGTATGCCGAACTTGCAGCATTAACAGATAATCAATATGCAGATACAGCAGATCTTGATCATTTAGTGCAGTTCGGACAAGAAAGAAGGATATACATAGAAGAAGCTACGGCTGCAGAATTTGAAGGAGTATTTAATGTTTCGGTGCCGATTGGAACTGAATTTTCAGGTGATGACTATAACTATATTGTAACAGACGTGATCAATGAAGAAGAACATAAGTACAGACTGGAATGTGAAGATCCTGGAATTGCAGCGAATGGATGGTTGGGGGATCTGATGTGCTTGGACGATATTGATGGTCTGGAAGATGCTGCATTAATCAAGCTTCTGGTAGAAGGAAAAGACGAAGAAGATGAGGAATCTTACCGCATGAGAATCATGGATTCGTTTGGCATTCAGGCGTTCGGTGGAAATCGTGCATATTATAAAGAAAGAATAAGTGCAATTGATGGTGTTGGAGGAGTCAAACCATATCGACGAAAAGGAACGATCATACCAATTGTGATTATATCAGACGAATATAGAAAAGCAGAAAGCAAGCTGATCAATGACGTGCAGACGCATGTTGATCCAATAGAACAAACAGGAGAAGGAATTGGGATTGCTCCAATTGGACATTCTGTATCGATCACAACTGTGACAGAATATATAGTTAATGTATCTGCAGTTGCTACATATGATACTGGATATTCTGCGGAAGGCTTAAAAACGCAAGTCGAAAATGCGGTAGAAGAATATCTGCTATCGCTGAGAAAGAATTGGATAAACAGTGATTCTATAATCGTGAGACGAGCAGGTATTGAAAACGCTATCTATAATGTAGAAGGAATTACAGATGTAAGTAATATATTGTTAAATGGTGGAACAGAAAATATTACGTTGCAAGAAAATGTTATTCCGGTTAAGGGGGCGGTATCATGCAGCTAAATATTCCTCCTGTGATTGAAAATATAGAAGAAATAAAAGCAATCTATGATGCAGAAGAAAAAGTTGGACAGCAATTAGAAAATGAAATAAGAGACAGAGATCTTGACACCTGTATTCGAACTTCTACAGAATATGGAATTGCACGGCGCGAAAAAATCTTAAAAATACAGCCACAGAATACAGATAGTTTAGAAGATCGAAAATTCAGAGTGCTGACAAAGTGGTATGATGACTGCCCATATACGAATCAAGACCTTATAAACAGACTTGATAATTTGCTAGGTAATGGGAACTATACCTTGGTAATTTTACCAGAAACAATGGAATTAAAATGTCTGGTAGAGTTAACAAGAAAGCAAATGTATAACGATTTCGAGCAACTATTAGAAGAGATTGTACCACTGAATATGACGATAGATATTGGATTAAGATATAACCAACATGATACATTACATGGATTTACACATGATTATTTACAAACATATACAAACGAACAGGTTAAAAATACTGTATTGAAAGGAGAGTAAGATGGCAACAAAGACAACAAATTATGGACTGACGAAACCAGAAGGATCTGATTTTTATGATATTGATGTACATAATGGAAATTCAGATATTATTGACGCGCAATTAAAGAAATTATATGATGCGAAAACAGCTCATGTAGGAAACAAATCAAATCCTCATAGTGTTACCAAAAGTCAGATTGGATTAGGTAATGTCGAAAACAAAAACAGTGCAACGATTCGCGGAGAAATGACAAAAGCTAATGTGACAAAAGCTCTTGGATATACGCCAGCAACTCAGAGCGATATGACGAATGCACAGAATGATATTACGCAGCTAAATTCTGACTTAAAAAATGCATTTGTAACTCAATATTCCGAATTGAACGGTACTGGAAATAACTATTTTTATGTTGATCGTAAACAAGGTTATCGCTTGAGTTCTGCAATATTGCATGTATATGATACTGGTTACATACGTGTTGAAGCAATATCTCAGGAGGTTAACAACGAGAATTGTTATGTTTTATGGACCAATATTAGTTATCCGAAAGATAAAAAAATTGGCTGTGATCTTGTATGGATTAAAGAAAACTTTCTATGGAATTAAAATATTTTAATTTGACTTATAGCATATAACTTCACAAGGACATCCTTGATATGCAGAAGGGATTTCTATCAAATATAATTCTTTTCCATACAATGCCATGCCTAATACGTTATAACGCCATTGATCATACTTTTTCACTCTTATAGCTACTGGCACCATGTTATCGGGCCAATTGGCATGAATGATACCTTCTGAGTTATTAGGTGTGGTCATATTGCCTAAAAACTGTATTATGCTTTTTGTATCAGAATTTAGTTGTGTTGTTGAGTAAAAACAGAGAAAAAGGAGAAAAAGATATGGCAGTAAAAACAGTACAAACCGTCATTAACGGACAGACATATACACTTACACTTAACAGCTCAACAGGAAAATACGAGGCTACAGTAACAGCTCCGTCAAAATCCAGTTATAACCAGAGTGGACATTACTATCCAGTAAAAGTAACAGCAACGGATGATGCTGGAAACTCAACATCTAAGGATGCGAGTGATTCTACCTTAGGATCATCCCTTAGATTAACAGTTAAAGAGAAAGTAGCTCCAGTTATTGCAATTGTAAGCCCAACAGCTGGTTCATTCTCTACAAACAGCAAACCTACGATCACATGGAAAGTTACCGATGCGGATTCTGGAGTTAACCCAGCAACGGAAATGGATTTATCATCGTATATTACGATGAGAAATCCATT
>OGIE01005071.1_pt1 | contig 11612 bp, 12 predicted proteins | sample 1571581 | NCBI WGS metagenome assembly OGIE01 (sample SAMEA2582021, study PRJEB24529) | metagenome | biome: Human gut stool | place: China | collected 2011
AAGAATTATGGATATGGGACAGTGTAACGATGCATTTGGCGCAGTTAAAGTGGCACTGGCTCTTGCTGAAGCATTTGAATGTGGTGTCAATGAACTGCCGTTGACACTGGTATTATCCTGGTATGAACAGAAAGCAGTCAGCATCCTTCTGACACTGTTACACCTTGGAATCAAGAATATTTACCTTGGACCGACACTTCCGTCTTTTGTTTCTGAAAACGTATTAAACTATCTGGTAGAAAATTTCCAGATTTCACCGACCAGCACACCGGAAGAAGATTTAAAGAAAATTCTTGAAAAATAAAATAAGACAAGCTATTATTTATAAAAACGACACCTTTTCAAAAAAATGGCGAAAGGTGTCGTTTTTTGGCGATGAAAAAAGCGCACAAAACAGGGAAAATATGGTATAATGGGCATAAACCAAGAGGGGATTAAAAAAAATGAGGGGAGGAGTATAAAAAGAGTGAAAAAAAGCAAATTTATACCTTACAAAGGTGGAAAATAAGATGCAAAAGCAAAAGATAGTACAGAAAATTGACCCCGATATCCTTCAATTTTTAAAGGGAAGAAAAGAAGTGCCGGTTAATACAATGATTATTTTGATTAATATTGTAGTGTTCTTTTTGACAGAGTTGACAGGTTCTTCACTTGATGGAAAACATCTGGTTCAATGGGGTGCGGCATACACACCATTGATTCAGGAGGGGCATGAATATTATCGCTTTTTTACCTGTATGTTTTTGCATTTTGGTCTGACGCACCTGGGCAACAACATGCTGGTTTTATTTTTTCTGGGAGATTGTCTGGAACGGGCGGTAGGAAGGGTACGATACCTGTTCATTTACATATCAGGAGGAATGGGAGCCAGTCTGATTTCTTATCTGTCAGAGGTGCGGATAGGAGAAAACGTCGTGTCTGCCGGGGCGTCCGGTGCAATTTTTGCCGTAGTGGGTGCATTGATTTATGTAGTAATCAGAAATAAAGGCAGACTGGAAAATTTTACGACAAAGAAGCTGTTATTTTTGGCAGCTTTAACTTTATATCATGGAGTAACAAGCACAGGAGTTGACAATGCCGCACATTTTGGCGGATTCTTGTGTGGATTTGTCCTTGCAGTATTAATTTACAGAGGACAAAAAAATGGCAGAGGACTTAAAAAATTCTAATCAGAATGAAGAGTAATTAGAATAATCAGAGTAACTTAGAATAATCAAAGATTTCAACGATTCTGCTTTCACAGAATCGGAATCTTCAGGATGAATGTAGTTCCTTTTTCAGGGCTTGAAGTGAATTCAAGACTTCCCTTATGGGCTTCGGCAATCCGCTTTGAAATTGCAAGTCCCAGACCACTGCCATTCGGTTTATAAGTGACAAATGGTTCAAAGATAGAGTTCTGGTATTCAGGAGAAATACCGCATCCGTCGTCGGTAACCTTAAATGTCACACCTGTACCGTCTGATTCAATTGAACAGACGATATGACCGCCCTCTTTAACCGCTTCAAATGCATTGCGAAGCAGATTGTGAAACACTTGCTGAAGTTTGGTGTGGTCAACATACAATAAAGGGATTGGAGACAATTTATTAAAAGCAATAGAAACGTTTTTCTTTTCCAGACTTGGATTAATGGATGCAATTACATTTGCAAATAATGCATAGACGTTGGTTGATTCAAGGTTCAGTCTGAGAGAATTATTGTAACTGGAAAGCTCACCAAGCAGACCTCTGAGAAAATCCATATTTTCCAGGATTTTAATCCAGTTTTGGTCTTCTGATAAATCAGGATGCTGTTTTTCCAGAATCTGAAGAAAACTGTTGATAAGTGTAACAGGATTACGGATTTCGTGGGAAATCTGAGAAAGCATCAGCTGATGTTTTTTCGCTTGTTCCTGATAAAGTTTTTTGTAATCAATTGTTTTATTTTTGCCTTCAATCTGTGAAGTAGCAGATGATTTTGTCATTTGGTGTTACCTCCTCTTTTTTTCTTGATAGTGTAGCACCGTTATAGGCAAATAGCAAATAAAATCATTCTACAAAATATTTGAAAATTCGACAATGACAGCTAGAAGGGAGAGATTTAAAATGTCAGATTGTATTTTTTGTAAGATAGCAGGAGGAGAGATTCCGTCAGCAACTATATATGAGGATAATGATTTCAGAGTTATTCTTGATTTAGGACCGGCAAGTAAAGGTCATGCGCTGATTTTACCGAAGGAGCACTATGCAAATCTATATGAAATTCCGGATGAACTTGCAGGAAAAGCAATCGTTCTGGCAAAAAAAATCATCACCGCAATGACTGAAGTATTAGGCTGTGACGGCTATAATATTGTACAGAACAATGGAGAAGCCGCAGGTCAGACGGTGTTCCATTTTCATATTCATCTGATTCCAAGAAATAATGAGGACCACGTAGGAGTGACATGGACTCCTGGGAAATTGACAGAAGAGGATAAAAATGAAATCCTCGAAAAAATTTCCAAGATTCAGATGAATTAACAGGTGAAGATGACAGAGGAAAAATTACGTGAAGTTTATGACAAGTATTATCGACTGGTAATGAAAGCCGCTTATGATGTCTTAAAAGATTTCGATGATTCGCAGGATGTCTGTCAGGAAGTGTTCCATAAGCTGATACAGAAATGGAACAAGGTAAGTCCTGAAGACTATGCGGGATGGCTGGCATTAACTGCTCGAAGAAAGGCGTTGGATTTCCTCAAAAAAAGTTATCGTAAACATGAGATGACTGTTCTTGAACAGCCGTGTGAAAATGGAAAAGGGGAACACGCAGAAAGGTTAATTTATCATAGAGAGGCAACAACAGGAGAAGACCTGCTCGATGCAATTATCAAGCGGGAATTCACGACAGAATTTATGGACAGGCTGTACGCCAGGAACCCTCAGTGGCACGAAATTATGACGATGCAGGTTTACGAACAGGCAACGGATGCAGAAATGGCGGCCGCTCTGGGTCTGACTATAGAAAACTTAAGAGTTAAAAAACATAGGATGAACAAGTGGATAGAAAAAACGTATGGAGACAAATACGATGATATATAAGAATAGAATCCAGTGAATCCGGCAGAACAATACTTGTGGATAGATTTCCAAAAAAAATTCCTGTGCCAAATGCCGGCACAGGAGAAATAATTATTTGTTGACTGCCTGTTCAAATAACTGGACAATCTGTTCAATAGAATCCGTTTGTTTGCTTTTTTCCATCGCTTGAATATACGAATCGCGGTTCTGATAAAGAGTCTGGATGGATTCTAACAGTTTCTGGTTAGTAATTTCCTCCTCTTCAAGTACCATGCTGTAACCAAGCTTTTCAAAAGAGTGGGCGTTGAGAATCTGGTCTCCACGGCTTGCACGGGCGGAAAGCGGAATCAGCAGATTTGGTTTTTTCAGTGCACTGATTTCACAGATTGCGTTTGCCCCTGCTCTGGAAATGACGATGTCAGCCAGTGCAAAAAGGTCAGCAAGTTCATCTTTGATATATTCGTACTGAACATAACCTTTGGTACTGGTTAAAGAAGAGTCCAGTTTACCTTTACCGCAAAGATGAATGACCTGGAAGTCTTTTAAAAGTTCAGGCAGAATGGCACGTACTGCATTGTTGACTGCAACGGCACCGAGACTTCCTCCGATAACCATAATGACCGGTTTCTCATTGGAAAGACCTGTAAAGGCAAGTGCTTTTTGGGGATTTCCGCTTAATAATTCCTGGCGGATAGGGGTACCGGTAAGTATGGCTTTGTTGGCCGGAAGTTCAGAGACAGTTTCAGGGAAATTACAGCACACTTTAGTGGCAAATGGAATGGAAAGTTTATTTGCCAGTCCAGGTGTCATATCAGATTCATGGATAAAAGTAGGGATTTTTCGACGTCCTGCAGCAATAACAACAGGAACGGTAACGAAACCACCCTTAGAAAAAACAACATCAGGTTTCAACTGCTTCATGAGTTTTTTCGCTTCATGAAAACCTTTTAAAACCCTGAAAGGGTCAGTAAAGTTTTTGACATCAAAGTAACGTCGTAGTTTGCCAGAAGAGATTCCGTAATAAGGAATCCCCATTTCTTCAATCAGTTTTCTTTCCATACCCTGGTAAGAACCGATGTAAGAAATCTTGTAACCGAGTTCTTTCAGTCTCGGAATCATAGCAATATTTGGTGTAACATGTCCGGCAGTGCCGCCACCGGTGAGCACAATATGTTTCATTGGAACCTCCTGATAAATCAAAAATCAATGTTTCGATGTACAACATTCCATAAGACGGACATTGCAGCGTCTATTAGATAATATGATACAGTCGTTGTGAAAAGTCAAGAAAAGATAGGAAATTCATGAATAAAAACGAAGAAAACAGCGCAAAAAGCAGTACCTGGGCAGAAGAACAGTTCCGAAAAGAAGCAGATGAGCTGGTAAAACGTCTGGAAACAGATGACAGGTTCGATGATTTTGAGCCACCGGAAGAACTGTTTCAAAAGCTGGTAGTTGAAGCTCGGGATGAGGGGCTGCTCGAAGAAGAAAACACAAAACACCTTGAAGATGAAACCAAATCTACAGAAGAAAACACAAAAGAAAATCAGAATACAAAAGTGGTTAAATTCTTTAATCACCGCATAAGCAAAAAATTCCTCGGCATGACCGCCGCAGCTGTGATATCCTGCTTTGGATTGTTCGGTGTGAGTATGAGCACACAAGGAGGCAGGAGCTATGTTATGGATAAAGCGAATGAAGTGTTGGGGGATGAGAAAAATACGGAAATAGAAAATAGTCAAGATAGATTGATTAGTGATAGAACGGAAGAAGAAGCTAGAAGTGAGATAGAGGAAAAACTTCAAATGGAAGTTCCTCAATTTTTTTATTTACCGAGTCGAATGGAATTTGATTCTTATGAAATTGATGATGTAGCACAATCAGTATATATAAGATATTATAATGGCGAAGATTATATGTATTTTATTATACAAGCAAACTATAGCGATGCAAGTGGACTTTATCGAAATGATGAGGGAATTTGCTTGGGTAGCGTAGAATGTGATATGTCAAAGATAGAACCTGAATTATGGAAAATAGAAGATGATGGAAGTGGATATTCGACATACTTAGCTCAGTGGGATTATAAAAATTCTTACTATCGAATTTCTGGAAAAATAACTGAAGATGAAATGAGAAAAATCATTAAAGACATTATGTTTTGATTTCAGAGAGGAGATTTCACGTGAAAAAAAGAATCAAGAAATTGAAAAAAATAGTAGTGGCTATGTTAGTGTTATCCTTATTTTTGACTGTATCTTCTACTTCAGCTTTGGCAGATGGGTTGGAAGATTTAGGAAAAGAAGTAGAAGGATCTATTTTAACAAATGAAGAATCAGCGGAAGCTGTATGGCAGAATGTTGCAAGAGGAAGTCTATTAGACCAGGGAATTGCAAAAATTACGAATGTTGGGAATCGTACGGTTAATATTTATGGTGCAACGCTTGCATATAAAACATGTGATAAATTAATTGTAAAATTAACGTTACAGCAGTATGATGGTGGCTGGGTTAATTATGCTACTTATGGTGATACTGCAACGAATGCAGCATCCATGTCCCGTAGTTATAATGTAAAAGTTAAAGGTGGCTATTATTATCGTGTAAAAGGAGCTTGCGTTGCAATGAAAGGAAGTACTTCTGAATCCCAAGGACCTATCACCAACGGCATCTGGATTGATTAATTTTTTTATTCGATTTTAAACTCGGCAAGAACATCCTATTATAATGACCAGGAAATAAGGTCATAGTTCGTGAAGTATCGGCAGTGAATGAAAAGAATAAGTATTTTTATCTAAGAACAATTTGTATTTTTAAGTATCTTTAAGTAAAAAAGTTTAAAACCCTGTTTTTGAAAAAATCATAAACTTTTATAAAATAATCTGAAAAAACTATCAAAAGCCCCCTATTTGCGGTATAATAGTACTATCTTGAAAGTGCTTGAATTAAAACCGCAAAGGGGGTTTTTTTATGAAGTTGACATTTATAGGTGCGACTCATGAAGTTACAGGTAGCTGTTACTTTTTAGAAGCTGCGGGCAAGAGATTTCTCGTAGACTGTGGTATGGAACAGGGTCCTGACCAGTATGAGAATCAGGATGTGCCGGTTCCGATGTCGGATGTGGATTTTGCATTGCTGACGCATGCGCATATTGACCATTCCGGAAATTTCCCTCTGGCTTATGCAAGAGGATTTCGCGGTCCGATTTATGCAACCGCTGCAACCTGCGATTTGTGTGATATCATGCTTCGTGATAGTGCTCACATTCAGACCTTCGAGGCAGAGTGGCGAAACCGTAAGGCAAGAAGAAATGGGCAGCCGGAGTTTGTTCCGGCGTATACGATGGAAGATGCTTTGAATGTAATTCAGCAGTTTGTTCCGTGTGATTATCATAAAATAGTTCAGCTTGCAGATGGAATTAAAGTTCGTTTTGTGGATGCAGGACATTTATTAGGTTCTTCGAGTATTGAGATTTGGATTACGGAAGATGGCGTTGAGAAGAAGATTGTATTTTCCGGTGATATCGGAAATACAGATCAGCCATTAATTAAAGACCCTGAATACCTTGAGTCTGCGGATTATGTAGTCATGGAATCTACTTATGGTGACAGAAGTCATGGAGAGCGCCCAGACTATGTGCAGGAATTGGTTGATATCTTAAGGCGAACCTTTAAGCGTCATGGAAATGTTGTTGTTCCTTCATTTGCAGTCGGCAGAACGCAGGAAATGCTGTATTTTCTTCGTAAGATTAAGGCAGATAACCTGCTTCCGGAATTTCCGGATTTTGATGTGTATGTCGATAGCCCGCTTGCTGTGCAGGCGACCAATATTTTTAAAGAGCATTATGTAGACTGCTATGATGAAGAGGCAATGGAACTTTTGAATCAGGGAATTAACCCGATTGCATTTCCGGGGCTGAAGCTTTCGATTACAAGTGATGAATCCCGTGCCATTAACTTTGATGAACATTATAAAGTCATTCTTTCTGCAAGTGGTATGTGTGATGCCGGTCGAATCAAACATCATTTAAAACATAATCTGTGGCGTGAAAATTCTACGATTGTGTTTGTCGGATATCAGGCAGTTGGAACACTTGGTCGTGCACTTTTGGAGGGTGCAAAGGATGTAAGACTGTTTGGTGAAGAAATTCATGTATCAGCAGAGATTGTAAGACTTTCGGGAATCAGCGGTCATGCAGACAATGAAGGATTGATGCGCTGGGCATCTGCATTTAAAGAAAAACCACAGCGTGTGTTTGTGACACATGGAGAAGATACCGTCTGTACACTCTTTGCAGAACGGCTGAAAAATGAACTGGGCTATGATACCTACGCTCCGTTTAGTGGAACGGTCTTTGATTTGGCAAATAATGTACTGGAGAAAGAGACCGAAGGTATCATAATAGAACATGCAAAGGAGAAAGCGAAAGCACGCAAGGCATCTGGTGTTTATGCGAGACTTGTGGCTGCCGGTCACAGACTGCTTGCAGTTATCCGGCATAATGAGGGCGGAGCAAATAAGGATCTTGCAAGATTGGCAGACCAGATTAATTCGCTTTGTGACAAATGGGACAGATAGAGAAAGAGCCATCGTATAGAAAAATCTGTAGAAAATGTCTTCTGCAGGATATGGATGAAAACGAATATTTTACAGATTTGCGAAAGTACATCGCACAGATAGACAAAGACTTAAAAGTAGAAGATGAGGAGTATCAAAACCGCCTTGCAAAATGTAAGGAGTGTGATAATCTGCTGAGTGGAATGTGCCGAATCTGTGGGTGTTTCGTGGAAATGCGGGCAGTGATGAAGAAAAATCACTGTCCGGCAGTTGAAAAGAGATGGTAGAAAAAAAGAGTGATTCTGAAAAAAGGATTCAGAACCACTCTTTTTCTATGCTTTATGCATTCTGGGTTTTCATTTGTTCTAATGCTTTAGCAAGCTGGTCCGGGCAGGATGTGCCACGGCCACCGCAGTCAATTCCTTTTAAGCGGGAGATTGCTTCATCTACTTTCATTCCTTTTACCAAAGCAGCAACACCCTGAGTGTTTCCATTGCATCCGCCATTGAATTTTACTGATTTTACAGTGTCACCGTCGAGTTCAATTTCAATAGAACGAGAACAGACACCTTTTGTATTAAATACTGTCATTTTAAAGCCCTCCATAAAATTAAGAATAATAGATAATTTTTTGTCTACGCACATTATAGCAGAAAAAATATAGAGTGACAAAGACTAATTTAAAACATTCTTTTTTATTTACGAAAAAACCATCTGGTGCTACAATGGTTAGTATAAACTAATATAAGGGAGAGAAAACAAACTATGTTTCTTGAGATTCGTGATATAAAAAAATCCTTTGGGCAGGGGGACAGTTTTGTTGAGGTCTTAAAGGGAATTAATCTGGAAATCAACAGAGGAGAGTTTTGTGTTTTACTTGGACCGTCGGGTTCGGGAAAATCTACATTATTAAATATCATCGGTGGAATCGACGGGGCAGACAGTGGAGATATCTGCATTGAGGGCGAAAAAATGTCAAACATGAATGAAAAGCGTTTGACATTATACAGAAGAAAGCATCTGGGGTATATTTTTCAGATGTATAACTTAATTCCAAACCTGACGGTTCAGGAAAACATTGAGGTCGGAGCATATTTAAGTGACAAACCGCTTGAGATGGAAGAACTTCTGCGTACATTAGGATTGTATGACCACCGCAAAAAACTGCCGAACCAGCTTTCGGGTGGTCAGCAGCAGCGTACTGCCATTGGGCGTGCAATTATTAAAAATCCGGATATTTTGCTTTGTGATGAACCGACAGGCGCGCTTGATTATAAAACTTCAAAAGAAATCTTAAAATTAATTGAGACCGTAAATCAAAAATATGGCAATACAATTATCATGGTAACGCATAACGATGCCATCAAAGATATGGCGGATCGTGTGGTGCGTCTGCGAGATGGAATGATTCGGAAGAATTATGTGAATGAAGCACGTGTAAGTGCCCAGGATTTAGAGTGGTAAATGGGAAATAGGGGAGTGACAGGAAAAAATGAAAAATCCTTTAAGAAAGAGGCTGTTTCGTGAGCTGAAAGGTGAGGCAGGGAAATATTTTGTTATTTTCTTTCTGTTAATGAGCATTATTGGATTTGTATCCGGTTTTCTTGTAGCAGATGGAAGTATGCTGACTGCTTACAATGAAAGCTTTGAGAAATATAATATTGAAGATGGGAATTTCACGGTAAAAGAAAAAGTGAACCGTGCACAGCAGAAAGAAATTGCAAAGTCAGATGTGACATTGTATGAAAATTTTTATGCAGAGCCGGTGCTGACAAATGGAAGTACGATGCGAATTTTTAAAAATCGTGAAGAAGTTAATCGTGTCTGCCTGATGAAAGGAGAATTTCCAAAATCAGCAGATGAAATCGCAATTGACCGTATGTATGCGGATAACAATGAACTGTCTGTAGGAGATATCATTACCGAAGAGGAAAGTGGAAGAGAGTGGAAAATTACAGGGCTTGTGGCGCTTTCAGATTATAGCTGTCTGTTTTCGGACAATAATGATTCAATGTTTGATGCGGTAAAATTTGGTGTCGGAATTGTAACTGAGGAGGCGTTTGATACTTTTAATACGGACAACATGATTTGTAATTATTCCTGGAAATATGGAACAGAGCCAAAAGGCGAGACGGAAGAAAAAAATGTGGCAGAAGATTTTATGAAAGTCTTAAATAATGAAGTCAGCCTTGAAACATTTGTTCCACGTTACAGTAATCAGGCGATTCAATTTACCGGTGAAGATATGGGCAGTGACCGTATGATGATGATTATCCTGCTTTATATTGTAATTGCAATTCTTGCCTTTGTATTTGGAATTACAATCAGTAATACGATACATAAAGAGTCTACAGTAATCGGAACATTAAGGGCTTCGGGTTATACCAGGCGGGAACTGATTCTTCACTATATGACTGCACCGATGCTGGTTACATTTGCGGGAGCGGTGGTCGGAAATATTTTAGGTTATACGGTTCTGAAAAATGTCTGCGCAGGCATGTATTATGGAAGCTACAGTCTGCCGACTTATGTGACATTATGGAACGGTGAAGCCTTTGTGATGACGACAATTGTACCGGTTTTTTTGATGGCAGTGATTAATTTCTTCCTATTAAAAAGAACATTATCGTTGTCCCCACTCAAATTTTTAAGAAGGGATTTAAAGAAAAGAAAACAAAAATATACATTACCGTTGAGTGCCAGGATTCCATTTTTCTCAAGATTCCGGCTTCGTGTGATTTTCCAGAATGTCAGCAATTATGTTGTGCTTACAGTCGGAATTCTATTTGCAAACCTGCTTTTGATGTTTGGGTTGATGCTTCCGCAGATCTTAAATCATTATCAAACGGAAATCGAAAAGAATCTGTTGTGCAATTATCAGTATATTTTAAATATACCGTTAAATGCGATGAATGAAGAACATAAATTAGAAAGCCTGATGAATTTAATGTATTTTGAATATCAAGTTCAGACGGACAATGAAGATGCAGAAAAATTTAGTGCGTATTCTTTAAAGACTTTGGATAGTGAGTATAAAACTGATGAAATTATGCTCTATGGAGTAAAGTCGGACAGCTGTTACATTCCACTTGAAGATACAGATGGAGACGAAGTGCTGGTTTCCAAAGCGTACTCTGATAAGTATAAAGTAAAAAAAGGCGATGTGATAACATTAAGAGAAAGCTATGAAGATACACAGTATGAATTTACGGTAGGCGGAATTTATGATTATGAGGGCGGTTTATGCGTATTTATGCCAATTGAACAATTGAACCGAACCTTTGATTTGGGAAATGATTATTTCAGCGGATATTTCAGCAATTCAGAGATTACAGATATCGACAGCAGCTACATCGGTTCTGTGATTGATCTGGATGCACTGACCAAGATCAGCAGACAGCTGAGTGTTTCTATGGGAAGTATGATGGGGATGGTAAATTTATTTGCAGTTGCAATCTATATGATCCTGATATATCTTCTCTCTAAGATCATAATTGAAAAAAATGCACAGTCGATTTCGATGACGAAGATTCTTGGTTATACCAATGGTGAGATCAGCAGGCTATACATCTTGTCTACGTCGATCGTGATTGTTTTGTGCCTTCTGATCAGCCTGCCAATTGAGACTACGATCATGGAAGTTCTATTCAGGGAAATGATGCTGCAGAGTATCTCCGGATGGATCGCGCTCTGGATCGACCCTATGATCTATGTACAGATGTTTGTGATCGGGCTTGTGACATATGCAGTGGTTGCACTTCTGGAATACAGAAAAATCCGGAAAGTACCGATGGGTGAGGCACTTAAAAATGTGGAGTAATAAAAAAAGTTCCCACTTTATATTGTTAACGTGCTAAATAACTGTTATAATGAGCAAATAGTGATGCAGTGAACAAAGGGAATATAAAGTGTTCACAGCGATAAATTTGTTTATAAGAGAGGGAACGATACATATGAATCAGTTGGAAGTACTTCGAGAGAGCCTTGGACAGTGTGATGAGATTGTGCTGGATGC
>OGIE01005085.1_pt1 | contig 11590 bp, 6 predicted proteins | sample 1571581 | NCBI WGS metagenome assembly OGIE01 (sample SAMEA2582021, study PRJEB24529) | metagenome | biome: Human gut stool | place: China | collected 2011
AACCATCTCCTGTTCTCTGGTATTCATTGCCAAAGAGGTAACATATTCTAAAATTTTATCTTCGATGTAAATCTGTGTGACTTCATCCTGCATTTCTAAAATTTCATCGGTTGATGTTACCTGCTCTGCCTTATCGAGTGGATTCTCTGTCTGACGGTCACGCAGGATATTGACCTGACTTTGAAAATCCGGATATCCCATTTCCATACGAATCATAAAACGGTCTAACTGTGCCTGTGGCAGCAGCTGAGTTCCTGCAGAACCAACCGGATTCTGGGTTGCAAGTACCACAAACGGTTTTGGCAATTCATGCGTCTCTCCATCTACTGTCACCTGTCCTTCCTCCATAACTTCCAGAAGCGCAGACTGCGTCTTACTGGAAGTACGGTTAATTTCATCCGCAAGCAAAAGATTTGTCATAACCACACCTGGCTTATATTCAAATGTTCCACTTTCTTTATTATACATTGAAAATCCAATGATGTCAGACGGCACAACATCCGGTGTAAACTGGATTCGATGATAATCCAGACCTAATACTTTAGAGCATGCAAGTGCCAGCGTGGTCTTTCCCACCCCAGGTACGTCATCCAACAAAATATGACCTCTTGATAAAATTGCCATCAATGTCTTTTCCAGCACCGCTTCTTTTCCCACGATGATTTTATTTAATTCTTTCAGAATTTCTTCTGTTTTTGTATTCATCTATTCCTGCCTCTCTTTTCCTGATTCTTTATTTTTCTGTTTCTTTTACCATTCTTTGCCATAATTACCCTGAACATTTCCGTATACACCTTCATTTCCATACTGACCGATATCCTTTCCTCCTGCCAGGGTGTAACGGACACGAATTTCATCTCCGTCAGAAAGATTTCTGCTTGCCATTCCTGTTCCGACATAATAATTATTGACACAGACCATCCAGCCTGACCATTGTGCGAAATCTTTCTCCCATAAGGCATCGGTCTGATAACTTCCGGTCCAGCCCATTCCGTCATCAATAATCATCTGTTTCAACTCCTCTGGCACATGAAGACCATTTGTCATTCCCGGCTTTTTGATTCCGGCAAGATAATAACTATTGTCCACACTTCCTGTAATCATAGAAGTAAAACTATATTCAGCAAGCTGTTGTTCGACTAACTGTGCCAGCGTGGTGTTTCCATCTATTGTTACTTCATGACGTGGAATCAACATTCCAAGACCGACTGTTCCGGCTTCTAACTGGAAGGTAACGGTAATCTGGGACGGATTATAAAGTACTGTATAGGTCTTCGTCGTCTCATACTGCTGATTATCTTTTACGGAAATGACAACTTCATTTTCGCCCTGCTGTAGATGCAGAAGATATTCATAAGCAGTTCCGGAACGGCCACGATATTCTACTTCTTCTCCATTGACGTAAATGTGCATGTTGTCTGCACTTAATACACCACCGCCACCACTGATTTCTTTTGCCGAAACATTCAAATCCACATATTCGGTATTATATTCCGATTTTAAATTATGTTCCACAACCGGCGCCATATTAGATGGTGTCTCACCGGTTCGGTTAAATTCGATATTCCAGGTATAACTGCCCGAATTTCCATTGGAATCAATAAATCCAACCGCAATCGGTGTCTCCCTGTCTGCATACAGAGAAATTGTATACCAGCCATTTGAATTGGCAGACGGCGAGTATGTTCCACCTCTGCTGTCCCCGCAGACCACACTTGTAATTTCTTCTTTTCCGGTAATCTGACTGTGATTGAAACGGAAACGAAAACTATTTGTATTATTTTCATATCGAAACGTCTGAGAACCTCCACTCATCTGCGGGGTAATCGTACTCGAATTTTTTTCACTCTCAAGCGTCAAAGTAAAATCGTCCGCCTGTTTTTGAGAATCATAGTAAATTGTATAATTCTCTGATACCGTTGCTGTTCCGGTTCCTGCAATTAATGTAAATACATTCTTTCCTTCACTTAAAGTTTCTGTATAAGCGGTATCTCCATCGGTCGATTTTAGGGCTTTTTCACTATTTCTTCGGATGACTAATTTTACCCGCTCTGTTCCTTTTAAGGCATAAGCAGTAAAATCAAGCTGTTGTTCCTGCACAGTCTGTCCATCTAATGCTTTTAACTCATCGGCAATAATCAAAATCTGATTGGATGGATTGTAATAAATCGTATAGGTCGGAGAAGAAACTCGGATATTGCTCCATTTATCACGAAATGTCACATAAACTGTAACTTTATTTTCACCTTCGGAAAGAGTAATGCTTCCGTTATAATTCTGCTGATTCCCATTTATGTCAACTACAGTACTAATCACAGAAAGTTTGGAATGATACGTAATCGAAAATGGATATTCTGCTTCCGTTACAACTTCGTTTTTCAAACTTGTCGTAAAATACGCTTCGGAATTTTCCGGTGCTACCACAATCTGTTTTCCATCTTTCTGGCTGTCCCCGTCGCCGTCTCCTTTTCCGTTGCCATTACCACCGGTTCCCTGACCACTATTTCCGGAATTTCCATTTCCTCCATTTTGACTGTCACCGCCGGATGGTCCTGTACCGGAATTATTTTTTGTTTTATCTTTTTTTACAATTGGAAGCAAGCTGTCAAGTTGTTCCGAATTACTGTCAAGAGGAGTCTGTGAAACCTGCTGCTGTTCCTCAGAAGTTTGCTGTTCCTGTGTTTCTGTAGAATTATCCGAATTCTCTTCTTGATTTTCTTCCTGCTGTTGTTCTTCTTGCTGCTCCTCGTCCTGATTTTCTTCGTCTTGTTCTTCTTGTTGCTCCTCTTCCTGTTCTTCTTGATTCTCTTGATTTCCCGTATTGATATTGGCATTCTCCACACTGTCCAGAAGTGACTCATCCATGGCCAGACTGGAGGAGGTCACATACATACGGGATGGGTCTGCATTTTCTTTTTCCATAGGATTTTCCGGTGCTGCCTGATTCTGTGTCACAGATACGACAAAAAGCAGCAGAACCAAAATCACTGCTGCTACGGTCATAAATGGTTTTTTTATTTTTTTCCAGAAATTCCGTAAATTCATATCTTCTACCTGCTCTTTTTATATAGAGAAGAACAGACCCCTGTCGCCAGGGTCTGCTCTTCCTTTGTTTTATTACTGTTTATTACTGTACTGTTTTTTTGTAACACATTGATTTTCTATCAAATGTTAATCTGTCCGTACACTAATTATCTGCTTCTTGTGCGTACACCGGATGCGTTTACATAGTAGTTTCCAATCCATGTATTGGTTTTCATAGCACCATCATTGGCTCCACCAAAGTAGTACCAGTTTCCGCCAATCTTCTGCCATCCGGTTTTCATAACACCATCATTTGCTCCACCGAAGTAATATTTCTTTCCGTAGATGGTCTGCCAGCCGGTCTTCATTGCTCCATCATTGGAATGACCCAGCCAGTAATATTTTCCATAAACTTTCTGCCAGCCGGTTCTCATTGCTCCGTCGCTTCCAAGCCAGTAATACTTGTTATAAACTTTCTGCCAGTATGTCTTCATGATTCCGTCAGTTCCAAACCAATAGTAGTTTCCATCTACTTTATACCAGTAAGTTGCCTGTGTACCATCTTCTTTATAGTAATATTTCTTACCATCGATGGTCTGCCAGCCTGTTTTAACAACCAGTCCATCTATTGCTGACTGAAGTTTTTCAGTCATTTCGGCAACCTGTTCTTTGGATTCTGGATTTTCTGCTACCGCTTCTGCTTCTGCAATCACATCCTGTAATGCATTGTAAGATTCATCTGTGTATTTGGAAGCATCTGTTGCTTTTGCTGTTTCAATTAAATCCTGAAGTTTGTCTGTATCAATTGCGGAATTTCCAACTGCAATCATGTACGCAGAGTCATTCTTGAAGTAAATGGTGCCATCTTTGTCTACCGCTACGCTGGAGATGCAGTATTGTTTGTGTTCCGGTGTATACAGAATCTGGCTTCCTTCATCTGGTTCTGTCATGCCAGGAGCATCTTTTACAACCCAGAGGTTTCCGCTTGGTCCGTTTGTTGCAAAGTATACATAGTTATATCCTTTGTAACCTGTTGATACAACACCTGAAGTCTGAGGATAAGCATCTGTGTATACTACATATTCAAGATTCATTGCACCTGTTTCTGCATTAATATCTACAACTGAGATTCCATAAGTTCCACTGAAATTTGAACCGTAAGAAGAACCTACATAACAGCGACCATTTGCGATTGCCGGAGTACTTGTGCTCATTTTTCCGATTTCGATTGGCTCGATCAGATTTTCTGTATCAATTGTTCCGTCTTCCTTCAGGTTATAGGAATACAGATATCCACCTTTTGATGTAAAATAAATTCTTCCGTCATAATAGGAGATATCTGAACGGATATCGCCATGATGCGGACCGACTTTCTGAACTACTTCACCAGTCAGCTTATCAAAGCAATATACATAAGAAGAATCACTTGTTGAATTGGATTCTCCATCATCGCTTCCTACGATTGCGTATTTATCAGTTACATAAGCACCTGCCCAATAGAATCCACCCTGTACGGCATAAGTCCAGGTTGCATATTTTGTTTCTGTCGGATTATCTGGGTCTTCATCTGTTGCAGAAACACATACGAAGGTTGCATCTTTTGTTTCACTGTTCCAGAATCCTGTATAAATATATCCATCAGAATACTGAATCGTACAGTTTGGCTGTCCTCCAAGTGTATCTTTAAATACCCATAAGGATTCCAGAGTCTCTGCATTAAATGCCTGTACTGCTCCACCTGCAAGTCCGACAAAAATCATTCCGCCACCGTAGCATGGAGGGTTGATTCCAAAACTGCTGTTTCCGGCCATTTCTGCACTTGCAATGATATCACCAGTTTCTTTATTAATTTTAAGAAGCTGTTTTCCTGCATAGCAGTAAAGATTGTTGTCTACGATAATCGGAGAGCTGACTGCCCAGTTGCTGAATCCTTCTCCGACTTTCTTTTCCCATTTCTGGAATGCTGTTTCCGGTGTGGCTGCTGTCTTTGCACTTGTTACAGCCTGATTACTTCCATCTTTTCTAAATCCAGCCCAGTCACAGTCTAAATCTTTTAAGTTGCTGCTCTGCGCTTTTTCCAGAGAAGCTTTGATAACAGTGTCTTTCTCTACTGTAATCTCTTCATGTTTTGTTACATAACCGGTCTTAGATACCGTATAGGTATAAGTTCCCGGAAGAACTTTATAAATGCCGTCTTCTCCGCCTGCTTTGATTTTATCTTTGTCAATAACTGTGATAATTGCATCTTTCGGTTCTGTTTCAAAAGTAATCGTAACAGGTTCTTCTCTTAAGATAGAAACTGTATATTTACCTGCAACAGTATTTTCATTTCCTACCTCAATTTCTGTAACTACTTTTGCATCGTCTCCGGTTAAGGCAAGTGTGTATTCACCGTTTTCTGCTGTCTTTCCGTTTACTTTAATTTCAGAATTGGCAGCGGTTCTTGCAGTTGCTTTAAATACTACGCTTTCTAATGTCTTAGGAACAACAATCGTATATTCTTTTTTTCTTGCATTGAAAACCGGATCTAATGTCACTTTTGTTCCATCTGCTTTTGTGACATTTAAACCGGAAAGGGTCGTCTCACGAATAATATGAACTTTATAAGTTTCTGTTTTACCGGTTTTTGAAGTTACATCAATTGACATTTCTCTTGCTTCAATATCAGACTGAAGCACACGATTTACACCGCTAAACTGTGTAAATTCATTTGCCGGCATAGCTTTTGTTAAATCTTTTGTATAGTTATAGTTTTTGTAGTTTGCAGTAATTGTATTAACTTCTGCATCATCACTTAAAACCGGTTTTAAATAAAATGTATTTACCATTTCCGGTACTACAACGGTACATTCTTTTGTCTTTGCATCTAATTCAGACTGCATCGCATAAACATTTTCACCGTTTTTATCGGATGCAAATACAAACTCTTTTACCATAGGCTGTGCAGCACTTACTGTTACTTCACAACTTGCTTTGAATGTTCCTGCTGTTACAGTAATTGTAGCACTTCCTGCTCCAACTGCTTTTACAGTTGCGCTCTTGCCTTCACCTGTTACGGTTGCTACATTTTTATCATCAGATTCCCATTTAACATCTAAATCTTCTGTTGCATTTGCAGGTTCAAATGTTACATTTAATTTGCTTTCTGCATCTTCTTTTAAACTCAGGCTTTCTTTGTCCAGAGCAATTTTTGTCACTGCAATCTGTTCTACTGTTACTTTACACTCTGCACTGACTACTGTACCTTTATTATTGGTAAAGGAAGCCTTGATTACAGTAGTACCTGGAGTTTTTGCTGTAATTTCGCCATTCTGTGCGTTTATATCAGCAACTCCTTTATCAGAAGATTCCCATGTTAAAGCCGGTGCCGTTTCACCTTTTTCCAGTTCTGGCGTAGATTCCGGTGTCAGAGTTTTTACCGCACCCGGAGCCATGGAAATTTCAGTTCCCTCCGCAAAGGAAAGATCTGTTACGGTTGTACCGTTTGAAGTAACTTTTACATCGCAAGATGCTTCAACGGTGTCTCCTAAGGTATTAACCATAGAAGCTTTAACGGTAGTTGTTCCTGCTGATTTTGGAGTTACGACTGCACCTGTTTCAGATGCTGTAACCGTTGCAACATCCTGATTACTGGAAGTCCAGTTTAATGCTTTTGATACGGTTGTCTGAGCCGGTGCTGTAAAATTTGTCAGTAAATCAATATCAGAACCAACTTCTGTTTCGATTTCTGTTAATGCAGCATCTGGCTGTTCCTCTGTTGAAAAACGAAGTCCTGTTACAGCATCCGTATCATAGTTAAGCTGGGTATTCCAGGAATCATCTGTGGTCAGACGACAGTCATTTGTCGGATTGTCTGACCAGTAATAAATCAGACGGCATCCATCCTGAAGCTGGGCAGCTCCATCATAACTACTCCATCCATTGGAATTAAAAGAGCCATCTGCGTACTGAACGATAACAGACCAGTATCCTGCACTCCAGTTACTCTGTAAGTCAACTCCGTCCTTATTTTTCATATCATCTGGGTAGCAGCTGCCTTCATCTGAAAAATGATAGTCAATCTTTGCTTCTTTTAATGCAGCCTTAATCTGGTCTTTACAGTTTTCAGCCACATAATAACTTTCCAGACTGTTTACATCAATATTAAGCGGCTGGTCTTTTAACCAATACACATATCCGGTATGTTCATCCAGATTTTTACTGTGATTTCCGGTATCGCCGATTACAGTTAAGGTAATGCCTGTGTTTGTATCTGCTTTTGCAACAACCGGATACCAGCCCGTTGCAACAGTTGATACAATCATTAACATCGCCATCAGCATTGCCAGAAATCGATTGTTCTTTTTCTGTTTCATTTTGTTTCCTCCTTCTTTTTATGCGCTTTGAGAGTGCATTATTTCTTTTGTGTTATATAAAAAAAGACCTTCCCATCAGGAAAGGTCTTCATTTATCCTTGTGTCTACTGTGTTATAATAAAATAATTCATAACCGTCCGCAGTATTTTTCACTCTATGTATTCTACTGCAAATTCAAACTTTTTACAGTATGCTTCTACTTTGCTGTCTTTTCTGCACCGTATCACCGTACTTTTGTTTACAATCCAGTCTCCGATAAATTCCGGTTCATGAGCAATCTCAACTACTTTCAGACGATGACATCCATGAAATGCCCATTTTTCTATCCGCTTCACACTTTCTGGAATTTTCACGGATTCCAGATTGTTACATTTTAAAAATGCACTGTCTCCAATCTCACGCAGTCCATCCGGAAGTTCCAGTTCTTTTAATGCTGTTTGATAAAATGCCTGAGAACCAATCTTCCGAAGTGCCAATGGAAATTCTACCTTTTCAAGATTTAAACATTTATAAAAGGCACGACTTTTAATTTCCTGGACAGACTTTGGAATCTTAATTTCCTTCAGACTTTCACATCCATAAAATACCTCTTCCGCTAGATACACACACGTTACACTTTCAGGAAAAGTCGCTGTTTCCAGTTTTTTACACCGAAAAAAAGCACCTTTTCCAATGTACTGCAGTTTTTTGGAAAATTCTGCTTTCCGAACTCTGATGCAACACGAAAATGCTTCCTGCTTAATTCTTTCTATGTTATCAAAACACAGCTCATTTAAAGCTGTACAATTTGCAAAGCTCTGTTTTCCGACTTCTGTTACCGATGAAGGAATCTGTACTCTTTTAATTTTTACGTTATTCATCAGTGCTTCATCTTCTATCTTTCTGCAATCCGAAGCCAGTACCAGTTCTTTTTCCCGTACTTTCTTTCCCTGTGCTCTGGTAAAAACATTTTTTTCTTTTGCTTTCCACGTTAATATTTGTCCCATTGTCTTATCCATTCTTTTCCTTTTCATCAAGCTAAATTGGTAAAGAAAAAGAAATCTCCCAGATCACGGGAAATTTCTTTCTTTACTTTTCGCATGTCAGAGTTGCTGTCACATATTTAAAATGTTTATTCACATACACAAAAATAAATTTACTTTCTTTTCCCGAAAATAAATTTAAATTCACAAAACGGCAGTTTTCTGGCTTCACAACATCTGTGTTACAGTAGGGGAAACTGCGCCGGTTTCTCACCGAGCTTACCTTTTAACCTATCTTAAATCATTTTTTCTGTTTTCATTATTTCGTCAAGGACCGCTTTAAAACTTATTTATTTTCTGTAATTATACTTTATTTTTCCATTTTTGTAAAGCAAGTTTGAAACTTTCTTTTAGCAATATCAGACTTTTTATATACAACAAATCCTGTCGTCGTGATTATCATCTCGGTCACCGGAAAGTTAAATCATCGGAGCAATTCCATCAATAAACTTTTTCACATAGAAAAGAGCCGCACCGATTGCCGGAGTGTACTGTCCATTTGTCCCAACTATTAGATTTTCTTTTGGAAACTCAAATGGAAGCGATAAATTGATCTGTTTTAGCAGATAATTCAAATCATTCTCCATAAAATAGGGTGCCAGATACCCACTGATAATAATCGGTCCGTCAACGACCAGATTCAGATTTCTCATGGCAAATGCCAGATGTTTTAAATACTCTTTCCAGATTTGCTTTATATTCTCCTCTTTATTTTCTCTTAGTTTTTCAAAAAATTCCTTTATTGACATTCCTGCAATTTCAGACAGTGAATTTGCGGAACAATAGGTTTCCAGACAGCCACGGTTTCCACAATAACACAACGGTCCATCTGAATTAATGCAAATGTGTTCAATCACTCCGCTATGCATGAAACTTCCTTCATGCACCTTTCGATTTGTAATAATCGCTCCACCAAGGTTGCGATTTAATAAAAACACCACTGCACTGTCGAGTTCCGAATGATTCCATAATTCCAGATAAGCAGCCGCTTTTGAATCATGTACCAGACGGCATGGATAAGGCAGCTTAGAAGAAAAATCAGACAGACGCATCTTCACATTATTCATAATCGTACCATACATGACTCCGGAACCATCCGGAGAAATAATTCCCTGAGTTGCAATCGAGACACCAAGGATTCTTTCTTTCTGATATTTGTATTCTTCTATAAATTCATCTATTTTATTTGCTATCTTTTCATAATATTCTTCTGTATCGCTATAATCCAGATCAATGGTGTCTTTTGCAATCACCTTTCCATATAAATCAATTGCAACAATATGAAACATTTTTTTTAAAATTCCAATTCCTATTGAAATCCGGACATCTGATACAATCTGAATCACCTGTGCCTTTCTTCCACCCGTTGATTCGAAATAGCCATCTCTTTGAATCAGACCTTCTTCTTCAAGCACATTTAAATTTTGACTGACGGTAGACAGACCCATCTTTAAATCCTGCACAATCTGAAGTTTTGAAGTCTGTTTCGTACGATAAATATATTGATATACCTTTTCTTTATTAATCTGTTTTAATGTAATCGTAGTAACGCCTCGTTCGCTCATTTTGTCCTCCTTGCTTTTCCATACTTTTCAGTCATAGTTCCATTTTAATACAGTATACTATGAAACGCAAACAAGAATATTTTATGTGCATTTTAACCAAAATAAGTTTTAAAAAATTGTTTTTTATGTCAATAGACATACTTTTCCTCTTAATTTATATACTTCACTTGCAGTTAAGTAATAAGCGTAAATTAAAAATAAAAGTATTTTTTAAAAAAGGAGAGTTAAAATTATGGAAACTGTATTTACCGCAGACCCTGCCCAATTATTAATTGCTGCCGCCGCAGGTATTTTATTTATTATGCCTATATTAACGAAAACGGACTGAATACAACTTCCGATACGATTCATTTTCTTCCATTCTGGGAAAATGGAGTACGCTTCTTTACAATCGAAGGACCAAATAAAGAAAAAGTAGAATTCAGCCAGTTTTTGTAAAACTCCTACTGGTAAAAAAATAATTTAAGAATACCTCAAGCCGGAAAATATCCGGCTTGAGGTATTCTTTTTTTCTATCCATAACTTTTTGATATAAATAGAATCAAAATAAATGATTTAACGAATTTTTGAACTTATGTTATGATTACACCATCAAATAATTAACAATTAGAAATCTATTTTACTAGGAGGAAACACATGTCAGAGAATACTTGTCTTGAAAAACAGCCATTATCTCAGGAAATGTTAGATAAAATGGATGCTTATTGGCGTGCATCTAATTATTTATCTGCTGGTCAGCTTTATCTCTTAGACAACCCGCTTCTTAAAAAGCCATTGTCTATGGACCAGATTAAGAAAAAAATTGTTGGTCACTGGGGAACTGTACCAGGTCAGAACTTTGTTTACGTTCATTGTAATCGTGTAATCAAACGTTACGATTTGGATATGATTTTACTTTCCGGTCCGGGACACGGCGGAAACTTCATGATTGCAAACACTTATCTGGAAGGCTCTTACAGTGAAATTTATCCAAACATCAGCCAGGATGAAGAAGGTATGAAGAAAATGTTCAAACAGTTCTCCTTCCCTTGCGGTGTTCCAAGCCACTGTGCTCCGGAAACTCCAGGTTCTATCAACGAAGGTGGCGAGCTTGGTTATTCTATCGCTCATGCATTTGGGGCAGTATTTGATAACCCGGACTTAATCGCTACTGTAGTTGTCGGTGATGGTGAAGCCGAGACAGGTCCTCTGGCTACTTCCTGGCAGTCAAATAAATTCTTAAACCCAATTACAGACGGTGCTGTCCTTCCGATTCTTCATCTGAACGGATATAAAATCAGCAACCCTACAATCTTCTCTCGTATTTCTCACAAAGAAATCGAAAGCTATTTTGTAGGATGCGGTTGGGAACCAATCTTCGTTGAAGGTGACGACCCAATGACAATGCACAAACTCATGGCAGAAGCTATGGATACTGCAATCGAAAAAATCAAAGCAATTCAGGAACATGCTCGTAAAGAAAACGATGCGGAACGTCCAGCATGGCCAATGATTATTCTTCGTACTCCAAAGGGATGGACAGGTCCTAAGGTTGTTGACGGACTTCAGATTGAAGGTTCTTTCCGTGCTCATCAGGTCCCGATTTCCATGGAAAAACCAGAACATCTTGAACTTCTGAAAGAGT
>OGIE01005093.1_pt1 | contig 11562 bp, 9 predicted proteins | sample 1571581 | NCBI WGS metagenome assembly OGIE01 (sample SAMEA2582021, study PRJEB24529) | metagenome | biome: Human gut stool | place: China | collected 2011
CGCCTGCGCCGGCGTCTCCTGCAAGTTTACCACCCTGTACGGAAGCACCAAGTGCAACACACTCATCCGGGTTCAGGTTCTTGCTCGGCTCTTTGCCTGTTAACTGTCTTACTTTCTCTGAAACTGCCGGCATTCTGGTAGATCCACCGACTAACAATACCATATGAAGTTCGCTGGTACTGATTCCTGCATCAGATAACGCCTGATGAACTGGTCCTGCTGTCTGATCGATCAAATCTGAAGTCAGTTCTTCAAATTTGGATCTGGTTAATGTGATATCCATATGTTTAGGGCCATCTTTCCCTACTGCGATAAATGGCAGATTAATCTGTACAGTCATAGAAGAAGATAATTCTTTCTTTGCTTTTTCTGCCTCTTCTTTGATTCTCTGAACAGCTGTCTGATCCTTGGACAGATCGATTCCTTCTGCTTTTTTAAATTCCCCGATCAGATAATTCATGATCCTTTGATCAAAATCATCTCCTCCAAGATGATTATTTCCAGCCGTTGCCAGTACTTCAACAACTCCATCACCAATCTCGATCACCGAAACGTCAAAAGTTCCTCCACCAAGATCATATACCATGATCTTCTGGGATACGGATTTGTCTAGTCCATACGCCAATGCAGCAGATGTCGGTTCGTTAATGATACGTTCCACACTTAATCCCGCAATCTTTCCAGCATTCTTTGTAGCCTGTCTCTGAGCATCGCTAAAATAAGCTGGTACTGTAATCACGGCTCTCGTTACTTCTTCCCCGAGATAGCTTTCTGCATCCTTTTTTAATTTGGCCAGGATCATCGCTGAAATTTCTTCTGGTGTATATTTCTTCCCATCAATTTTTACTTTACGATCTGTTCCCATCTGACGTTTTACGGATGCAACTGTACGACTCACATTCGTTACCGCCTGTCGTTTTGCTGGATCTCCAACCAGTCGTTCTCCATTTTTCGCAAATGCCACTATTGATGGCGTGGTTCTTCCACCTTCTGCATTTGAAATCACAACTGGTACTCCACCTTCCATCACTGCTACACAAGAATTTGTTGTTCCCAAATCTATTCCTATTACTTTGCTCATAGTCTTCCCTCCTAAATCAGTGTTGTTTTACAGATCAACACCAGTATCTGCCGCCGAGACAACAGTTGCACATCAAATTTAACATGCACATCTTCATACACCAGTCTCCACCTGTGGAATATGGATTCTGATAAGTACTTTGTCTTTGCTGATACCAAGAACCATTTCCTTGCAGCTGTTGTAATAACATCTGATATTCATAATTATCAGGTTCCATGGAAACTGCCTGTTTTGCATGTTCCATAGCAGTTACATTATTTCCAAGGCCTTGATTGGCAGCTGCACTGTAATAGTACCATCTCGCATTTCTTCTGGCTGGTTCCATGCCATCTAAAACATTCCTTGCTTCCTGATAATAACCATTCCTTACATAATTACCTGCTGCTCTTAAATGCGTGTCCTTCTCATATCCTGTCGTTGTCTTCTGTCTTTGCTGAGCTCCGCCATTTGTGTAATAACCACTAAATTGTCCAAAAATATCCTCAAATGGATTCCATTCTCCATACGGATTCCCTTGTTGATTTCCATATGGATTCCCTTGTCCACCATAAGGATTCCCCTGACTCTGGTATCCACCATAAGAACTTTGGCTGTATCCGGTTGTTTTCTCCTTCATAACCTGTTGATAAGCTTGCTGGAGCTCTTTAAATTTCTCCTCAGCTGCCTTTGGATTATCAAGATTGGCATCTGGATGGTATTTTCTGCTTAATCTTTTATATGCTTTTTTTATTTCTTCTTCTGAAGCACCTCTTTGCACTCCTAGAATTTCATATGGATCAGACATTCTTTTCTTCCTTTTCTTTTTCTCGTTTCTCTCGTACCTGTTCGTATCGATACCATACTCCGGAATATAAGACATTTCTCAATATATCTATATCATCGATCAGTGGAAGCTGTTCAAAAGCTTTCGAACACTCTGCCATCATCATCGTTAGAATCTGATGGATCATATCTTCAAATTCCGGTTTTGTATATATATTTTTCAGTGGATTATAGTTGTGATTCTTCAGATCATCTTCAATATCTTCATATGCATCCATCAAATAAATGAATTTACCAAGGAAAAATCCAAATTGATTCAGTAATTCTTTCCACTCATCATCCTGATACAGCATGATCTCTGCCATGACCTTTCCAAACATCCCTGACATCTGGTCGATATCCTGATTGTCTTTTTTCTCTTCTTCTGACAGCTTTGCTAATATATCATTGATCTTATTCCATTTTTCCCTATAAAAATTTCTGGAAAATCCACTCTTATGGTATAAAATTTTTTCTAATACCAACTTCTCTAATTTGCGGTCATCATTCCAATCATCTTTACATTTGTAATAAGTTAACAAAATATTCATGTGCGCGACATAATCCGTGATATTGTTTACTCTTTCCTCATGTTTTTGCAATGGATGTGTGACACATCGCTTCATACTCTTTGTTGTTTCTAATTCATAAAGACTGGTTAAGGTCATCAATACAAAGACCATATCATAGGAAAGTGTGATCTGACCAAACTTTCCATAATGTTCTTTTAATTTTCTGCACAAACCACAATAGTATCCGTGATAGACATCGAATTCGCGGAATTTCATCTCTGATTTGTTGACAATGATATACCCAAACATTTTAGCTCCTCTTTACGAATGTGGTACGACACTTTGGACAACGAACTTCTATCTTTCCTTTTCCTCTTGGAATTCTGATCTTCTGTCCACATCCTGGACATTTGTAAATATGGTAGTTCTTCATCTGCTGTGCTTTGTATTTTCTATTGTTCCAGAGTCCCCGCATATTGGATGTTTTATTCAGGAACCATCTGTTTTCTTCGGCTCGTTTATAGATGTTTCTTGAAAACATACGGATATAGCAATAAACCAAAAGTGCTAATGCGATCCAATAAAAAATACGGCTAAGTGATACTACGCCGCCAAATACGATTCTTCCTGTAAATAATGATAGTACAAATGCTGCTAAAATGATCTTCATTAAAAAGCGGTTCAGATCGTCATTTCCGTATCTGCCCTGCATGAATTGGTTGAATTTATCTCTCATAGACTTCTCCTTCTTTGATATCTGTTCTATTATGGATATCACATTTAAGTATAATGGTAATTATACGCAAACCTATGCAGAATAGCAATGAATTGGTTGTAAAGAAATTATAAACTTTATTTTATAATTCTAAGATATCTTTTGCTCTACACCACGCCTTCAGGAAATAAAAAAAGATTATTTTACTTTGGAAAATAAAGATATCTATAAACTTTATAAAGATTGTAATTAGAATAGGATTTCGATGCCTGAAATCATCAATCATGGAAGAATACCTGCAGCTGATCTACTGCAGGTATTCTTCCATGATCTTCTTTGTTTTATTGACCACGTATCCACTTCCGCCTCGTTTCTTCACGTTTTCTGTCATGGATACCAGTTCCAATGCTTCCCTATTGTTTGTTGCTGGCATTATGGTCACAAACCAGCCGATTTCTGTTCCTTTTGTGTCTGTCTGTGATTGTTTGATCTCTGCAGTTCCTGTCTTTCCTCGAAGATCTACCCCTTCTATGTTCGCTGCGTGTCCCGTACCAGAGGGATCTCTGATTACTTGTCGCATAGCTTCATTTACGGTATTCACAGCTTGTTTGGTAAATATAGTTTCCTTTAATACTTGTTTTTTTGATCCGTTTTCTTTGACCAGATACGGTTTCAGCATATTACCATTATTAGAAAATGCTGTGTAGATTGCTGCCATATGTACCGGGTTTACCATCATTTTCCCCTGTCCATATCCACTGTCAGCTAACTGAATATCGGAAGTAAATCCTTCACTTCCATAGGATGAAGCGTTTAGTCCAAATGTAAATTTCAGACTTTCTCCAAAACCTAAGTTGTCAAGCTGATCCTTCAAGGTATCTTTTCCTATCTTCAGGGCTGCTTTTGCAAAATAAATATTGTCAGAATAGATCATTGCATTTTGCAGATTATGCCCATTATAATCGTGCAATGTTGTTACGTAATAACCACCCCAGCTTTTATCCTTCTGCCAGCATTTTCCACTGTTTCCAAAGTCATCATTTGCACGAAATTTATTCTGGCTTAGTCCGATTGCTGCTATGATCGGTTTGATGGATGATCCTGGTGCAAATGTTGCTTTAAAGCGATTTTGCATTGGCAGTCTTTGATCGCTATTGATCACATTCCATTTCTTCTGGCTCATTCCTAAGATAAATGCCTGTGCATCATAAGACGGAGTACTTACAAGTGCCTTGACCTCTCCTGTTGAAGGATTCAATGCAACATGAGCACTTTTATCATTTTTATACTGTTCGTAAATAGCCTTTTGCAAACTACTGTTGATCGTTGTTGTTAAATCCTTTCCATCTGTCTGAGATCTGACCGCCAGTGACTGTTTTTTCTGTCCATTAGAATCTTCTATGTATATCTCTAAGCCATTCGTGCCAGAAAGCTGCTCATCATATAATTTCTCAAGTCCTGCTTTTCCTTCGCCATTTTGCATATAACCGATAAGATGTGCTGCTGCCTCCCCAAGTGGATAGATTCTCCCAGTTTCTGTGGAAACAATGATCCCTTTCACATTGAGAAGATCTTTTGAATATTCTTTTAATTTGATCAATGGTACAAAAGAATCATCCGTCACCCATTTTTGATCAAGTTTCTTCTGTATCTCTTCTTTGGATAATCCTAATTTCTTTGCCGCAAGTTTTACGGAATTACCATCCATCTTCCCAGGAACAAATCCTACAGAATAGATCTTACCCTGTACAGCAAGTGCATTTCCCTGTGCATCTTTGATCCTTCCTCTTTTGGCATATAAAGTTTTTACTCTGACTTTGTCTTCTGCTCCTAATTGCGGAAAAATAACGGAGTCATCCCAATCTATGCGATATCTATGATTTTCTTTGACAAAATCTGTACGGTTATTATAGGTAATAATTCCAGCATTTTACGTGATATGTCACGGTTGTTGATCTCTTCTTTGAAGTTACATCAGCATCAATCGTTTGGACCCCGATTCCCTTATAAATATTTTTATTTCTCTTGATAAATTCTTCTTTTGAAATACTTTTTTTGCTTTCTTCATTCAAAAGATCGTACATCTTTTCATACTTTCCATCTTCTACATATGACATATATTTTAATAATGTGTCACCTGGATTCATCGCAATATTATTCTTATAGAATAATACAGCTCCCGCAGCTGCGATCACCAGTGCGACTCCTATTGCTGCCTTCTTTGCTATACTTCTTCTATCTTCCATATGATACTACCTCTTTCTGATTCCTACCCTGATCTGTATTATTTTATTTAATCGTAGAGATCTTTTCTCCTGTTTTCAAAGACAGGATTGGCTGTTCTTATATTTTGAATCTGTTCTTTATCTATCTGTGCATAGAGCAGCTCTTCCTTTTCTTCTCCTAAATACAATCTGGTTCCATCTGGTGCAAATCCAGTACTTCTTCCCATGTAATGTTCCTTACTGTAATGACAACATCCTAAAACATACATCTCATTTTCAATTGCTCTTGCCCGAAGAAGTGTCTCCCACTGCATAAATTTTCCTTCACCCTTAACCCATGCCGCTGGATATAACATGACCTGAGCTCCAGATAATGCTTCATATCTTGCAAGTTCCGGAAATCTGAGATCATAACAGATTCCAAGTCCGATCACACCTGCAGGTGTCTTAATCGGTGTAAACAAACAATCCCCCTTAAGCGTATTCATTGATTCCTTCCATTTATATGCATTAAACAAATGTGTCTTTTTATAATCAGACACAAGTTCTCCCAGATCATTCAGGATTACCATTGTATTGTAGTTCTTTGTTTCATCCACAGTCTGTTCATTCATCCCAAAAATGATCCACATCTTAAACTCTTTTGCAAGCATCTTCATTGCCTGTACAAATTCGCCATGCAAGCTTTGTGCCTTTTTTGTATAGTTGTGTTCAGCATCCGGATAATAATTCATGAAATATTCTGGAAAAATGATCATAACTGCCTCTTCTTCTGTTGCTTTCTTTATATATTGTTTTGCTTTTTCTATATTTTCTCTCCAGTTTCCGGAAGATGTTGTCTGTGCAACCGCTATTTTATCCATGAAATTTTATCCCCTTTCCAGTCTCTAGAATACCATATTTCGGGCTTTTTTTGTACCGTTATTAACTTTCTTTAAATTTTTTGTAAAAAAAAATAAAAAAAATTAAAAATAATGCTTGCATTTCTTAAAACATTCGTATATAATAAATCTTGCGTTAAGGAAGCGCAGTAAAAACAACATAATTTAAGCGTGATTAGCTCAGTTGGTAGAGCACCTGACTCTTAATCAGGGTGTCGAGGGTTCGAACCCCTCATCGCGTACTAAAGCACTGTTTTTGGTTGATTTTGTAGCCGGGGATGGTGTTTTTCTTTTATTGAAATCTTATATTATCTTGTAACTGATCTTGGAAACGTCTATAATAGATGATATTACTGATTAACTATCATTCTAAGAGGAGTCTCAAATGTCAAGCAACCACAAATTTGAATCGAATAAAAAGTATTTTACGATTTCTATCTATACCATTGCTGTTATCCTGATCGGATGTGTGATCTTCCGTTTTATAACACAATGGTCTAATACAAGCAAACTGATCTCTCAATTATGGGAAATCTTATTTCCATTTTTTATGGGATTTCTGATTGCCTATATTTTAAACCCTGTTGTAGCTTTCTTTCAAAGAAATATATCAATAAAACTTTTAAAGAAGAAATCTGCCAGTACACAGCGTGGACTCGCCATTTTGATCAGTTATCTTGTCATGGTTGGTTTTATCATTGTATGTCTTCGATTTATCATTCCACAGTTATATGACAGTATTCGTGAACTATCCCTGATGATTCCCGATATTTATAAATCGATCATGTCAATCTTTGAACATTATCGTGAGAACAGCACAGATATGTTTCCTGGTCAGATTGCCGATATGATCGAGACAAAAACATTACCAAAGCTTTTCGAACTGACCAACAATCTTCTGACCAATATCGTCCCTATGCTTTATGAGGCTTCCATGTCTTTTGCCAAGGGATTATTTAACCTGTTTATCGCATTTATTGTTTCTATTTATATGACAATCGATAAATTTATTTTAAAAAATGCTGGAAAACGATTGGTTCTTGCAATCTTTAATGAAAATTTCTCTTATCGTGTACTTCGCACTTTAAAAGATTGTCATAATATTTTTTCTGGTTTCATTATCGGAAAATCCATTGATTCTCTGATCATTGGCTTACTGGCTTTTGTTGCGATGACTATTTTAAAACTTCCTTATACTGTATTGATCAGTGTTATTATCGGCGTCACAAATATGATTCCTTATTTTGGACCGATCATTGGTGCAGTTCCCGGCGCTTTTATTCTTTTTATCGTAAGTCCGACGAAGTGCCTGATCTTTATTATCATGGTTTTTGTCCTACAGCAGTTTGACGGTCTGATCCTTGGACCTAAGATCCTTGGAGAATCTACCGGAGTTCGTCCACTACTGATTTTATTTTCCATCACTGTCGGTGGCGCTTATTTCGGTCCACTTGGAATGTTCCTTGGAGTTCCGTTTTTTGCTACCGTTCAATTTTTGATCGGAAACTGGGTGGATTATCGATTGTATAAGAAGAATATTAAGTTAGAAAAAGAAGCTTAATATAATAAGAGGATTGACTCATATGATATTTTGTGAGTCAATCCTCTTTTATTGTTATTGATTCGCTATCTGTTCTGCCAGATCATTTAAATATACCCAACGGTCCATCTTTTCATTCAAAGCTTCTTCTGTCTCTTCTTTTTGCTGCGTAAGCTCTGCTAATTTACCAGAATTCGTTACATTTTCCATGATTTCTTCATCTAACTGTTCTATTTTTTCCTCCAGTTTCGCGATATCATCATCGATCGTTTCAAATTCTTTTTGTTCTTTGTATGTAAACTTAAGCTTCTTCTGATGTTCTTTCTGGAATTTCTTTCCGCTGTTTTCTTTTTTCGCTGACTTGCTTTTCTCTGGTTTCACAACAGGTTTTACTCTCTCAAGATAATCTGTATATCCGCCTTCGTACTGTTTTAAATGTCCACCTTCTTCAAACGCAAAGATCCTGTTTACAATACGATCAAGAAAATATCGGTCATGAGATACTGTGATCACGATTCCTGCGAACGTATCCAGATAATCTTCTAAGATCGTTAATGTCTGAATGTCAAGGTCGTTGGTCGGCTCATCCAGGATCAGAACATTTGGTGCTTCCATCAGTACTTTTAATAAGTAAAGACGTCTCTGTTCTCCACCAGAAAGTTTATCCAATGGTGTATACTGAAGTTCTGGCGGGAATAAAAATCTGTCTAACATCTGGGATGCACTTGCCTGTCCTTTGGTTGTCTGAATGTATTCTGCAACATTTCTAATATAATCAATAACGCGGATATCACCTGTCATATCTTCATTTTCCTGTGCAAAATATCCGATCTTTACGGTATCACCGATCGTGATATTTCCTTCGTCTGGTTCAAGAATTCCCATGATCATCTTCATCAGAGTTGATTTACCACATCCATTTGGTCCGATAAATCCGATCCTGTCATCTCTCAATACGATATAAGAGAAATCATTGATCAGATGTTTGTCACCAAATCCTTTGGAAATGTGTTCTAACTCAATCGTTGTCTTTCCAAGACGGCTGCTGATCGAATCCATCTCAACATTTTGCTGCATGGATGGACCTTTGGCATTCTTTAGTTCTTCAAAACGTTCGGTTCTTGCTCTCTGTCTGGTTCCTCTCGCTTTGATTCCCTGTTTCATCCATTCCATTTCCACGCGAAGCAAGCTCTGGCGCTTACGTTCTGTGGCTAATTCCATCTCTTCGCGCTGGACTTTTAACTCTACGAATCCAGAATAGTTGGTATCGTATTCGTAAAGTTTTCCTTTGTCGATCTCTACGATCTTATTCGTTACACGATCTAAGAAATAACGGTCATGGGTTACCATGATCAATACGCCTCTAAAGCTGTTTAAAAATTCTTCCAGCCATAGAACCATATCGTTATCTAAGTGGTTCGTTGGCTCGTCAAGGATCAGTACTTCGGTTGGATCTACTAAAGTTCTTGCGAGTGCAACTCTCTTCTTCTGGCCTCCAGATAAATGATCGCATCCTTCGTCAAAATCATAGATTCCAAGTTTTGTAAGGATCGTCTTTGCTTCACTCTCTGTCTTCCAGTCCTGATGTTCTTTCCCATCCATCACATATTCAAGAATGCTTTGTTTCTTCGGAAATTCAGGATTCTGTGGAAGATAAGATACACGGATCCCATTTCCACAGATGATCTGGCCTTTGTCTGGCTCGTTGATCTTGGCAATGATCTTTAATAATGTAGTCTTTCCTGTACCATTGACCCCGATCACACCAATCTTATCGCCGCTGTGAATTCCAAGAGATACGTCATCAAAAATGACTTTCTCTCCATAAATTTTGCTGATATGTTCAATATTTAATATATTCATCTTACTACTTTGCCTGATCGATTGCTTCAACTAATTCTTCTTTGGATACTGCTCCGATCAGTTTTGCCTTAACCTCTCCATCTTTGATCACTAAAAATGTTGGAACTGACATGATCTTGTACTGTGCTACGATATCAACATTCTGATCAATATCAAGTTTTCCGACTTTTACAGTTCCTTCATATTCTTCAGCTAATTGTGCTACCACTGGTGCCATCATCTTACAAGGTCCGCACCATGTTGCAAACATATCTACTAATACTGGCACATCACTTTTTAATACTTCTTCTTCAAAATTATCACTTGTAAATGTATATTCCATAATCATTCACCTATCCTTTGCTGTTTAAACATCGTTTTGCTTCGTCTAATGATTGAAAAAAATTGCAAACCCATTTGTTAATGCATGGATGCAAGTATAGAAACAACTGGATCTTGCATCGAAACTTTCCTTGTTTCATGATTATATTACCACTTTTTGTTTATTTTATGCAATCCTTTTACTTGGCATGACGATATGCGACTAAACGACAGATTGGATTTCCTTTAGCTGAAAATTTCTCCTCGTATTCTGTCATGACATTTCCTTCATTATATTCGCTGTGATGAAGATCGTATGTGTGATTTTCCAGGATCCATCCTGCTTCTTCTACCTGCTCTAAGGAGAAGTCAAATAAGTCTTTGTTATCTGTCTTAAACATAACTCTTCCTTCCGGTGTCAGAATATTATCATATCGTTCTAAAAATCTTGTAGATGTAAGTCTTCTCTTTGCATGGCGGTCTTTTGGCCATGGATCAGAGAAGTTGAGGTAAATTTTGTCTACTTCTCCCGGCGCAAAATAGTCAGCCATGTTTTTGGCATCAATGCACATGAAATAGATATTGCTTAATTCAAGCTGGGCACGTTTCTGAAGGCCTCTCAAAAGAACGCTGGAATAACGTTCGATGCCGATGTAGTTGATATCAGGATTTTTCTGTGCCAGTTCCATGATAAAACGGCCTTTTCCCATACCGACTTCGATCTGGATAGGATTATCGTTTCCGAAAACCTGGTTCCAACTGCCTTTGTGAAGTTCTGGTTCCTGAATCACAAAAGGGCTTTCTGCAATGGTTTCTTCTGCCCCACGTATATGTCTTAAACGCATGGATATTGTCCTCTTTCTAAATATAATGAAACTACTTTCCGCAGGTGCGGAAAAAATATGAAACTAATACATCCGTGAGTAACTATATCATATAGTGCTTAATGATTGCAAGACAAAGGAAAAATTGATATACTTACGTTAGCAGAAGAAAGAGCGTTGAAACACAGATATTTTCGGGGGGGAAAATTAAATACAAAGGAGGAAGGGCGATGTCAAACTTTGAAGCAGGGGGTGAAGGAAGCAGAGCGCCTGATCGTCAGCAGAGACTATAATCTTGTTATGGTAAAAGCCAGACAGACGCTGGAGTGTATGGTCCGTTGTCTGGCTGAGAAAGCATGCCTTGTGGATGGGGATCTGGCAGATACCATAGATCAGTTGTATGAAGGACACTGGATCGATAAGGCTACGAAGGATGATTATCACACGATCCGCATACTGGGGAACAAAGCGGTTCATGAAAATGACAATACAGCTTATAATGCAAACCAGGTATATCAGCTTTTAACCAAGCAGGTTTATGCATTTTCACATGATTTCCAGGTATCAAAGACGTTTACAGTGCCGGTATCAGACACCAGGCCGCGAAATGTCAGAACTGGCGGGAATACCAGCAGTGCAGCTTATGGGCAGTCTGGCGGTGCAAGAACACGTACCGGAAGCACAGCAGGACAGACAGCAGGCAGAACATCTGCCGCTGCAGGAAATGGCCCGCGCTCCGGCGCTGAATTAAAGGGAATATCCGGACGTACCGGCAGCACCGGAAACAGAACTTCATCAGGGAACAATAAAACAACTGGCA
>OGIE01005099.1_pt1 | contig 11542 bp, 7 predicted proteins | sample 1571581 | NCBI WGS metagenome assembly OGIE01 (sample SAMEA2582021, study PRJEB24529) | metagenome | biome: Human gut stool | place: China | collected 2011
GGCGGCGGGACCTTCGGCAGGCCGCCGGCATAAAATTCGGCCGGCGCGTCTTCTTTTTCATCTTTTTTCCATACCTTTGCTGCGCAACGGTTCGCCGAACGAGGCCCCCGGCCCCGGGCGATTAAAAGGGAATGCCGTGAAAATCGGCAACAGTTCCCTCTGCTGTAAGTTCCTGCCGCCGAAGCGGCACATCAGACCCCGACAATCTCTTGCCACTGGTTTTCACGCGACCGGGAAGGCATCGGGACCGGAACGAGTCAGAAGACCTGCCGCTGCAATGGTTTTACAATCCAGGGGGAAATGGATCGTGATCGGCAGGAAAAACGGTTTCCGGCATATCCCCGAATGTAAAATCAGGCTACTGCGAAATTCCGGCCGGACGCATGCCGTGCGCACGGCACGAATGCGGATCTCCGGAACATCCGCAAAGATTGGTTGAACGATTTAAACGAAGAGGATATGAGCTGTTTTTTCAGTCATGCCGGACGGACGGCGATACCGGCGCTGCTCTCGGTAGCGCTGGCTGCCGCAGCCTGCAACAAGGACGGAGAGATTACGCTGCCGGACAGCAAACCCCGAATCACCCTCGACAGCGAGACAGGCGTCTACGCGGCCAAGATCGGCCGCGCGGTGACGATCACGCCGACCGTGGAAAACGAGGGAGAGGCCGCTTACAGCTGGACGATCGACGACGAGGTCGTTTCCACGGCGCGCGTGTTCGAATACGTGTTCAACGAGGAAGGCCGCGTCTATGTGACCCTGCGGGTCGAAAACCGGGCGGGATACGACGAGAAGGAGGCGCGCATCGACGTGAACCGGCTCGCTCCCCCCGTCATCTCGCTCATCGTGCCGCCGACGGGGCTATACGTGCTCACGGGACGGGAATACACGTTCGCACCGGAGGTGCAGAACGGCGAAAACGCCCGTTACGAATGGTATCTGGACGACTCGTCCGTACCGGTCTCCACCGAAAAGGACTACATCTTCATGCGCACCCAACCGGGAGACTGCTCCCTGCGGCTGACGGTGACCAACGAGGACGGCACGGCCGAGAAAACGGTTGCCGTGCACGTCGTGGACGTCATTCCGGTCCGCATCGCGTTCATCCCCTCCTCCTACCTGGCCGACCCGCTGGTGCGGAGCGTATCGCTCGGACGGACGCTGTTCCTGCGGCCGCAGGTGAGCGACGCCGTCGGGCCGGAATATGCATGGTACGTGAACGGCGTCTTGCAGGAGGACGCAACCCAACGCATGTTCGCCTTCACGCCGGAGAAAGAGGGCGAATACGAAGTCACCTTCCGGGTGACGGACACGGACGAAAGCCCGGCCGCACCCCTCTCGCGCCACATCACGCGCGCATCGTCGAAGCGAATCACCGAAAAAACGCTCCGGGTGACCTGCTACGAACGCGAATCGGAGCGCGTCATCACGACGACGGGACAGCCCGCGTCGAACCGGGTGCTCGAATTCCTGCCCGCGCCCGGACAGTTCGTCAACGAAACGGGCATGGCCGGATACACCGGCCAGAAGAGCTTCGAGGAGGCCCGTCTCTACGCCGAGAACCGGCTGAAAAAGGGTGAGTTCGTCTCGCTCGGCAACTTCGGCGGCTACGTGATCCTCGCCTTCGACCACAGCGTGGAGAACAAGGGCGGATACGACTTTTCGATCCCCGGCAACCAGTTCGAAGGGAGCAACGAACCGGGCGTCGTGTGGGTGATGCAGGATGTCAACGGCAACGGCAAGCCCGACGACGAATGGTACGAACTCCGGGGCAGCGAAACGGGCGGCGAATGGACCGTCCAGGAGTATGCGGTGACCTATTACAGACCCGCCGGGCCTCGCCAGGGGGTGAAATGGACCGACAATCTGGGCCGGAGCGGGCAGGTAGCCTATCTGGGACAGTTCCATGCGCAGGACTACTACTATCCCCTGTGGCTCGAAGAGGAGTCCCATACCTATTACGGCACGGGCCTGCGGCAGAACACCACGCAGACCCCAGGCGGAGACTGGTCGAACAACTCGTTCGAATGGGGGTACGTCGACAACGCGGGCAGCGACAATCTGGAATCTTCGTCCAAAACCGGCAAGACCTGGTTCAAGATCAGCAACGCCATGACGCCCGACGGACAGCCCGCCGGATTGCGCTACATTGATTTCATCAAGGTGCAGAGCGCCATCAACGGCAGCGCCGGAGGACTGGGCGAACTCTCGACCGAAGTCGCCGGAATGGCCATCGACGAGAACCTCAACCGATAACCCCATTCCCGACCGCAACGCATGAAACGATTCTTACGACAGATTCTGCCCGCGGCTTTATGCCTCTCCGCCCTCGGCGGCTGCATGAAGTGGGACTACGGCCGCACGGAGGATTTCTCGGCGACGGAACGGGGGCTGTTCATCGTCAACGAGGGCATGTTCCAGTACGGAAACGCCACGCTGTCGTATTACGACCCGGAAACGAAAACCGTCGAAAACGAAGTTTTCCACCGGGCCAACGCCTTCAAGCTGGGCGACGTGGCGCAGTCGATGACCCTGCACAACGGCGTGGGATGGATCGCGGTGAACAATTCGCATGTCGTTTTCGCCGTCGACCCCGACACCTTCCGCGAGGTGGGACGCATCACCAACCTCACCTCGCCGCGGTACATCCATTTCGTTTCGGACGAAAAGGCCTACGTCACGCAGATCTGGGACAACCGCATCTTCATCGTCAACCCCAAACGCTACGAAATCACGGGATATATCGAGTGCCCGGACATGACGGCGGAATCCGGCTCCACGGAGCAGATGGTGCAGTACGGCAAATACGTCTTCGTGAACTGCTGGTCCTACCAGAACCGTATCCTCAAAATCGACACCGAGACCGACCGGGTCGTCGGTCAGCTGACCGTCGGCATCCAGCCCGCGTCGCTGGCGATGGACCGGAACAACAAGCTGTGGACCGTCACCGACGGCGGCTACGAGGGCAGCCCCTACGGATATGAAGCCCCGTCGCTGTACCGCATCGACGCCGAAACGTTCTCCGTGGAGAAGCAGTTCCGGTTCCGGAAGGGGGACTCCCCGTCGGAGATGCAGCTCAACGGCACGCGCGACACGCTCTACTGGATCGACCGGGACGTCTGGCGCATGCCCGTCGCCGGGGAGCAGCTTCCGGTGCGCCCGTTCCTCGAATACAGGGAGACCAAATATTACGGACTGACGGTCGATCCGACCAACGGCGACGTGTACGTTGCCGACGCCGTCGACTACCAGCAGCAGGGAGTCGTCTACCGCTATACGGCCAAGGGCGAGCCTGTCGACGAATTTCACGTGGGCGTCGCGCCCGGAGCGTTTTGCTGGAAATAACCGGAGAGCATGAAAACAACCGCCTTGTTTCTTTGGATGCTGCTGTTTCCGGCGCTGCTGCGGGCGCAGGGCGAGCCGGCGGCGTCCGACGCGCCGGAAACCCCGCAGAACGCCGGCGCGGGGGAGTGGCGCGGAAAAGGCGCCATCGCCATCCGGGAGGTTCCGGTCTGGGGCCGGCGTCCGATGAAAAGCATCGGCGTCGAGGAGACGAAACTCGACTCGGCGATCCTCAAGGAGAACATCGCCCTCTCGATGGCCGACGCGCTGACGTTCAACACACCGGTTTTCGTCAAGCAGTACGGCCGCGCGACCCTCTCCACGGTATCGTTCCGCGGCACGGGTCCGTCGCATACGCAGGTGACGTGGAACGGCATGCGCATCAACAACCCGATGCTGGGCATGACCGACTTTTCGATGATCCCCTCCTATTTCATCGACGACGCCTCGCTGCTCCACGGAACCTCGTCGGTCAGCGAGACGGGCGGCGGACTGGGCGGACTGGTGAAGCTCTCGACTGCGCCGGCGGCGGCCGACGGATTCGGGCTGCAATATATCCAGGGCATCGGCATGTTCCGTACTTTCGACGAATTCCTGCGCCTGACATGGGGCGACGAGCGCTGGCAGGTATCGACCCGCACCGTCTACCAGTCCTCGGCCAACGACTACAAGTACCGCAACCGCGACAAGAAGGAGAACATCTACGACGACGAGATGAACATCGTCGGGTCGTACTATCCCACCGAACGCAACAAGAGCGGCGCGTTCGACGACGTGCACGTGTTGCAGGAGGTCTACTACAACACCGGGAAAGGCGACCGCTTCGGGCTGAACGCCTGGTACATCAATTCCAACCGGGAACTGCCCCTGCTGACGACCGACTACGCCGACGACACGCAGTTCGAAAACCGCCAGCGCGAACACACCCTGCGCAGCGTCCTCTCGTGGGACCACTACCGCCGGAACTGGAAGGCGGCGGCGAAAGCCGGATACGTGCATTCGTGGACGGCCTACGACTACCGGCGCGACAAGGGCAACGGCATCCTGGAGGCCATGACCCGTTCGCGGAGCAGGATCAACACCCTCTACGGGCAGGCCGACGGGGAGTATTCCGTCGGCGGCAAATGGTTCTTCACGGCCGGACTGTCGGCACACCAGCACTTCGTCGAAAGCGCCGACAAGAACATCATCCGCCAGCAGGGCGACAAGGCCGTCGTCGGCTATGACAAGGGACGCATCGAACTCGACGGCTCCCTGTCGGCCAAGTGGCGCCCCACGGAGCGGCTGGGCTTGTCGGTCGTCGTGCGCGAAGCCATGTACGGAACCTCCTGGTCGCCGGTCATCCCTGCCTTCTTCGCCGACTGCCTGCTTTCCAGGCGCGGCAACGTCGTGGCGAAGGCCTCCGTCTCGCGCAACTACCGCTTCCCGACGCTCAACGACCTCTACTTCCTGCCGGGCGGCAACCCCGGCCTGAACAGCGAACAGGGCGTCGCTTACGAAGCCGGACTGTCGTTCGCCGTGGGAAAGGAGGGCGCGTACACGCTGTCGGGGTCGGCGTCGTGGTACGACCAGCACATCGACGACTGGATTCTGTGGCTGCCGACGGCAAAGGGATTTTTCTCGCCGGTGAACATCAAAAAGGTCCACGCCTACGGCGTGGAGATCCGGGCCGACCTGGCCGCAGCGCTCACCAGAGAACTGAAAATCAACCTGAACGGCACCTTCTCATGGGCGCCGTCGATCAACGAGGGGGAGCCGATGTCCCCGGCCGACCGGTCGGTCGGCAAACAGCTGCCCTACGAACCGGAATATTCGGCCACGGCGACCGGAAGGCTCTCCTGGCGCAGCTGGGGCCTGCTCTATCAGTTCTGCTATTACAGCGAACGCTACACCATGTCGAGCAACGACATCACGCTCACCGGACGCCTTACGCCCTATCTGATGAGCAACCTCTCGCTCGAAAAGGGTCTCTCGCTCCGGTGGGCGGACCTGACGCTCAAAGGCACGGTCAACAACCTTTTCAACGAGGAGTACCTCTCGGTGCTCTCCCGGCCCATGCCGCGCATGAACGCCGAATTCTTCATCGGCATAAAGCCCAAATGGGGGACGAAAAAGAGGTGACCCGGCGCGAAGGAGCCTTTCTCCGCGTCTTATTTCCCTTCGGGGACCAGTTGACCGGCATCGTTCACAAAGAGGGACTTACGCTGTTCAGAGGGTAGAAATCCCCCCCCCTCGCGGTTCTCTCCACCGGGGTCGATACCGATGGGATGCGCGAAGACGAAACGCGTGCCGCCCATGTAAGCGGAATCGACCCAGATGCGGCCCCCGACGATCATGGCGATCTGGCGGCAGATGGCAAGGCCCAGCCCCGTGCCCTTCTTCTTGTTGCCGTCGAGCTTCTCGAAGCGGTTGAAAACCAGATCCTGCTTGTCGGGCGGAATGCCCGGTCCGGTGTCGGCCACCGAAAAAAGCACCTCGCCCCGCTCCTCGTCGATCTCCACCCCCAGCGTGATGCTGCCCTCGGAGGTGAACTTGCCGGCGTTGGTCAGCAGGTTGATCAGGATTTGCGAAAGACGGTGGGCGTCGGTGTTGAGCATGAACGATCCGACGGGACACGCGAAACGCCCCTCAACCCCTCTCTGCCGCGTATGGGCCGTGGTCATCATCACGTGCTGGCAAATCTGCACGATGTCCTCCGAAGCGTAGTTGAACCTGATCTTGCCGCACTCGAGCGACGAAATGTCGAGGATGTCGTTCAGCAGCGTGAGCAGCATCTCGGAGTTGCTGACCACGATGGCGCAGTACTCGGCGCGCTCCTCCTGCGAAAGCTCCTCGCTCTGCATCAGCGAAGAGAAGCCCACGATGGCGTTGAGCGGCGTGCGGATTTCGTGGCTCATGTTGGCCAGGAACGCCGACTTGAGCATGTCCGACTCCTCGGCCTTCTCCCGGGCGACGACCAGCTGGCCCTCGCGCTCCTCAAGCGTGAGCTTGAGCCGCCGCATGCGCAGCAGCAGCCACGTCACGAAGAGCAGCAGCAGCAGCAGCAGCAGGATGCCCGCCACCAGCAGTTCGATGTAGTGGGAGTATTTCGACAGCTTGGCCGCCATCGTATCCTCGATGACGCTGCCCTTGGGCAGGGCGTATTCGGCGATTTTCCACTCCTTGAGCTTGCGCGAATCGAACAGATAGAGACTTTTGCTCGTATGGAAATGAGCGTCTTCGATGTCGTCCGTGTCGTAATATTTCCGGATCTGGTTCGCAATGACCTCCGCGCCGTTCTCGTATTCGGGCACGTAACCGCCGATCGCCGTGTCGCCGATGCCCGTACCGGTCACCGAGAAGACCGGAACGCGGGGGTTGTTCTGCACCAGGTCGTTCAGCGACCGCTGCATGAAGAATTCGCCGTCGCTGCCCACACGCCACGTGCCGAGCATCACGGCCGAACGGGGCGGCAGCGTCGCATAGGTCCGGAACGCCGTCTCCTCCCCCTCGCGGCTGTCCACCAGCACGAGATTCAGGTCGGGGAAGTTCTCCCACTCCGCGCGCACGAGCGCCTGCAACGAAATGCCGCCGTAGGTATTGTCGGTCACCAGAGCGATGTTCTCCACCTGGGGATAAAGCGAACGGATCAGGTCGATCGCACGGGGTCTCCACGTCTGCAACGAATCGGGCGGCGCGGGCAGCATGACGCCGTTCTCGCTGGCGAAGCAGCTGAAGCACATCACCCCTTCGGGAATGCAGCCCAGCGATACGATCGGCTCCCATCTGTGCGAAAGGCTGCTCGCGGAAGGTAACGACATCATCTGCATCGACAACTATTTCACCGGTCACAAAAGCAACATCCGACACTTGTTGTCGCACCCCAATTTCGAGGTCATCCGCCACGACATCGTCTATCCCTACATGGCCGAGATCGAGGAGATCTACAACCTCGCCTGCCCCGCTTCGCCGATCTACTACCAGCACGACCCGATCAAAACCACCCAGACGTCGGTGATCGGCTCGATCAACATGCTGGGCATGGCCAAATACAACCGGGCGAAAATCCTCCAGGCCTCGACCTCGGAGGTCTACGGCGACCCGCTGATCCACCCCCAGCGCGAGGATTACTGGGGCCACGTCAACCCGCTGGGCATCCGCTCGTGCTACGACGAGGGCAAACGCTGCGCCGAGTCGCTCTTTATGAGCTACTACCGCGAACACGGCATTCCCGTGAAGATCATCCGCATATTCAACACCTACGGTCCGAAAATGGACATCAACGACGGCCGCGTGGTCTCGAATTTCATCGTCCAGGCGCTGCGGGGCGACAATATCACGATCTACGGCGACGGCGGACAGAGCCGTTCGTTCCAATACATCGACGACCTGATCGAAGGCATGGTGCGCATGATGGACGACACGCCCGACGACTTCACCGGTCCGGTGAACATCGGCAACCCGAACGAATTCACCATCGCCGAACTGGCCCGCGAGGTGATCTCCCTGACGGGTTCGAAATCGAAGATCGTCCACCTGCCCCTGCCCGCCGACGCCCCCCAGCAGCGGCAGCCCGACATCTCGCTCGCCCGCAACATGCTCGGCGGCTGGGAGCCGAAAATCCAGCTGCGGGACGGTCTCCTAAAAACCATCGCCTACTTCGAGGAGGTGCTTTCGCGGGGAGGAATCCGGCGGTGAGGCTCGACCGGCACGTGCAAAAACACGGCCAGCCTATAAGAAAAAAGCGGCAGACCACAGAGGTCTGCCGCTTTTCACATTCCTGCGCCCGCAGCGTCAATCCCGGTTGACCGGGCCGTCTTTTCGTCCATACGGTCTCCGGATCACTGCACCAGCATCGCGTGCCGGTAACCGTCGGTCTTGTTCCAGTCGCCGCGCGTGAAGTCGGGAACGGCCACCGGAACGCTATTGTGTTCGAGCGACATCGCCGTAAGGGCGCCGATGCACGACCATTCGGCCGCATCGTAAACATCCTGATCCAGCGGCAGGCCATGTTGCAGGCAATAGACCAGCCGGTAGTCCATGATGAAGTCCATGCCGCCGTGACCGCCGACCTCGCGGGCCTTGGCCTCGATGTCGAGGACGATCGGGTCCTTGTACCGCGCCATCAGCGCCTCACGCACCTCCTTCGACACGAAACGGTGGGCGTTCAAGTTCTCGTGGTCGGGCACGCCCGAATCCGCAAGCTGGTCGGGGTTGAAGGCATAGCCCTGAACGGGGTATTTATTGGCGAATCCCTTCGTGCCGGTCAGCTGGTACATGCGGCTGTACGGACGGGGCGTGTAGACATTGTGTTCGAGCAGGATCGTGCGGCCCTTCTCGGTCTTGATCAGCGTCGTCGTATGGTCGGCGTTGGCGAATTCTTCAGCGCCCAGCTTCTCGCGGGCGAGTTTCAGCCCGTTGACCGAGCGGGTGTCCATCGCCACCAGGCAGTTCATCTTGTCGCCGCGGTGGATGTCGAGCAGCTGACAGGCGGGACCGAGGCCGTGCGTGGCGTAGACGTCGCCGCGGTGATCCCGGTTGAATTTCAGACGCCAGCTGTCCTGATAGTAGTCCCAGAAAGCGTCGAGGTCGTGGATATACGCACCTTCGACATGGAGAATGTCCCCGAACAGTCCCTGCCGGGCCATGTTGAGCGTCGTCAGCTCGAAGAAGTCGTAAACGCAGTTTTCGAGCATCATGCAGTGCCGCTGCGTCTTCTCGGCGGTGTTCACCAGTTGCCAGCACTCTTCGAGCGACGTGGCGGCGGGAACTTCGACAGCGACGTGCTTGCCGTGCTCCATGGCGTAAACGGCCATCGGGACGTGCAGCTGCCACGGGGTCACGATGTACACCAGGTCGATGTCGTCACGCTCGCAAAGCTGTTTCCAGCCCTCCTCGCCGCTGTACGGAGCCGCCTCGGGAAATCCGCGGCGCACGAGAATCGCCTGCGCGCTGTCCACGCGCTCGGGATAAAGGTCGCACAGGGCTTTGATCTCGACGCCGTCGAGGTGCGTGAAGCGTTCCACGGCCCCGGGGCCGCGCATGCCCAGCCCGATAAAACCCACACGGACCGTCTCCATCGGCGCGGTTTTGAGTCCCAGCACCGATTTCTGGCCCGGTTCGCGCGCGGGCGTATCGAAGACGATCACGCCGTCGACCGTCTTCCATCCTTTCGATTCGCAACCGGAAAACAGGAGAATGCCCCCAAGGGCAGCCAGTAAAATGAGCAATTTCTTCATTAGTATGACAGATTGGTTAGTTTCGTTACAAAAGTATAAAATATTTTGAAATCTGCGCCCATTTGACTACTTTTGCCGTCGTAAAAATCTCATTTCATGTTTCGTAGATTCGCGGCGGTAATCCTATCGGCCATCCTGCTCTCGCCGGGGTGGCTCGGCGTGACGGGCATGACGCTCCTGATCGGGTTCGTCCCGCTGCTGTGGGTGAGCGCGTCGTACGACGACACGCGCCGCTCGTGGTGGGGCATGTTCGGCTGGGCGACGCTCGCGTTCGTGCTGTGGAACGCCCTGACGATCTGGTGGATCTGGTACGCCACGCCCGTAGGCCCCCCGGCCGCCACGCTCGCTTCGACGACGATGAACATGATCGCCTTCATGCTCTTCCACACCGTTTCGAAAAAAGCCCCCAAAGCGTTGGCCTACGTCACGCTCGTCACGGCGTGGATCACGACGGAATACTGGTACACCGTGGGCGACTTCTCGTGGCCGTGGCTCATCCTGGGCAACGGCTTCTCGCACGAAGTCTGGGCCGTGCAGTGGTACGAATACACGGGCGTTTTCGGCGGCACGCTGTGGGTGTTGCTATCCAACATACTGATTTTCGAAGCGTTGCAAGCCCGCCGCAGCACGCGCCGGTGGGCGGCGGCAGCCTGCTCCGTCGCACTGCCGATGATCGCGTCGCTGTGCGTCTGGCAGAGCTGGGAGCAGCCCGACGAGGGGACGGCACGAGTGAGCGTCATCCAGCCCAACGTGGACTGTTACGACAAATTCCACGGCGACACCCAGCGGCAGGAGCGCAACATCGCGGACCTCATGGCGGAGGTCCCCGCCGGCGCGCAGTTCATCCTGCTGCCCGAGACCGCAGTGCCGGGCGACTACCTGGAACCCGGATTGAGCGATTTCTATTCGGCGGGCGAACCGGGCGCATTCTGGCAGGAGCTGACCGACTCGCTCCGCAGCCGGCATCCCGAAGCCCTGCTCATCACCGGAGCCGGCACCATTCGCCGCTACCCGGCCGGGGCGCAGACCGAGACGGCCCGCCCGGAACGCTTCGGCGACGGCTATTACGACCGCTTCAACACGGCCGTGGGGCTGGACTCCGCGGGCCGCATGCAGCTGCACCACAAAGGCCGGCTGGTGATCGGCGTCGAAAACACCCCGACGTGGGTCTTCGACGCGATGAAATTCCTGGTCATCGACCTGGGCGGCACGGTCGGACAGATCGGCAAGGGCCTGCACGGCACGGCTTTCGAGCACAACGGCGTCAAAACCGGACCGGCGATCTGCTACGAAGGGCTTTACGGCGACTTCTACGGCGGATTCGTGCGCCGCGGCGCGCAGTTCATGGCCATCATTTCGAACGACGGCTGGTGGGGCGACACGCCCGGTTACAAACACCTGTTCTCGATCTCGCGCCTGCGGGCCGTCGAACACCGCCGCGCCATCGCCCGCTCGGCCAACACCGGGAAATCGGGCTTCATCTCGGCCCGCGGCGACGTGGGCCAAACGCTCGGCTGGGAGCAGCGCGGCGTGATCACCGCCGAGATACCGCTCAACTCGGAACTCACCTTCTACACCCGCTACGGCGACTGCCTGGCCCGCATCTCCGAATACATCCTGCTGCTGTCGGTGCTCTACTACGTGGCCTACCGCTACAAACGCAGGAACCACCTCGTCAAATAAACCCCTTGCTGATATGAATTACACCCAGACACTCGAATTCCTCTTTCAGTCGCTTCCCGTCTTCGAAACCCAGGGCGCGACGGCTTACAAACCGGGATTGGAGCGCATCACCGCATTCTGCCGCCACATCGGAAACCCCCAGCGCAACTTCTTCACGATCCACGTCGCCGGAACCAACGGCAAAGGCTCCGTGGCGCACATCATCGCCTCGGTGCTCCAGCAGGCCGGATACCGCACGGGACTGTTCACCTCGCCCCACCTGCAGGATTTCCGCGAACGCATCCGCGTCGACGGCGAGA
>OGIE01005104.1_pt1 | contig 11522 bp, 10 predicted proteins | sample 1571581 | NCBI WGS metagenome assembly OGIE01 (sample SAMEA2582021, study PRJEB24529) | metagenome | biome: Human gut stool | place: China | collected 2011
CATCACATCGGTACAGGCTGTTTACGTGCCGGCCGATGACCTGACCGACCCGGCTCCGGCAACAACGTTTACCCATCTGGATGCCACGACGGTACTTTCACGTGAAATCTCCAGCCAGGGTATTTACCCGGCTGTTGATCCGCTCGATTCTACCAGCCGTATCCTGACACCGGAAATCGTAGGCCATGAGCACTATGAGGTAGCACGTGCCGTACAGCAGGTGCTGCAGAGATACAAAGAGCTGCAGGATATCATCGCCATCATGGGTATGGATGAACTGTCCGAGGAGGATAAGCTGACGGTCAGCCGTGCCCGTAAGGTACAGCGTTTCCTGTCCCAGAGCTTCTCGGTAGCGGAGCAGTTTACCGGTATGGAAGGAAAATACGTGCCGTTAAAAGAAACCCTGCGCGGATTCCGCATGATCCTCGACGGCGAGTGCGACGATCTTCCGGAGAGCTGCTTCCTGTTTGCAGGTACCATCGACGAGGTATTTGAAAAAGCAAAAGCACTGAATCAGTAAAGGAGGAATGACGTATGAGTACATTTCCTTTACGTGTCGGCACGCCGGACGGACTTCTCTATGAGGGTGACGTAGCGCGCGTTGTCTGCAGAACCATCAGCGGCGACCTGGCAATTCTGCCTGGGCACTGCAATTACTGCACTGCACTCGGTATGGGCGAGGCGCATATTGTGCTGGAGGACGGAACGAGAAGAAATGCCGCCTGCATCGGCGGAATGCTTTCCATGATGAACGGGGTCTGCCGTGTCCTGGCAACGACCTGGGAGTGGGAAGAGGATATTGATGCAGAGCGCGCCGAGGCTGCCAAACACAGGGCCGAGCAGGCGCTGGCAAACGGCGGTCTGACGGACAAAGAATACCGTATTGCCGAAGCCAAGCTGCAGCGTGCGCTGGTGCGGCTGAGTGTAAAAGAATAAAAAACAAAAAGCCTTCGACGAATTCAGAAAAATCCTATCGTCGGAGGCTTTTTTAATTTACAGGAAACTTCGTTGAAATTTCCTGTGTGTCTTTAAAGAGCAAAAATTCCGCAGATTAAGAATCCCGATACGGCGAGAGCAGCACTGATCAGGACGTAAGGAAACTGCGACACGGCATGTGACATATTGTCAATCTCGCAGGTCGCGGAGGAAAGAACCGTTGCGTCGGAATAGAAGCATGCATGGCTTCCGAAAACACCGCCGGATACGACAGCGCCAAGTGCCAGAAGTACATTAGCATCAAGGGCGATGGCAAGCGGAACAACGATGGAAACGGCTACGGCCTCAATTCCCCAGAAAGAGCTGGTGACAAAGGTCAGAACTGCAATGACAACAAAAATAATAGCTGCCAGTGTTTTGGCATTCATATACGGAACACACAGGTTGATGACGTATTCCGAGAGTCCCATTTCGCCGCAGGCAGTCTTGATCATAAAGGATGCAAGAAGAATGGCGAGAACCGGAAGAATATCTGCAAAGCCGGCAAAGAACAGTTCCACGTACCGCGTAAAGGTCATTTTTTTCCGCGGAAGATAAAGAATCATACAGGAAGCAAGAGCAAGAATAATCGCCTGCATCATATCCTGTGTGGCTACTGTCACACCGATCAGAATTCCGATGGGGATCAGAAAATCCAGTATATTTCCGGGATTGGTATTTTCGGGCGGGTAATCAACGCTCATTCCGGCCATGGCAATGTCAACGGAAGGGGCATTGTGCATTTTTGGATGCTCCGGTGTCTGCTCTTTCTTTTCCAGATCGGTATAGGCATCTTTCATTTTTCCGAGCTTTGGCATCAGTTTGCAGGCAAACAGAATGACAACCAGAAGTGCAGCCATGGGATAAAACATATAAGGAAGCACTTTTAAGTAAACACTCATACCGGTGGAAAAGCCCATATTGAGAATGCCCGGTTCCTGAATAAAAACACCGGAATAAAAAACTACCCAGGTGGAAAAGGGAATCAGTGCACAGACAGGTGCACCGGTTGAGTCAATGATATAGGCAAGGGCCTGGCGTGGGACTTTTCGTTTATCACAGACATCCTTCATACAGGTTCCAACGGTCATGATGTTGAGATAATCATCGACAAAAATAATGATTCCGAGAAATACCGACATCATCATGGTGATCCGTTCATTTTTACAGAAGCGGCTTAACAGGTTGGAAAAACCAAGTGTTCCTTTTGCCTCGCGGAGCAGGAAGATGAAGCCTCCGAACAGTCCGCAGAGAAGAAGAATATACTGGTTATCTGCGTTGCTGATCTCCGAAAGCAGCAGATCACACCAGGGTCCGATAAAAGCCGTTTTATACATGATGAGATAGGCAACCAGGGTTCCGAAAATCAGAGCTTCGAAAGATTTTTTCGTTTTTAATGCAAAAATCAGCATCGCCGCAGGCGGCAGCAGACATAAAATTCCATATTGCATAGCGGTTCTCCTTTGTAGTTAGAATATGTGATGCAGCGCACCGCTGTAGGAAGAGTTACAACAGGAAGAGACAGAGCTTTACTGTTTCGTCATGATACGATAAGTTTCCGGCCGCCGGTCACGGAAAAGCCCCCAGGAAAAACGTTCTTCGCGCAGGGCATCCAGATCGAAGGAGGCGTACAGGATTTCCTCGGTATCTCTTCCGGCAGATGCCACAAGCTCACCGGTTGCATCGGCAATAAAGGAAGAACCGTAGAAGGTAAGAGAAGAGGACTGGCCGCCATTTTCTTCACAGGGCGTTACGATTTCGGTACCAATCCGGTTTGCAGCAGCAACCGGAACAAGATTTGCGGCAGCATGTCCCTGCATGACGCGCCGCCAGTGCCCGCTGCTGTCTACATTCAGGATCGGCTCACTTCCGATCGCGGTAGGATAGAGCAGGATTTCAGCTCCCTGAACAGCCATACATCGTGCTGTTTCCGGAAACCACTGATCCCAGCAGATGCCGACGCCGACGGTTCCAAAACGTGTTTCAAAGACTTTGAATCCCGTATCTCCCGGAGTGAAATAGAATTTTTCCTGATAAAAATGATCGTCCGGGATATGGGTCTTGCGGTAAACGCCAAGAATGGATCCGTCTGCATCAATCATGGCAATGGAATTAAACAGGCGCTGAACATCCCTTTCATAAAAGCTGACCGGAATCACGACCCCAAGTTCTCCGGCAACGGCCTGAAAACGCCGGATGGCGGGATTTTCTGTCAAAGGCAGGGCATAATCATAATAATCGTATCGCTTTTCCTGACAAAAATACGGTCTTTCAAATAATTCAGGAAGAAGGATGAGATTGGCGCCGTTGGAAGCGGCTTCACGGACCATGGTCTCTGCTTTGTCTATATTTTCCTGTACCTGGCTGCAGCATGAAAACTGCAGTGCGGCAATTTTTATATTTCTCATAATCTGTTTCCTCTTTTCTTTGCCGGAATCTGCTGGGTAATACAGTGAATGTTGCCTCCGCCGGTCAGAATGACGCGTGCATCGACAGGGAGGATCCGTCGATCCGGAAAGCATTTTCCAAGAATTTCTGCAGCCACGGTATCGTTTTCATCGCCGAAACGGGGAAGAAGGACACAGTGATTGGCAAGATAAAAATTGATATAGCTGGCAGCAAGGCGTTCCCCGGTTTCCCGCTGATCTTCGCCAGCTTCAAAATCATAGCCGAGAAGATCTTCTTCTGTAATACAGATGGGATGCTTTGGAATGGGCAGCTTGTGAATCACAAAGCTTCGTCCCTTCGCGTCAACGGTATGGGAGAGAAGATCAAAAGCGGCCCTGCTTCTGGCATACTGAGGATCGCTTTCGTCATCTGTCCAGGCAAGAAGCACTTCTCCGGGCTTTACAAAGCAACACATATTATCGATATGGCCGTTGGTTTCATCGTTGTAAATACCAAAAGGAAGCCAGATGATTTTCTCGACCGAAAGATACTGACGCAGCTTTTCTTCAATTTCCGCTCTTGTAAGAGAAGGATTGCGCCCCGGACTCAGCAGACATTCTTCGGTCGTAAGCAGGGTTCCTTCCCCGTCAACATGGATGGAGCCGCCTTCCAGAACAAAGGGGCGGGCATTATAGAAGGAATCTCCGAGAAAACTGCAGATTCGTTCAGGAACCTCACGGTCATGTTCAAAGTGGGAGTACAGACCGTCATACTGGCCGCCCCAGGCGTTGAATTCCCATTGAATGCCTCTTCGCCCGCCCTGATCGTTGACCACAAACGTAGCGCCGGTATCTCTTGCCCAGGCATCCTCTGTTTGGGCTTCGATCAGATGAATCCGGTCGGAGGAAAGCAGTTCCTGTGCCGATGCTTTATCCTGTGGCCGGACGAAAAGATAAACCTGTTCATAAGCGGCAATTGCTTCTGCAATTTCTGCAAATGCCGTTCTTGCCGCTTTTGCCCCGTAATTCCAGGAACCGGGGCGCCACGGCCAGATCATCAGCGTGCCTTCGTGGGGCTCAAATTCGCCCGGCATGTAAAAGCCATCGGCTTTTGGGGTTCTAAGACAATCGGTTTTTGAAATCTTCATATCCAAACTCCTTTATCATTCGGCAGTTTCCAGCTTTGTCCATCACCGCGATGGAAGGGAGTGGGATTCCGTTAAAGGTATTGGTTTTTACCATCGAATAAATCGCCATATCTTCAAAATACAGTCTGTCACCGATCCGGATTTGGGAATCGAAGGAATATTCGCCGATTACGTCGCCCGCCAGGCAGGTATTGCAGGAAAGGCGGTAGGTATAAGGCTTTTCCCCGGGCAGTCCGCTGTCTTTGAGCGGAGGGCGGTACGGCATCTCAAGCACATCCGGCATATGGCAGGCAGCGGAAGTGTCAAGAATTAAAATTTTTCCGTTATTTTCAACAATATCGAGAACTTCCGTGACATTGTAGCCTGCGTTTAAGGCAACTGCTTCCCCGGGCTCCAGGTAAATCTGAAGACCATACGTTTCTTTCATATGGTTGATACAGGAAATCAGGCGTTCGATATCGTAATCCTCACGGGTGATATGATGTCCGCCTCCCATGTTAAGCCAGTTCATTTTAAAAAGCCACTTGCCGAATTTTTCTTCCACGGCGCGCAGCGTGGTTTCCAGATCATCCGAATTCTGTTCACAGAGGGTATGAAAATGAAGACCGTCCACAAGATCAGCCAGTTCGTCTGTAAAATCGCAGGCGCGGATGCCCATGCGGGAGCCGGGCGCACAGGGATCGTAAATCGCATGGCCTTCCTGCGTGGAGCATTCCGGGTTGATGCGAAGTCCGGCTTTTGCGGTTCCGGAAGCCTTAAGTACGGGGAGGTACGTTCGGAGCTGCTTTTCTGAATTGAAAATAATGTGATCGCAGATCTGTGCGAGCTCTTCCATATCCTGCGGGCGGTAGGCCGGAGAATACACATGATTCTCCAGCCCCATTTCTTCCTTTCCAAGCCGCGCCTCATAGAGTCCGCTGGCAGTTGTTCCGCTGATATATTTTCCAATCAGCGGATATTCCGAAAAGCAGGAAAAGCATTTCTGAGCCAGCAGAATTTTTGCACCGGTGCGTTCTTCTACCTGGTGCAGGATCTTTAAATTTTCTTCCAGTTTGCCTTCATCAATGACAAAACAGGGAGTTGGCAGTTCGTTTATCTTATACATAGGCTTAATCTACTAAAACAGGATTTTCTACGACCTTCCACGGAAGACCCCACTTGTTGAGTGCTTCCATGTACGGATCCGGATCGAATTCATCTGTGGTGTAGACACCCGGCTTGTTCCAGAGGCCGTTCACGACCATCATGGTTCCGATCATAGCCGGAACGCCGGTGGTGTAGGAGATTGCCTGAGACTCTACTTCCCGGTAGCATTCCTGGTGGTCACAGACATTGTAAATGTAAATGCTTCTTTCTTTTCCATCCTTGATACCGGTAAAAATACAGCCGATATTGGTTTTACCCACGGTGCGCGGGCCAAGAGTGGAAGGATCCGGGAGAAGCTCTTTTAAAAACTGGATCGGTACAATCTGCTGCCCGTTGAAGGTAATCGGAGTGGTAGAGAGAAGTCCTACATTCTCCAGACATTTCATATGAGTCAGATAGCTCTGGCCGAAGGTCATGAAAAAGCGGATTCTTTTTACGCCCGGGATGTTTTTGGCAAGAGCCTCAATTTCTTCATGATGAAGAAGATACATATCCTTCTCGCCTACCTCATCGAAGTTATATTCCCGTTTGATCGACATTGGCGGAATTTCCACCCAGTGGCCGTTTTCCCAGTAAGAACCGGGAGCGGATACCTCGCGGAGGTTGATTTCCGGATTGAAGTTGGTTGCAAACGGATATCCATGATCGCCGCCGTTGCAGTCCAGAATATCAATCGTGTGAATTTCATCGAAATAGTGTTTCTGTGCATAGGCTGCAAAAACGCTGGTGACACCAGGGTCAAAGCCGGTTCCGAGAAGACCGGTGATGCCGGCTTCCTTGAAACGGTCCATATAAGCCCACTGCCAGGAGTAATCAAAGTAAGCAGAAAAGCCAAGCTCTTCGCATCTCTTTTCGTAGATCGCACGCCATGCCGGATCATCCGTGTTTTCTGCTTCGTAGTTTGCAGTATCAATGTAAGGAACCTTACATGCAAGGCAGGCATCCATAATGGTAAGATCCTGATAAGGAAGAGCCAGATTTAATACGGCATCCGGCTGATACTGTTTGATTAAGGCGATTAATTCTTCTGTACAGTCGGCATCCACCTTTGCTGTTGTGATAATGGTTTTTGTGGTCGGAGCCAGCTTTTCTTTTAAAGCATCGCACTTGGAAAGGGTGCGGCTTGCAATCATAATTTCAGAAAATACTTCGCTGTTCTGGCAGCATTTGTGAATGGCTACGGATGCAACACCGCCGCATCCGATGATCATAACTTTTGACATTGTTTGGTTCTCCTTTTTCAGAAAATGGTGTTGGGTTCATCTTTGGCTATAAGCACGAAAAAAAGACAGATGACGTGCATCATCTGTCTAAAAATCGAAATTTATACATGATCGTATTGTGCAAACTTCAGGGGATGGACAAAAATCCAGGCTTCTCCCTGTTTTCCTATGCAGAAATATATAGTCACGTACTCTTATTGACCGTTTCATAAGATGATGTGCTCGTCGTAGAGCATCGATTATAAAGTAATCAACTCATAAAATTTGCGCTTTTAACGCAATCAATAATGTGGCTCTTAACCACGCTCGGCAACTACCCCTGCCTGTCCGTCGGTTTTTTACCAGGGGCATATATTTTGCATAAGAACAGAATTGTTCGCTTGCAGTTCCAAATTATAAAGTGAAATGACATGGATGTCAAGAAAAATTTGTGAAACTATTCAGAGCTATGCGAAATGGAAGATTAAAAATCACAGGGTGATCCAGTAACGCTCCAGTGTTTTGTTTTCATCGGCACGATAAGCGGTGCCGTCGAACCGGCCGCCATTTTTCAGGATCGTTCTGCGGCTTCCCTCGTTGGTATCCAGGCAGCAGACCAGAATTTCGGAAAGGCCGAGGCTTTTGCAGTACGGCTGCACATTTTTCAGCATCCAGGAGGCATAGCCTTTTCTGCGTTCCGACGGGCGGACGGAGTAGCCGATATGGCCGCCAAAGGTGCGCAGAAAATCGTTCAGGTAGTGGCGCACCTGAATCATGCCGACAAGGCGGTTGTCTGATTTGCGGATGCACAGAAACTGTGTTGCGAGAACCATGCCCTCCGGCAGAGTCTCCTCTCTGGTATACCGCATGGTATCTTCAAGATACGCCTTCATATCATCAAACCGGCGAAGCGGTCCGCAGCCGTCCATGGAATCGCTGTTTTCCAGAAAATCGTTCCGGTAGGCGGCGAGCTCGGCGAAGTATTCCTCCGACGGTTCAACTAACATCAGTTCATCGTTCATCCTTAGCATTTCTCCGGTTCCGGATACTCGACGCCGAAGGTCTCAACGGTAACGGTAGCCATTCTCTGCGGCTGCAGCGGTTTGTCGCTGTAGTCGGTGTTGACAGATGCGATTTTATCTACGACTTCCAGGCCTTCTGTTACTTTTCCGAAAGCAGCGTATGCGCCGTCCAGATGCGGAGCAGCTTTGTGCATGATGAAGAACTGGCTTCCTGCGCTGTCCGGGAACATGGTACGTGCCATGGAGAGAACGCCTGGGGTGTGTGCGAGGTTGTTCTCAAATCCGTTCTGGGAGAACTCACCCTTGATGCAGTAATCCGGGCCGCCGGCGCCTGTGCCTGCAGGATCTCCGCCCTGGATCATGAATCCCGGGATGACGCGGTGGAAGATCAGGCCGTCATAGAAGCCTTTTTTTACCAGACTGATGAAGTTGTTTACGGTGTTCGGGGCGATTTCCGGGTAAAGCTCTGCTTTCATCACATCGCCGTTTTCCATAGTAATTGTAACGATTGGGTTAGACATCATTGTTTTCCTCCTGATTTTTAAACGATTTTTTGATAAGACGTAAGCAGCCATTTTTCGAAGAAAAATGAGCGGATTACGAATGTTTTTGATGATTGCCGGAGTGCAAAGCACGCAGCAATCTGGTATCAAAGGGGTCCCCCCTTTTTTTCAGACACGCTCCAGGAATGTCTCATGGATCGCACGCATTGCCTGATCTGCGTATGCTTCGTCGATCAGGGCAGTGATGCGGATTTCTGAGGTGGTAATCATCTCGGTATTGATTCCTGCATTGGCGAGCGCGCCGAACATTTTGGCAGCCACGCCCGAATGGGAGCGGACACCGGCTCCGATGACGGAAATCTTTGCCACGTTCTCATCATAATCCAGCTTTTTGATGCCGAGCGAATCCTTATTGTCGTTCAGCACATCGATCGTGCGCAGCATATCCGGCTTTGCAACGGTAAAGGAAACGGACTTTGTGCCGTCCTTTCCGAGTGACTGGATCATGACATCGATGTTCAGATTGTTCCGATCCAGTAAATTTAAGAGGCGGAACGTGCTCTCCGGATCGTTGCCAAGGCCTGCAACACGGATTTTTGCCACATTTTTGTCGGCAGCCACGCCGCTGATTAACATTTTTTCCATTTTGGTTTTCTCCCTTACCATCGTTCCGGAATTCCGGTTCAGACTGGAGCAGACCAGAAGTTCCACACCGTATTTTTTTGCGATTTCCACGCATCTGCTGTGAAGGACTTTTGCGCCGAGCGAAGCCATCTCCAGCATTTCATCATAAGTTACCTCTTCCATTTTGTGCGCATTCGGTACAATCCGCGGATCTGCGGTGTAGACGCCGTCTACATCGGTGTAGATTTCACAGACATCCGCGTGCAGCTCTGCCGCAAGGGCAACCGCAGTCGTATCGGAGCCGCCGCGTCCGAGCGTTGTGATATCATCGTATTTGTTGATCCCCTGGAAGCCGGTGACAATGACAATTTTGTTGTCATCCAGCTCTTTACGGATGCGCTCGGTGTCGATCCGTTTGAAGCGCGCGTTCTGATAATCGGAGGTCGTGTGCATCGGTACCTGCCAGGCATTTAAAGAAACAGCACTGACGCCCATCTGAATCATGGTTATGGCCATCAGGGAAACGGAAACCTGTTCACCGGTGGCAAGAAGCATATCCATCTCGCGGCGGGACGGTTTTTCCGTAATCTGTTTTGCGGTTGCAATCAGTCCGTCCGTCGTTTTTCCCATCGCGGAGAGAACGACAACGACCTGGCTTCCGGCCTGCTGTTTTTCGATGCAGCGCTGTGCTACATTGCGGATGTGCGCAAGATCTGCGACGGAGCTTCCGCCAAATTTCATTACAGTCAGCATAACAGTTTTGATCTCTTTCCTTTTTGATTTACGCGGACAAAAGCGCAGAGCGTGTTTTACCGCGTTTTCCGGGCCGAAAAAACAGGAGTGGGACGTTTTTGGGCCGCGAAACTCTGATACATAGTATAGCGAAAACAGATAGAAAAAGCAAGGAAAAGCACAAGGAAAAGCGGTTTCGTTCTGCGGTTGTATTACCTTTTTGTTTGTGTTAAAATGATAGGCAGAAAAAGAGGAGAAGAAAGCATATGATCATAGAAACAAATTCTGCGTCGGAGACGCTTGCCCTTGGCGAAAAGCTGGGAAAAGCGGCGAAGCCGGGCCAGATTTATACATTAAACGGAGACCTTGGTGTTGGAAAAACCGTTCTGACGCAGGGCTTTGCAAAAGGACTTGGCATCACAGAGGCAGTCAACAGTCCTACATTTACCATTATTCAGGAATATACTGAAGGACGTCTGCCATTTTATCATTTCGATGTTTACCGGATCGGTGATATAGAAGAAATGGAAGAAATCGGATACGATGATTACTTTTTTGGGAAAGGAATTTGCCTGATTGAATGGGCGGAATTAATAGAAGAGCTTTTGCCGGAGTCTATCATTGCAATTACAATTGAAAAAAATCCGGAAAAAGGATTTGATTATCGAAAAATCACAATAGATGGTTTAGCTAAGACAGAAATGGAATAAAAAAGCAGAACAAGAAACCAGAGAGGAGAGAAGACAATGAAATTATTAGCAATTGACAGTTCGGGGCTTGTAGCTTCTGTGGCTGTGATAGAAGAAGAAACACTTGTGGCAGAGTATACGATGAATTATAAAAAAACACATTCCCAGACTTTGCTTCCGATGTTAGAAGAAATAAAAAAGAGTATTGATTTGGATTTAAGTTCAATTGATGCAATTGCAGTGGCAGCAGGACCAGGTTCTTTTACAGGGCTTAGAATTGGTTCGGCGACAGCAAAAGGACTGGGACTTGCATTAGATAAGCCGTTAATCAGCGTGCCGACGGTAGATGCACTAGCTTATAATTTATATGATACCGATGAAGATACGATTATCTGTCCGATTATGGATGCAAGAAGAAAACAGGTTTATACAGGAATGTATTGCTTTTTAAATCATCAGATGCAGGTGGTAAAAGAACAGGATGCAGTTGCATTAGAGGAATTGATAAAAGAATTAAATCAAATGGAAAGACCGGTAATTTTTCTTGGCGACGCTGTTCCGGTTTATAAAGAATTGATTCAGGAAAGCTGTAAAGTGCCGTATTCATTTGCACCGGCACATTTAAGCAGACAGCGTGCAGGGGCGGTTGGCATGCTTGGTACTCTTTATTTTAAAGAGGGAAAAACAGAAAGTGCAGCAGAACATAAGCCGGAGTATCTTCGTGTTTCTCAGGCAGAAAGAGAACGTGCAGAACGTTTGAAACAAGAAAAACATGAGTGAGAATATCAAAAAAAATTTATTAAAAGTGCGTGAAATGACAATAGAGGATGCAGAAGAAACTGCTCAAATTGAAGCTGAAAATTTTTCAAAGCCGTGGAAGCAAAAGGATTTTGAAGATGCAGTTCGTTCTAAAAATACGTTGTACATGGTGATTGAGAATCAAGATGAAATCATTGGTTATGCAGGAATGTGGCTTGTATTAGATGAGGGCGAGATTACAAATGTGTCAATTAAAAAGTCCTGCTGGGGACAAAGAGCCGGAACACATCTTATGGAGGAATTTTTAAAAGAAGCTTTGGAATTATTTGATTTGC
>OGIE01005112.1_pt1 | contig 11481 bp, 7 predicted proteins | sample 1571581 | NCBI WGS metagenome assembly OGIE01 (sample SAMEA2582021, study PRJEB24529) | metagenome | biome: Human gut stool | place: China | collected 2011
ACTATGACCGTTATAGCGATGATCTTGGCATAAAGGAGCTGCGTCAGGAGCTAAGAAGAGTGAAGTATAACAACAAATTTGCAGCAACACTCTTCAATACCGTAGGAACACTTGTGGTAGTGGCAGCGGCAGCAATATTGGTCGCAAACCTGTGGCTTCCGATTTTGCAGGTGACCGGAACCTCTATGTCACCGACGTTACAGGAGGGGCAGGTGCTTATGGCATCAAAGGGACATGACTTTAAAACAGGAGATGTCATAGCTTTTTATTACAATAACAAGATACTTGTAAAAAGAGTTATTGCGATGCCGGGTGACTGGGTCAATATATCGGATGATGGAACTGTTTACGTAAACGATATTGCGATTGATGAGCCGTATCTCAAGGAAAAAGCTTTAGGAGACTGCAATATAGAGCTGCCTTATCAGGTTCCGGAGTCGAAAATTTTCGTGATGGGCGATAACAGAAGCGTATCACTTGACTCGAGAAATACAGCTATAGGCTGTGTCTCAGAGGAACAGGTGGTCGGCAAAATCACATTTGCCATCTGGCCGTTGTCTAAAATTGGCAAAATTGATTAGTGTTATTTGAAACTTTTTGGTAAAAAAATAGAAAATCCCGATTTAAAGTCCCGTGTGACCGTTGTGTGACCAAAAGGGTGTAATATATTAGCTGTTGAATAATGATTAAGAGATTAATTAAACGAAATTATATATAACTCTATGAAAGGAGGATGCAGAATGGATAAGGATATGGAACGTCTCGGCAAAGAACGTCTTAAAAGAGTGAGAAGACGTAGACAGCTTGCTACATTTATTATATCGATGGCTGTTATAGTGCTGGGCATTACTGCATACAGACTTATACAACCTGCATCAGCAGCAGATCAGAATCAGAAGGATTTTACCATAGATAATGTCACAGAAAACTATGTTAATCTTCAAAAACTGCAATCAAATGGCTCATATACCAAAATGTCAAGTGAGGGCAAACCGGTGGACTGGAACGGCGAGAAGTTCAAGCTTGAGGTTCAGTTGGACTTTGGAATCGGAAAGAATGATACGGTAGATGCCAATGGCAATACTGTTAAGAATTACTATTATGTCTATGATCCATCGGTGACTATTCCGGATGAGCTGTGCAATTACTGGAAGACAAAATGTGATGACAACGGCGATAAGGAACAGTTTCAGTACAGATATATCAAGAATGAGGATGGTACATATGCAATTCTTATCAAGTTTGCAGATGGTTATATTGAGGGTAACAGCAGCGATATAAAAGGCTGGGCAAAGGCAGAAGCTCTTGGCGAGGGCAAGACCAATGATTCCGGTGATGTGGATATCTATATCGGTGGTGATGTTACCATAACAGTAGACAAGGATAATATCCACTGGAACGGAAATGATTCCTTAAACTACGATATTTCTGTAAAGAAGAGCAATACAAATAATAATAATATTGGTATTGATGAAAATGGTAATTATTATGTTGAGTTTACTGTGGATGTGTCCTCTACAAAAGGTACACCTGATGATATCGAAATCACAGATGAATTTAACGGCAATGGTATGAGGGTTGATACTACCGGATTTACCTACAGCATAAAGAAAAACGGTCAGGCTGTTGACCGTAGTTATACTGCAAAGGCGACAGGAAAGGATGACCCGGCAGATGCGGGAAAGGCAACACTTACTGCAAAGCTTCCAAAATTAAGTGCAGGTGAGAGTTGTTCTATTACATACAGGTATTACCTGACCAATGCCGGAGATTTGGGAAATAATGCTACATGGCAGGCAACTAATTTCGTTACAGGTAATTCAACAGACCAAAAATCAAAAGAAACTGTCATAGATACATCAAGCAGCTATGTGAAGTATTACAAAAATCTTATAGAGAAATCCGGTAAATATGATAAGACTAATAACCGGATTATCTGGACGGTTACAGTAAATAAAAGCTGTGAGGATATTGCGGGAGCTGTCCTGACAGATGATATGTTTGATAAAATTACAGGCATTGATATATCACCTAGTGACGGATATACAATTAACAAAGACAGCAGTGGCAAGGTGACATCGGTTACATTTAATCCTACAGATGGTAACAAGAACTGCAATAAGTATACTGTCAAATATTATACAGACGCATTGCGGACATTTGATGACCAGAAATTTAATAATAAGGCTACCCTTACTAAGGATGATAAGTCATATGATGGTTCTTCAAGTGTAAATGTTCCAAAAACAAAGCAGGATATTACGAAGAGGCTTGTTGAAGCTCAAAAGACAGATAACGGGCTGTATACTTTAAAGTGGCAAGCAAAATTTACAATTCCGGCATCGGGATTTCCTAAAGAGTTTGGCATAGCCGATACAATGTCATCCAAATCCCGGAAGAATTGTCATTACATGACTTATACCCAGATGAAGGATTTTGTAAGTCAGGTTAAGGAAAAGTTTGATGGATATATCGGTGACATTACTGTTAAATATCTGGATAAGAATAATAAGTCAAAAACGGCCGATTTTAGTATATTATCAGAAGCTGATGACTACAGATTTACCTCGGTAAATATCAGCTTTAATAAGGATTATCCGATAAGCAACAGTGAAAGGACAGTCGCATTTACATACAGCACAACCGCCGACACAACGCCAAGTGGAAGAGTTGAATATGTGAATAAATTTGAAGCTTTAAATTCAAGTGCATCTGCATCTTACAGCCATACGACATCAAAGATTGTAAAGACTGATGGAAACGGTAATACAAGTCAGACTTATTTGAAAACAACAGAAAGCGATGGAACACTCACATGGCGCGTTGATGTACTTATGGATGCCGATGCAACAGAGTATACCATCACTGATAAGCTTCCGGATGGTGTCACACTGCAGAGCGTAAAGACAATGCTGGCATATCCGAATAACGATGGCTTTACAGATTATGACTTTGACGGTACATTGCATACCGTAACTGACGGCGACTGGTTCATAAACGGAATTCAAACAAGTACAACGTTAGATGAGTCCACTAATACCGTTGTTACAGGGGTTACAAAGCCTGATGAGAACAATACAACGATACATGGTTGGTTTGAGAACTCTCACATATATGTAGTATATAAGTGTACGATAGATGACTTTGAGAATTTTGAGGCCGGTAAATCAGTGGATTATAAGAATATGGCTACAGCATCCTCGAATACAAACAATGATATGGGATGGGCTCAACAGACACAGACCATGTCAAAGCCTGGCGAGTCTGGTAGTGATAATCCTACTGAGGGCGATAAGGTTGTTTCCAAGAACTTCAAGTGGGATGAGGATAATCACAGGCTGCGTTATACAGTTATAATAAACCCTGATGGCAAGGACTATCTGCATAATAGTGATACATTAAAGCTAACAGATGTGCTTCAATTCAAGACGATGACATTCAGCCCACAGGCATTGTGGTATATAGATCTAATGCCGGCTACTGTTCAGTTCAGGCAGGCAATAAAGCAGGATGATTGCACATACAAAGCAGGCGATACGGTAGATGGCTGTAAGTGGGCGTATACAACTAAAGATGGCACGTATGAATGGAATGATACATCATACAGGACAATCAGTGCAGATATACCTGATGGCAAGGCGATAATGCTTACTTATACATATCAGGTGAATGCAAAGGTGCTTGGTACGCCGGATCAATACAATACTATAAAGATGGATGTCAGCAATACAGCAAAGCTTGAGGGCGTCGAAAAAGGAGAAGACAGAAAGGATAACCAGACTGTTTACAAAGAGTCAAAATCATCTGCCGGAGTAATTAAGAGTAATACATTTACCTTGTATAAGGTAGATAAGACTAATTATGGAAAGCAGCTGGAGGGCGCAGAGTTTGAGCTGTTTGGATACACATCGGATGGTTCATACAAGTCGTTAGGCAAGTATACCACTGATAAGAATGGCAGAATTGATATCAGTATGAGTACTGATAATCTGGAGTATAATACGCAGTATTATATAGTTGAGACAAAGGCTCCGGATGGTTATATACTCTCGACTGAGCCTCATAAGGAGTATTTCTATTTCAGTGCAGATACCTCGGCGCATCCTGTTATAGCTGAAAACAGCTCATTACAGGGAAGTGATATGGCGAAGGTAAATACACCGTACTATTATGAGGATGTAGCTGTTTCGACAACAAGCATTTCGGTTGATAAAAAATGGACTGATTCAAAGAACAATCCATTAAGTAAGACTGATGGAAAGATTTATCTGCAGCTGCATCAGGTGGATTCGGCTGATAATGATAAGAAGTATGGCAATCCGGTTGAGGTGACAGCTGATTCGGCAGGTGAATGGTCATATGTATTTGAAAATCTGCCATTGCAGGGTGTAAATGAAAATGGTATTCTGACCGGTACCACATATAAATATTATGTGACAGAGGTTGGAATAAATCAGAACAACAGTATGTCAGGCTATGATGTTTCATATATATTTAAGGATATAAATGGTACTCAAATCACAAAGACTGATGCAAACGTTGCACCGGGCAGCGCCAATGCAATAGAGTCCGGTACTGTTGAGATTACAAACAAACTCATAGAGTATCAGCTTCCGGAAACAGGTGGAAGCGGTAACAGATGGTTGTATATGTTAAGTGGAGTTGTGCTTATAGCAATAGCTGCAATAACACTTTTCTATAAAAACATAAAACATTATAAAAAGGAGAATGCAATATGAAAACAATCAAAAGAAGCATTGCTTTAGTTCTTGCGATGATACTTACACTTGCAATGAGCGTTACAGTATTTGCTGAGGGCGAAGGCGCCAAAAAAACATTTACCATCACGGTTAATAATGCAAAGGCAGGCCACACTTATGAGGCTTACCAGATTTTAAAGGGTGACCTTTCAGAATCAGAGAAAACACTTTCAAACGTAGGCTGGGGTAGCGGTATCCAGGAAGACAAACAGACAGATCTTGAGTCTAATAAGGATGCAAAAGCTTATGTAGAGAAGCTTTCAGGAATGCAGTCAAACTCTTCAGCCCTTAAGGCAGAGGCACAGAAAATTGCTCAAGCTTTAAGCACTACAGCAGCAGGTTCTGTTTCAGTAACACAGGACAATGCCAAGACTGAGATTACAGGACTTGAGCCTGGTTACTATCTCATCAAGGATAAGGACAGCTCTTTAACAGGTGACGAGGCTTACACAGAGTATATTCTCAATATCGTTGCTAATACAACAATCACACCAAAGACAGATGTACCTTCTGTTGAGAAGAAAGTAAAAGATACAAATGACACAACAGGTGATACAACCGGATGGCAGGATTCAGCCGATTATGATATCACAGATGCAGTTCCATTCCAGCTTACAGCTACATTACCTGTAAATGTTGAGTCATATAAGTCATATTTCCTCAAATTTGATGATACTCTTTCACAGGGACTTGATTTCAATGAAGGAACTGTTACTGTTAAATTAGGTGATAAGGATGTTACATCATTCTTTACAACAAATTATGACGCAGCTGGCAAAAAGCTTACTTTTACATGTGACAACATTTTAGCAGAGGGATTTGAAGCTAAAAATGGTGATAAGGTTGTAGTTGAGTACAAAGCAACTCTCAATAAGAATGCTGTTATCGGTTCAAAAGGAAACCCAAATAAGGTTAAGCTTGAGTTCTCTAACAACCCTAACAATGGCGGAGAGGGAGACAAAGGTGAGACTCCGGAAGATACAGTAATCGTATTTACATACAAGGTTGTAATCAACAAGGTAGATGAGAACAATAAAGCACTCGATGGTGCAGAGTTCACTCTTTATAAAAAGATTAAAGGCGAAGCAGACAAAGAAATCAAAGCGGTAATTTCCGGTGATAAGAATGATGTCTTCACATTCAGCGGTCTTGATGATGGTGATTATGTACTTAAGGAGACAAAGACTCCTGATGAATACAATACTGCAAATGATATTGCATTCACAATCACAGCAGACCACTCAATTGAGTCTGATGCTCCTGAGCTTAATTCATTAAGTGGAGATAAGGTGACCGGTAATATTACACTTAAAGCAGATAAAGCTGAGGGCAGCTTAAGCACACCTGTACAGAACTTAAAGGGCTCAGTCCTTCCTTCAACCGGTGGTGCCGGACGTGTTGCAATTTATGTAATCGGTGCTATATTAGTTGTAGGTGGCGGAATTGTTCTTGTAACAAAGAAGCGTGTTAAATAATATCATTTTATGATAAAATATATCTGCCATGGGCCACTTTAGTGGTTCGTGGCAGTTACAATAGGCATAATTATATGCAAATGATAACAGTAAGGAGAGTGCTATGAGAAGAAAATTATCAACTATTTTGTTTGTCATAGTGTTTCTTGCAGGACTGTCCTTACTGCTATATCCGACGGTGAGTGATTACTGGAATTCATTCCATCAGTCAAGGGCAATTGCAAGCTATGTCGATGCAGTAGACAATACAGATGAACAAAAGCTTGAAGAAATGAGACAGGCGGCAGAGGCTTACAATGAAAAGCTATTAAGCAAGCAGGACAGATATGATATGTCTGATTCGGACAGAGCAGAGTATGAAAGCCTACTTGATGTATCTGGCACAGGAGTCATGGGCTATGTTGAGATTCCGTCCATCAATGTCTCATTGCCGATTTACCACGGCACAGACAATACAATACTTCAGATAGGTGTTGGCCATATCGAGGGTACATCGCTTCCGGTTGGCGGAGCAAGCACACATTGTGCTGTTTCAGGACACAGAGGACTTACGTCATCTAAGCTTTTTACGGATATTGACCAGATGGCAGAGGGTGACACCTTCAAGCTGTATGTGCTTGGCGAGACACTGACCTACGAGGTTGATCAGATAAGGATTGTTTTACCAGATGAGCTTAATGACTTAAAGATTGAGGAAGGACAGGATTACTGTACTCTTATCACATGTACACCGTATGGTGTGAATTCCCACAGGCTTCTTATCAGAGGTCACAGGATTGCAAATGATGCACAGGGACTTATTGTCGAGGATGTAAAGCAGGTACAGCCGTTACATGAAGCCATAGTGCTTGGTATTTTGTTTCTGGTTTTGTATATTATAATTTGTAAGATACTTAGTAAAACGATATTGTATAGATTCAGATAGAATCAGGAAGGAGGAAAAATGCACAATAGTATAAAAAGAGCTGTCAGTATAGTTATAGCAGCGATTGTCTTGTTTTCCCTGCCATGTGGAAGCATTTTTGCAAGGACGCATATTGATATTGATAAGAAATGCTCTATAACAGTTGATATCCCTGATACATGGGAGGATCTGTACACTGTGGATTTTCCTGTAGAGCTTTACAGAGTGGCAGATGTAGATGAGAATGATGTATACACTGCAACGAAGCAGTTTGATAAGCTGGCTAAATCTATATCAGATATCAGTAGCAAAACTACCGCAGATGACTGGGAAAAGATGGCAAAGACTGCTGCGGACATTGCAGACAAAGGTTCTCTGACAGCAGATGAGAAAATAGATGTTTCAAACGGAAGGGGAACCGTCACAGGTGTTAAGACGGGACTGTATCTGGTGTATGCAAAGCCGGCTAATTCGGCAAGATTTGGATACACATTTGTGCCGTATCTGGTTTCGGCTCCTAATAATGAGTTTGCCATGACAGGAAGCGGCTCAGATTCATGGATATATGATGATATCGATATCGAGCTGAAGCCTGAACAGACCGGGCTTATGGGAAGCTTACAGATTACTAAAACATTAAAGACATACAATACAGCACTTGGTGAGCCGGTGTTTGCATTTGATGTTGAGGCCTACGACAGGGATGGCAAGGTGGTGTTTTCCGATATTGCGTCAATCAGATTTGACAGTACAGGAGCTAAGAGCGTAGTTATTGACAATATTCCGGCAGGGTCAAGGGTGATAGTAAAGGAGGTATATGCCGCTGGCAGTTATCAGGTGACCTCCTCAGACAGCATAGAGACACAGATTGTGGCCGGTGAGACCGCAGATGTTGATTTCACAAACGATTACAACGACAAATTGATTTATAGTACCGGTGTCGTAAACCATTTTGAGTATGACGGAACCGGATGGGAATGGGTGCAGAATTAATGAAAAAATTATCAGAGTCTTGTAAAAAACTTAATAGAAATCACCGTATTCTTGTATGTGCAGCCTTTGCTGCAACGCTCATTGTCTGTGGTGTTTCAGTTAAACCGACACTGGCATATTTTACAACCTATGCTACGGCAAAGGGCGGTATCTCAGTAGATATCGGTCCTACAACTGATGTCAAGGAGAAGTTTAAGGACTGGAAGAAAACTATTGAGATTGAGAATACAGGAAAAGCAGACTGTTTTGTCAGGGTAAAGGTAATTGCAGCAAGCCAGTTTGATATACAGGCATCAGGCTCAAACTGGAGCCTTTCAGATGATGGCTACTGGTATTACAGCCAGGTAGTGCCGGTTGGGGGCAAAACCGAGCCAATTGTTGCAGCTATCACAGTTAGTGAAAAGGTAAAGACCAGCTTCAATGTAGTTGTGGTTCAGGAGTGTACTCCTGTCACATATGATGAGAATGGCAATCCGTGTGTCGCACCTGATGCAAAATGGGATGCGACAGCACAATATGATAAAGAGGAGGGCGAAGAGTAATGAAGAGAAAACTTCCAATTATACTTGCAGCATCCTCTGCGATAATGCTTGCAGCATCGACGATTGGATCTACAAAAGCGACTCTTACATATATGAGTGATAATTATCTGGCTCAGATTGACATCAAATCCATCGGTGTTACTTTGACTGAGAATGGCAATGATGTGAGCTGGCGTGATTATAAGCATAAGGATGATGACTGGAGCGAGGCAACAGGAGTGCTGCTTGGAGATATGCTAAAGAATGCCGGAGATGAAAAACTGATTCTCGACAAAAAGTACGATGAGAAGCTTGCTGTCAAAAACAGCGGCTCGATAGATGAGTATGTGAGAGTGACTGTGCAGCATTACTGGGCAGACAAGGAGACAGGTGATAAGCTTTCAAAACTTGATCCATCAAAGATACAGATTGACTTTACAAACGATGGCTGGACAGAGGATGAGAGTGCTGAGACTACAGAGCGAAATGTATTTTACTACAATTCTATTTTAAAAAAAGGTCAGACATCCACTGATTTTACAGACAAAATCAGTATATCCGGCGATATCGCAGCTATTGTGGGTCAGACATCACAGACTGATGACAACGGACTTACCACCATCACTACAACATATGAGTATGATGGTGCGTGCTTTGTGCTGGAGGCGACTGTTGATGCAGTACAGACACACAATGCAAAGGACGCAATTAAGAGTGCGTGGGGTGTTGATGTAAATATATCAGATGACGGGGCACTTAGCTTAGAGTAAAGGAGGACAATATGAAAAAATTTATCGCATTATTATCATGCATGTTGTTTATCCTTGGTTTGATAGGCACTGTATTTGCAGATGAGAATACTACTACAGCCGGCTCATGTGAGTTTACCGGCAAGGAGATGGTCAGTTCGTTCGATTCAAATAAAATAGCAGCCTCTGTCTCACAGATGGAGCCCGGAGATTCTGTAACATTTTCCGTTGATATAAAGAATAATAGCAGTATTTCGACGAAATGGTATATGTCCAATGATGTATTAAAGAGTCTTGAGGATACACAGGCTGTGGCTGAAAATGGTGGATACTCATATATTCTTACTTTCGTAGGACCGGATGGAAAAGAGGACACTATATACAGCAGCACCAGTGTAGGTGGAGAGAAGGAGGCAACAGCCGGAAAAGGACTCAATGAGGCTACAAATTCTCTGGATAAGTTCTTTTATTTAAAGACATTAGAGCCTGGAGAGGGAGGCAGTGTGAAACTTTTAGTAGGACTTGACGGAGAAAGTCAGGGTAATATATATCAGGATACACTCGCAAAGCTCATGATGAACTTTGCTGTGGAGGACAATTCAAATCCGACTTCGCAAAATCCACCTACATTTACAACTACAACGAGCAAGGTGAAGACCGGAGATATCTGGTCGATAGCGTCAGCTGTAGTGTTTGTGATTGGTATTATTTTGATGATACTGGCTTTCGTAAGTGACAGAAAGGGGGCTAAGCAAAATGAAAAGATTGCTTAAATATTTTATTGCAGCTCTTGTTGTCATAACTGGTGTTTTCTCACAGACAAAAGATGTCAGGGCATTTTCATATACATACACTGTTTCCTTCTCGGCCGGAGGACAGGGAAGCATAAACGGTGGTGTGCAGGTGCGCAAGGCATCAGGCAATGAGGCTTCGGCTTCTGTTTCCTCTAAAGGAGACAAAATAATTGTCACAGGTCTTGAATATGGAGATGTCATCAGCTGTGATGCACAGGGCAGTGTGGCACTTAATGAAAACAGCAAGTACTACGTAAAGGGAATCAGATTAAGCGGCCGTGACAATAATACGGTTGCACAGTCGGCTTTTCTCGTATCGGGAGATCAGGACTATGTTGTAGCATACGGCATACCGGGCGAGCTTGCTGAGTATACAGTCAACTATGTGGATACAGATGGCAATAAGCTTGCTGAAAGCCGTACCTATTATGGTAATGTGGGCGATGAGCCGGTTATAGCTTATCTGTATATAGATGGATATATTCCGGACAGCTATAATCAGACAGGAAAGCTGTCGTCAAATACATCAGAAAACGTGTTCAATTTTGTATATTCAAGGGCTGCATCAAGCATGGCGGCTGCCGGAAATGGAGCAAATGACAATACTGCGGCAGGCGGCAATCAGGCAGCCGCAGGAGCTGCAAATGCAGCCGGGGCAGGCAATGCAGCAGGAGCGGCAAATAACGGAGCTGCAGATGGAGCAAATGCCGCAAACACAATAGTGCCTGACGGACAGAATGATCCGCAGGATGGCATCCAGGCACCGCAGGCACAGCCAAATACTGATATAGCAGATGAGCAGGTACCACAGGCGGCAAACGACAATAAGCATGATATAGCAGATGAGCAGGTACCGCTTGCCACCATGATCAGTGAGAGTGGAATGGTCGTTCCGCTGGCTATTGGTGCGCTTGGGATAGTTGCAATTCTTGCAATTATGATATTTGTCATAGTAAAGAATGTTAAGTCTGTCCGTGTTCAAAAAAATAGTATGAAACATAAGGGAAAAGATAATAAAAATTAGTTGATATTTGCTGAAATTATGGTATTATTAATGTGTGCGCTTGTATAAGGGCACACATTAATCAAGTATATGGATGGTTTTTTTACCATACCAGAAATAAAGTTTAGGAGGAATTGCAAAATGGCAAACAAGTGGGTATATACCTTCAAAGAGGGTAACATGACCATGCGTAATCTTCTTGGTGGTAAGGGTGCTAACCTCGCTGAGATGACAGAGATTGGACTTCCTGTACCACAGGGTTTCACAATCACTACAGAGGCT
>OGIE01005115.1_pt1 | contig 11473 bp, 7 predicted proteins | sample 1571581 | NCBI WGS metagenome assembly OGIE01 (sample SAMEA2582021, study PRJEB24529) | metagenome | biome: Human gut stool | place: China | collected 2011
TGGAAGGCAGGAAACTCAGCAATTCGCGGATACTCATCAGCGTTTCCTCCTCATTATCGCACATAAAATGGGTCACACCGCTTTTGCCGCTGTGAGTCTGGGCACCACCCAGTTCCTCCTTGCCCACCTCCTCGTTAGTCACGGTCTTCACCACATCCGGACCCGTGATAAACATGTGGCTCTGCTCCTTCACCATAAAGATAAAGTCGGTCAGTGCCGGGGAATAGCAGGCGCCTCCGGCACAAGGCCCCAAAATGGCGGAAATCTGGGGAATAACACCTGATGCAATGGTATTCTGATAAAAGATGGAGGCATATCCGGCTAATTCAGGTTTACGAGCGATGTGCTTTGCTACCTTGCATTCTGGCAGTGCCGGACTTATTTCACTGGCGTGAAATTTTGTCCGGCACTTTTTTCTTCTTAAAATTTAAAGCTCATTTCACTTATGCGAAATGAGCTTATTTAATAGTTATATATTGTTTATAAATATTCTGAGCCGCCTTGAAAACACAAGAAAAACTGATTTTAAATAATTACGCTTATATCATATTTACGGTTCATATTTGCTGCCGGCCGGGTCGGTTACTGTGTAGTCGCCGCCGGATATGTCGGCTGTAGTTTCAAAGTCTGTGATGTCCTGATTTACGATACCATCGAACAGGTCATATGTGAAGGTGTAGCCCTGTGCCGATACTGCTTTGACATATATTTTGATATTGCTTGCGGCTGTGACAGGGATTAAGTCTTCGATTTTGACTGTGCCTTCGAGACTATGGAGCTTACCGTCGTCCTCTTTTGAGGCATCAGAGGTATCATTTTCCGTGTCATTCTTTGAACCATCTTTTTTGGCATCATCCTTCCGGCTTAAGGCGGATGTGATGGAGTCTGTGTCTGCAGAGTCTGCACTATCTGTGCCGTTTTCTGCCAACAGCTGTCTGATATCGTAGGTCTTTAGCTCTGTTCCTGAGCTTGCAACTACAAGCTGCACACTGTTAAAGTCAAAGTAATCATTTCCCATGACTGCTACATCTACATCTGTGCCAAGCTTTATGCTGCCATTGTCAAAGGTTGGTTTATCGGCAAGTATGCCGGATGCTACATTTTTGAACACTGATGTCACACCTTCAAACTCATCGAGCACCTCTGTGCTTCTCTTATTTCCGTCAACAAACAGAAATGTCACATTGCCTGCATAGTCCTCAGACAGTGGAAGTGTGGCCTCACCCGTATACTTGATGCCGTTTAGCTCGAGCGGTATCTCGTTTGTACCGAAAAATACACTGGTTTTTGTATCCTCTGTGTACTCCTTTGGCACCACCGAGACAGAGACTGTGTATGTCATATCGGTAAAGTCTGCACTTTTTAAGGAAATGTCCCAGTCTGTTATGAGGCTGGCCTCCTCCTCAAGGGTGGACTTGATATCATCCTGCATGGTCTGCACATCGGAAAGTATCACCGATGTGTTGTCTGAGGTGTATGACATCTGTGTCTCGAGCTTTTTTATCCTGTTATTAAGCAATACTGCCCCCGCAATAAGTGCGGCGAGCAGTATTATGGTAATCGCATTGAAAATATTTTTTTTCAAATTCATATTATAGTGTTATTCCTCATCTTCCTCTGCAGCTACAGCTATTCCAAGCTCCTCAAGCTGCTTTGGATCTACCGTTCCGGGTGCCTCTGACATGAGGTCCGAAGCGTCCTTTACCTTAGGGAATGCAATAACCTCCTTAATATTGTCTGTATGCAGCATATGCATGCAGATACGGTCAACACCAAAGGCAAGTCCTGCGTGTGGCGGTACACCATATGAGAATGCATCAAGCAGGAATCCAAACTGCTCATGTGCACGCTCCTTTGTGAAACCAAGCACCTCAAACATCTTCTCCTGGATGTCATCCTGATGGATACGCACTGAGCCTCCACCGAGCTCTGTACCATTGAGTACGATATCATATGCCTTTGCACGAACTGCGCCCGGATCTGAGTCTATCTTGTCCCAATCCTCCTCCATAGGCATAGTGAATGGATGATGCATTGCCATAAATCTGTTTTCCTCATCAGACCACTCAAGGAGTGGGAACTCTGTTACCCAGAGGAAATTGTACTTGTTCTCATCAATCAGGCCAAGCTCAGCTCCGAGCATGAGACGAAGCGCTCCAAGTACATTCCATACGATTTTATTCTTGTCTGCTGCGAAAAGGAGTAAATCTCCCGGCTTTCCGTTCATCTTTGCAACAAGTGCATCAAGCTCAGCTTCTGTCATAAACTTGGCAAATGATGACTTGTATGTGCCATCCTCATTGATGCACAGATAAGCAAGTCCCTTTGCTCCACAGCCCTTTGCGTGCTCTACAAGCTTGTCAATCTTCTTACGAGGCATCTTTGCCTGTCCCTCTACATTGATACCGCGAACAGAGCCACCGTTTTCAAGAGCTCCTGTGAATACTCCAAAGCCACAGTCCTTTACCACTTCCGAAACATCGCAAAGCTCCATACCAAAGCGTGTATCAGGCTTGTCAGAACCAAATCTGTCCATAGCCTCCTGCCAAGGCATACGCTTAAACGGAATCTCAACATCCACATTTATGACCTCTTTGAAAAGGTGCTTTAACAGTCTCTCATTTACCTCGATTACATCATCGATATCTACGAATGAAAGCTCCATATCGGCCTGTGTAAACTCAGGCTGTCTGTCTGCACGCAGATCCTCATCACGGAAGCATCGTGCAATCTGGAAATATCTGTCATAGCCTGAAGCCATTAGAAGCTGCTTAAAGAGCTGTGGTGACTGTGGAAGCGCATAAAAATGTCCGTGGTGTATACGGCTTGGCACGAGATAATCTCTTGCTCCCTCCGGTGTAGACTTGCAAAGGATTGGTGTCTCTATCTCCAAAAAGCCCTCGTTTGCCATAAAGTCACGCATCACACGAAGCACATTGCTTCTAAGCATGAGATTTCTCTGGATATCAGGGCGGCGAAGATCAAGATAACGGTATTTAAGTCTGATGTCCTCGCTGGTCTTTGAATTCTCCTCAATCTGGAATGGAGGTGTCTGTGCCTCTGAAAGCACTCTGATTGATGTAGCGATAACCTCGATATCACCTGTCTTTAAGCTATCATTGACAGCAGCTGTTCTCTTCTGAACAGTTCCCTCAACTGCGATGACGAACTCACTTCTTAAGGTGCCTGCCTTTTCAAAGCCCTCTGCACCTACATTTTCCTCACCGAATACTATCTGCAGTATTCCGCTTCTGTCTCTTAAATCAACGAAAATGAGACTTCCTAAATTTCTTCTCTTCTGTACCCAGCCCATAACGGTTACTTTTTCACCGATATTGGCATTTGATACCTCTGTACATCTATGGCTTCTATGTAAGCCCTGCATTGATTCTGCCATTTTATGCTCCTTATATTTCTACTATATATTTATTCTAATAACTGTTTGGTACCACTGCTACACAGCTAAACTGCTGCTTATCAGATTCCTATCTGTTAAAGAACTCAACAAACTCCTCGTAGCCCTCTTTCATAAGCTGCTCCTTCTGGAATTTCTTGTTCTTGTTCATTCGCACAACAAGCACCTGCTGTCCGTTTGCTCTTGCGTCTTTTGCCTGGTTCATGACATCAACAAGCTTGTCTGCCGGATATTTCTTCTCAACCAGATAAGCCACCTTCTTTGGACTCTCAGGAATCTTGAAGCCGCTCTCCATGAGAAGCAGGATAATTCTCTCAAAACCGATTGAAAAACCACAGGCCGGTACATCATTTCCGGTGAACTTTCCAATCATCTTGTCATATCGTCCGCCACCGCCACAGGCTGCGCCAAGCTCAGGCATTGATATCTCAAAAATAGTTCCTGTGTAGTAGCTCATTCCACGAACAAGTGTAGGGTCAAATACGAGCTCAAACTTTGCTCCCTTTGTGGCATTAACAGCAGTAGCTATCTCTGTCATATTTGTAACCACTTCTTCGTCTAAATATTCACCGAGCTTTTCTGAAAGTATATTTACACCCTCAGTCACATCCCTTGTCTGCTCCAAAAGCTTGAACAAATCAAGATATTTGTCAATATTTTCCTGTGGATAGCCATCCTTTGCAAGCTCACTTGCAACGCCTTCCACTCCTATCTTATCCATCTTATCGAGTGTGATAAATACGCTGTCGTAGTCCTCCTCAGCAAAACCACTGTAAGCAGCCATTGCCTTTAGGATTCTTCTCTCGTTGATTCTTATCTCAAAGTTCTCGAAGCCGAGTCTGCCGATTGTGGTAGTGGTTGCTGTAATCAGCTCTATCTCTGCCAGATTGCTTGGCTCTCCGAGTATATCTATATCACACTGCGTAAACTGTCTGTAGCGTCCTCTCTGAGGTCTGTCTGCTCTCCACACGCTGCCCATCTGGAGTGCCTTGAATGGCGATGGCAGGTTGTTGGCATTGTTTGAATAATATCTTGAAAGTGGCACTGTAAGGTCATAGCGCATTCCAAAGTCTACTACATCCGACTCTTCCTTTGCTGTCTCCAGATTCAGCTTCTCGCCTCTCTTCATTACCTTGAAGATCAGCTTCTCATTTTCTCCGCCCTGCTTGCTTGTGAGATTTGCTATATTCTCCATGCATGGTGTCTCTATCGGTGTAAATCCAAAGCTTCTGTATGTATCCTTGATCACGCTTGTCACATAATCACGGATTTCCATTTCTGCAGGTAGTATATCCTTCATGCCGTTGACCGGCTTTTTGCTCAGTGCCATTTGGTTTCCTCCATCTATATTAAAATATTGAATTCATTAGCTATTCTATTATACTTTTCGGTTTTGCAATCGTCAAGGGTTACAGGGGATTTTGCTGTATGTGCTATAGGACGGGCTGCAAGCCATGGGACCGCCAGGGCACACGCATATGCTTTGCTTTCGCTACGCTTTGCCGCTAAGATACTGTACGGATTATGCTTTTTGCGCTTCTATGCTTGACGAAACCGTCGAAACGCGCCTTCCGTGGCGCGGTTCTCCTTGACTTGCCCTCCATGGCAAGTCATTTCTGTGCTTCATGTGCATAATCCTACAGTATCTAAGCGGCTTCGCTATCCGCTCAATCAAATGCACATGCGTGCGCCCCGGCGGTGCCGTGGCTTGCAGCCCTTACTCTGTGACAATATTTTCATATACCGGGTTACTTTCAAGTTACTTCAATAAACCTTGTGCACTGCTGAAATAACGTACATCTGCTGTGAAAGGTTACAAATGCTAATGTTCATCTACTGTGGTGGATTTCAGATGCTAATGCACATCTACTGCGGTGAATTGCAAATGCTAATGCACATCTACTGTGGCTGATTGCAAATGCTAATGCACATATACTGTGGCGGATTGCAAATGCTAATGCACATCTACTGTGGTGGATTGCAAATTCCGCACGGAGACAAGCCCATGGATTTTGCTTCATCAAGCGTTACCTCTGTGTCACTCTTTTTCAAGGTCCGGCAGCCCGCACGGTGATATTTCTTGCCTGTTGCAGTGATATGGACCATCGTCTCGCTGTTTGAAGAATCTGCAGCGCTATTTTCTGCTGCTGAGCTGTCTGAGCCTGATGATGCACTTCCTGTTGTACTGCCTGAAGAGCCTGATTCTCCTGCCCCGCTTCCAGCGCTGCTCTGCGAGCCTTCATTCTGCGGTGTATCCGTCTGAGCGCTCTGCTGCGGAGTGGTGCCATCCAGCCAGCTGTCACCATTCTCATAGTTTATTCCGACTCCGGGCTGCACATTATAGCAATAGACATTAAAAAGTATGCCGCCACCGTTATCCTCAACCGACTTTGCCTCTATGAGAACGCCGTTTGCAACTAGATTACTGCCCGAGAACATCGGAGTCACTCTGTAAAGCACATGATTTCCTGTATTGTTTACATAATCCGCTACCAGATTCTCAAACGGCAGCATGCCCTCCACATTCAGGTATCTCGTACCGGTAATAAGATTCTTCGGATTGGCATTCTCCCCGGCAAGCTGATAACCAATAAGATGACAGCGATTATATAAATACCTGTCCTTTATCACATCATACTTCACCGTATGCCAACCTGATGGCTTTATCATGCCTATCTTGCCACGCTTCTCAGTCGGCATGATATCCTTGCATATATTGGCATAAGCCACACCGCATCTGCCAAGTGAATCCAAATCACTGTAATTTTCAAAAGCAGTGGTAGTCATATCACTGTCCGTAAAAAAAGGCTCATTATTGTTGACAGCCACATATGCCTTGCCATCATATGCAGGAATCGCATCGAGGGAAACGTAGGAATTGTTATTTACCAGATCCTCCTGCGGCTTCCCTGCATCCGCCTGTCCTGTACCGTTAGCACCTGAATCAGCTTCCGCCGGGTCACTTCCGCCCTGTGCACCATCCGCTTTATCCTTGCTGCCTAAAGCACCGGAAGAATCCTCACCTGCTACAACAGCTCCTGCGGTATGCCCGGCACCTTCAGTGCCGGGTAAATTAGTAGAGGCACAGCCTGTAAAAATTGTAGCAATTGCAAGTAACTCACAAAGTGCTATTGCTGCTGTTTTCCTTAACTTTAGCCATATGTTCATATAAAATCACTCTTTCTATCAATCGATTGATATTGGATTTTCCCTAATTACAATAAATTAAATGAATACTTAAATTACTAAACCTAATATACTTTTATTTCCTCGCTTCATTTATTATAGCAAACATTTGTTTGTTTTTCAACCCTTGCTGTAAAGCTATACATTCCCCACTATTTGGGTATGTTAGTGACTTCCCCCGGTAGTACGCACCTATGTCGCGTAAACTAAAAAAGGATTCGAGCAAATGCTCTAATCCTTATAAATACCAGCTTATTAAACTATCATTTAAGATTGCTCGATGATACTAACAACTCTTGAACTTCTTTTTTAGTAAATATACACACAATCAAAACCTATATGTATATTTTCAATAAAATAAAAAGGAAGCCGGACGCATCCAACTCCCTTAGGCATAGTCCGCAGACGTCCGCCGCAATTCTGTAATATATTATGCCATAATGAAAACTTTTATGCAATAGGACTTTTGAATTTTCCACAAATATTTTTGAATTCTCTACAAATACTTTTTCAATAAATTCAACTTCGTTCTGGTATCTGTATACACAACTGTGTTGAAAATGGACGTAGAAACTTTTCCCCTAAGTTCTTCACAGTCCTTTTCAAACAAACGAATAAATGCCATAATTTTCTTCTTTTGACACTCTAATAGTTTCATCATAAAGCTTATAAGAATCACATAATCAACAATAGACTCAAATGTAATATTATTAATTCCTGTCTCTGCACTTATACACTTAGCAATTCTCAAGCTTACCTTACCCGTTTTAAATCTAGCATCAAAAATCGTATTATTGTGTGCTACAGCATTTCTTAAATCCTTTAAGGCATATACGATCAATGGCAACAATTTACCATCTCGGTCATAAGCAACCTTTATGCCTACGCTCTTAGAAATTTTTTTCCTGGTATTTTGGTCAAGACAACCTACAAATGTACCAAATTCACCAAGACTAATTAATTCAAAAATTGCCCATATAGGAAGCGGCTGATCCTTGTCATAATAATGATTCACTATAAACCTCTTACCATAATCTCGGGAAATAAGACTATATACTTTATTTCTAAGATTCATTCTTTTATTGATTGCTTTTTTATAATCATTACTACCTATCGGATAGGCTTTGTAATCCGTTAACAATTTCGCATATATATTCGCAAATCTTTTACTTTCAGCATCTTCCAAAATAACTTCCAAAACATAGTTTTTAAATGCAGTTTCCAAAAACATTATCTCCGGATAAAACATTGTCTTAATTGCCATATCAAAGTCATAGATTGCCTGCACCTCATCAAAGGAATTGAATGCATATGTATTCGCTGGATTATTATGAAAACGATATCCTTTATATCCATGGAAATAACCCATATATCTAAGTTTTTTCTTATCACAACTTCCAGAAATACTCAATCCTTTTTCATCTCGCATATATGCCATCAGCGCATTAATACTTTTAGGTTTCTTTTTCATTGACACCATACTCCTTTTACTGTAACCTTCTCAACAATAATTTTAATGGTAATTTCCATCAAATGTCAACAGCAAATACTCTCTTTCTCTCCATCTATCCATCTCATTGTTACTGTTCCCCCCTAACAGTGTGACCAGTAACTCTCTTCTAGGCGGATTCCCACCACGATCGGGCAGAGCTTACGGCCCGAACCAACTAAAAAAGCCACCCCAGGCATAACACCCGGTGTGGCTTTTAATTATGTATTATGAAATTATATGAATCACCTAATGTGAATCAACACTGATATATTGCAGAACAAATCTATTCGCAAAGCTTAGAAAACTCATCCGCAACAAACTGAACCTTGGTTCCGATAATAACCTGAACAGAATTCTTGCCAGGCTTCATAACGCCTGCAACTCCTGCAGATTTAATCTTCTTATCATCAACCTGAGTGATATCCTTAACCTCAAGTCTGAGTCTTGTGATACAGTTGTCAATGCTTGCAATATTGTCTTTGCCACCGCAGCCCTCAAGAATAGTCTTGGCTACTGCTGTGTAGTCATTGTTAGAAAGCACTGCCTTCTTCTCTTCTTCAACATCATCGTCCTCTCTACCTGGTGTCTTAAGATCCCATTTCTTGATAGCGAAATAGAATACAATGTAGAATACGATAAAAGCTGCGATTCCAAGAGGAATGATGAGCCATGTCTTTGCTGCAGCCGGAAGTGAAGATGAGAATAATAAATCCATCGCACCGGCTGAGAATGAGAAGCCTGCTCTAAATCCAAGAGCTACTGTAATCATTGTGAAAATACCATAAAGTAAAGCATAAATCACATAGAGAACAGGAGCAAGGAACATAAATGCAAACTCGAAAGGCTCTGTAACACCACAGATGAATGCACAGATAGCTGCAGAAGCAAGGATACCGATGGCAGCCTTTTTCTTAGCAGTCTTTGCACACTTAACCATGGCAAGTGCAGCACCAGGAATACCAAACATCATACATGGGAAGAAACCTGACATGTACATTCCGAGGCTCCATGAAACATCCTTTGATGTCTCGCCTGCCCAGAAATGAGAGAGATCTCCAAGTCCGATAGTATCGAACCAGAATACGTTGTTTAATGCGTGGTGTAATCCTGTAGGGATTAACAGACGGTTCAGGAATGCATAGATACCTGCGCCGACTACGTCAAGACCAACGATTGCTTTACCGATAGCTACAAGAGCACCGAAAAGTAATGGCCATACAAACAGTAATACTACAGATACAAGGATTGAAACAACACCTGCAATAATTGCTACGCAACGCTTGCCACTAAAGAATGACAGCCAGTCAGGAAGCTTTGTATCCTTAAATCTGTTGTAACACAAAGAACCGATGATACCGGCTAAGATACCGATAAATGGGTTTGCAATCTTGTCGAATGCAAGTGTCTTTGTAGCGCTGTCAGCGATAGATGGCATAATTGTGGTAACAAAGCCTGTAGACAGGAGTGTTGTCATCATCAGCCATGAAGCTAAAGCTGCAATACCGCCGGTACCGTCGTTCTTTTCTGACATACCGACACCAACGCCGATTACAAAAAGGATGGCCATGTTATCGATCAAGGCGCCCCCTGCTTTAACTAAAAACAGGCCTATTAAATTTCGCACACCCTCGATGTCACCACCCTGCATGGTTGCAGGACATAAAAAATATCCAATACCCATGAGGATACCACATATAGGAAGTACTGCTACGGGAAGCATTAAAGCTTTACCCAATTTTTGAAGAAATTTCATAAATTTCCCCTCCTTTACATTATATATACTAAACTGGAGATACTCCAATATAGTTCGTTATTATTACACAAATCTACGCGAGACTTAAAATCTCATCACCGACGGATACATCACCCTCTTTGAGCATCTTTATCTCACTATAATCAGCAGTGTTGCCAATTAAAACCGGAGTGATGATATTAAGATCTGCTGCCTTAATCTGCTCCAGGTCAGCCTCCATCAAAAGGTCCCCCTTCTTCACCTGATCACCAACAGAAATATGTGATGTAAAAGGAGCACCCTTTAGTACCACTGTATCCAGACCAATGTGCAAAAGCAACTCGACTCCCTGAGTGGTCGTCATGGTAAAAGCATGCAACGTATCAAATACTGCTGTCACCTCACCATCCGCCGGAGCGTAAAACCTGCCCTCAGAAGGAATCACGGCCACGCCGTCTCCCAATATCTTCTCAGAAAAGGTAGGATCCGGAACCTCTGTAATAGGAACCACTCTGCCGTTGCACGGAGAACAGATCACCTTTCCCTTTGACTTATTCTTAAAAAAACCTAACATGATATCTCCTTTCCGTCGATATACACACTCACAATATCCAAATCATCATTGAGAAGCACAAAATCTGCTCTCTTTCCTGCAGAAATGCTGCCTGCTTCATCATAGATGCCAATCTCCTTAGCCGGATTGGCTGTAGCACACATAATTGCCTCCTCAAGCGGAATACCTGCCTGCCTTACTGTGAAACGCATACAATCCATCAGATTGGTTGCCGAGCCGGCAATTGTCCCATCATGGAGTGTGGCAAGCGGACCTCTGACCGTCACTGCCTGTCCACCGAGTGTATACTCGCCATCCTCAAGCCCTGTGGCTCTCATGCTGTCACTTATTAAAATCATGCGTTCAGCCCCAAACATGGCAAATGTTGCCCTGATAACCGACGGGTGAATATGCACACCGTCACAAATGAGCTCTGCATGACACTTTTCTGAATCTCTCACAGCCCCGATAACTCCGGGATTCCTGTGATGAAGCGGTGGCATCGCATTATACAAATGTGTAGCATGGCTTGCACCATGCTCAATAGCCTCTACTGCGGTGTCATAATCAGCCGCTGTGTGTGCTATTGAAACCACAACACTTCCTCTTACCTTGTCTATAAACTCAATCGCACCCGGCTCCTCCGGAGCGATATCTACAAGCTTTATCAAGCCATTGGCCGCATCCTGAAGCTCGCAGAAATAATCATAATCACATCGCATGATATTCTCTGCCGCCTGTGCGCCCTTTTTAGAAGGACTGATAAAAGGCCCCTCCATATTGATACCTACAAGATGTGCACCACCATGATAATTATAATCACCAGCATTCTTCATGACACTCAAAAGCTCATCCCTTGGAATAGTCATAGTAGCCGGACACACGCTCGTCACTCCTACAGAAGCCTCGTATGCTGTAATCACATCAAGTGCTTCTTTAGTGCCGTCACACATGTCAGCTCCCTTGCATCCATGAAAATGAATATCCACAAGGCCCGGTATCATAGTAAGCCCCGATGCATCTATAATCTCCTGCGATGCGCTGTCATAAGAAAAAACAAGGAAGTAACCGTACAGTTAAAATTACTGGTAATCT
>OGIE01005119.1_pt1 | contig 11456 bp, 9 predicted proteins | sample 1571581 | NCBI WGS metagenome assembly OGIE01 (sample SAMEA2582021, study PRJEB24529) | metagenome | biome: Human gut stool | place: China | collected 2011
AAAGCTATGCAATCGGACTTCCGGCGATTATTGCACAGGCATTAATGTCTATTATGGTTTATGTGATGAATCTGATCTTAAAATTCAGTCCTTCTGCACAGACCGCATATGGATTGTTCTATAAAGTGCAGCAGTTTGTATTGTTCCTCGCATTTGGACTTAGGGATGCAATCACACCGATTATTGCGTTTGCCTACGGAATGCACAGCAAAAAGAGGATTCAGGACGGAATCAGGTATGGACTGATTTATACGATCGTACTTATGGTCGTTGGTGTGGCGATCACAGAAATTTTCCCAGGTGCTTTTGCGACGTTATTTAATGCGGGGCAATCCAGAGAGTATTTCATCGGAGCGATGAGAATCATCTCCATCAGCTTTATTTTTGCGGGAATCAATGTGGCATATCAGGGAATTTATCAGGCACTGGACGGTGGTATGGAATCACTTGTGATCTCGCTGCTCAGACAGCTTATAATTATATTACCGCTGGCCGGCATTTTCTCTGTTTTTGTCAGAAACGGTCAGATGGGAGTTTCGTTGATCTGGTGGGCATTTCCGATCACCGAGCTTACCGCATGTCTGGTGGGATATGTATTGTTGAAGAGGATCAGAAAAAACAAGGTAGAAAGTTTAAGTTAAGGAGGAGTCAGTTATGGAAAAGAGAATCATAACGATCAGCAGAGAGTTTGGAAGCGGCGGCCGCTTTATTGGTGAAGAAGTGGCAAAGAAACTTGGGATTTCCTATTATGACAAGGATATCATCGGACAGATTGCAGAGCAGTCAGGATTTTCACCGGAATATATCCGGGAAAATGCGGAATTGTCTCCGAAGAAAGGCTTATTTGCCTATGCATTTTCCGGACGTGATATCACAGGGAAATCAGTGGAAGATATGGTGTATGAAGCACAGAGAAACGTGATCCTGAAAATTGCGGAAAAAGAAAGCTGTGTGATCATAGGAAGAAATGCGGATTTTATCTTAAAAGACCGGGAGGATGTGCTGAATGTTTTTATACACGGGGATATGCCGGAAAAAGTGCAGCGTATCTGTAAACTATACAATGTCGCAGAAGCTGATGCTGCAAAAATGATAACCGAAACAGATAAAAGGCGTAGAACAAACTATAATTTTTACACAGACCAGAAATGGGGAATGGCAAAAAATTATACATTATCTTTGAACAGCTCGCAGCTTGGATATGAAAGGTGTGGGGAAATCATTATGGAGTGCGTAAAATAGAGAATAGTATGGATCAATAAAAAGAACTGGTTTTTGAGGTGTCCCCTCAAAAACCAGTTCTTTTTTTATGATGTCTGAAATTCTGTTAAATTAACACTTCTCAGGTTCAGGATAATCAACCCCGAAAGTTTCAACTGTCACGGTTTTCATTACCTGTGGCTGTAATGGACGGTCAGAGTAATCAGTTGCTGTTTCTGCAATTTTATTGACAACATCCATACCATCGATCACTTTACCGAATGCAGCATAAGCGCCGTCTAAGTGTGGAGAGTTCTTGTGCATGATGAAGAACTGGGAACCGGCAGAATCCGGGATCATAGTTCTTGCCATGGATAAAACACCTTCAGAATGTTTTAAGTCATTTTTGAAACCGTTCTGGGAAAATTCTCCTTTGATTTCATAGCCCGGGCCACCCATTCCGGTTCCGTCCGGATCGCCGCCCTGGATCATAAAACCGTTGATGACACGGTGGAAGATAACGCCGTCATAAAACCCTTTTTTTACTAAACTGATAAAGTTGTTTACAGTATTTGGTGCGATTTCAGGATAAAGCTCTGCTTTCATGATATCGCCGTTTTCCATCTCGATTGTAACAATTGGATTTGACATAATAATTGATTCCTTTCATTGAATATGATATCGTGATTTTTCATATACACACCATATTGTAACGAAAAAATATGTTTTCGTAAAGATAAAACGCAAAAAATCAGATCGTTGTATTCTGAAAGCAGACTCTGATCTTTTGTGCAATGCCGGCATCAATAAAGCCTTTGTCTGCCATATCATCGAGAATATCGCAGGTTTTTTCATGCGAAAAACCCTGTTTATAAGGGCGGCTTTCGGTGAGTGCCTGATAAATGTCTATACACGCCATGATGCGTTCCGGCTCGTTTAATTCAGCGGCAGTTTTGCCGAAAGGATAGCCTTTTCCGTTCAGTTTTTCGTGGTGGAATGCTGCCCAGTCACGGATGTCTTCAAAATCGTTGATATTGGACAGAATCAGATAAGTATATCCTGCATGGTTTTTCATTTTTGAAAATTCTTCGTCGGTCAGCTTATCCGGTTTTTCCAAAATATCATTGTCGATTGCCATTTTGCCGATATCATGAAGTGCGCCGGCCAGATACATTTTCTGAACCTGTGTGGAATCGTAGCCGGTGTACGCTGCAAATGCGGCGGCTTTCTCTGCAACACCGATGGAGTGTCTGCTTGTAAAAGAAGATTTATAGTCGACAATCTGTGCAAAAAAGTTGGCAATATTTTTGCATGTTTCCCAGTCAAAGGTCTGTTTTTCCCTCGGAACGATCTCCCAGAGTTTATCTTCAAAGGCGTCATCTTTGAAATCTGCAAATTCGTTTTCTGAAAATGCATGGAAAAAAGCGTCCACGCATGCGGCATCAAAAATTTTATCCGTGTGTCTGATTAAGTACTGCTTTACGGCATCCCATCTCTGTGTTTCAAATGCACCGCTGTGTCCGATGATATCCACCACATCGGCAAGGTGGATAATGCGCGCAGACAGAGGAACTTCATTCCATTTTTTGTGAAATGGCCCGGTGCCGTCCGCGTGCTCATGATGGTATAGGATTGCATTGGTAACGTCAGTTTTAAAAGGGATTTTTGCAAGATTCTGTTCGCCGTAGATGCAATGCAGGTTCGTAGTGTTTGCCACAAGGTCAGCGGTCAGGTCTGCCGCGGAATGCTCCTGCAATTCCTCGGAAATATATTGTGTGAGGGCGTTGTCGTGCAACAGAGCGCAGATTGCGAGATCCTGCAGGGCATCCTCCGGGAGATCAAAATACTGCCCCATGCGCACACTGATATAGGCCACTCGTTTTCCGTGTTTATTTTTAATGTTTACCAGTTCTGCCTCGATGCAGTCGAGAGCATAGGAACAGGCACTGATCAAACCGATAATATCTATCTCCATGATTTATTTTAATGAAATCAGACCGCTTATAAAGCGATATATCCAGATTTCATCAACCTCCTTAAAATAGTAATGATTCCTATTATTGGATTATAAAATCAGTTTTCCATATTGTCAATATGTTACAGTTCACAGGTTACCCTGCGAACTGTAACTTCGCAGCCCCATATAAAGTTTTGCTTCGCAAAAGGGGGCTGCTCACACCCGCATCACGTTCATACGCACCTGAACAGCATGGTGTTCAGGTGCTGAGTGAACAGTAACGTCAATATTCGTTACAGTATTCATATGACCATGATTAGTTTTAGCAGGAATAGCAGAAGTTTCATATTTTTATATGAAGTGTCTCAAAAAACTTCCTTGTAAATTTTTTCGTTTTATGGTTTGATAAGTACAGAAAAAGAGTATCGGAGAACAAAGGAGAGAAAAAGTATGCCAGTTTTTGATTTCAGCAGCGCTTCAGAGGAAAAAGAAGCGTTTGTATGTACATATACCGCATTTACATCAGACAGTTCCGAAAAAACACCGGATGATCCGATCCTGGTGTTAGACAATCAGCAAAAACAGTGGAGCCATCATTCCACCGGAGTATTTTGCAACCAGAGCCAGTGGACAGCATTTGAGTTTAAGGAGGAGGACGAGACATTTCGTTCCAATATCCTGCGGATCGATGCACGTTTTGTGAATTTGATCAAATGGCTTGGGGAGAACCGTATCAACGTTCTTTTGTCTGGGGAAAACAGGGCAGACGGCTATGCCGTGTACAAGATCAGGGAAAATGCTTTTCATGGCGGCACGAAACTTTCCGCAGCGGATGGATTTTTGCAGTATGTGATGGAACGCCTTTTATCGAGCAGCGCACCGGAGCAGGAGGATGAGGACGAAGAGTTAGACGAGAGCGGCGACAGCATGAAGCTTACCAGTATCCAGAGTATTTCGGATTTCTTAAACTGCGCAGGAAGAACCATGCCGGACAATATCAGACTGTGGGCGAGAAGAAATTTAGCAGTTGCACGTTCCAGCGAAGTGTCTGCCGAGGAACGCCGCCACGCGCAGCGTGCACTTTCCATTATGACGAATATCCAATGGAAAAATAATTATTTTGAAGCAATCGATCCGGTGGAGGCGCGCAGGATTTTAGATGAAGAACTATACGGAATGGAAAAAGTAAAACAGCGTATCATGGAGACCATCATCCAGATCAACCGCACGCACACACTTCCAGCGTATGGACTTCTGCTTGTCGGACCGGCAGGAACCGGAAAATCGCAGATTGCCTATGCGGTGGCAAGAATTTTAAAACTGCCGTGGACGACACTCGATATGAGTTCCATCAATGACCCGGAGCAGTTGACCGGAAGCTCCCGTATCTATTCCAATGCAAAGCCCGGTATTATTATGGAAGCCTTTTCGGCAGCAGGAGAGTCCAATCTGGTATTCATTATCAACGAGCTTGACAAAGCTGCATCAGGAAAAGGCAATGGAAATCCGGCTGATGTACTTTTGACGCTTCTTGATAACCTTGGATTTACGGATAATTATATGGAATGTATGGTGCCGACAGTCGGTGTGTACCCGATTGCGACTGCCAATGATAAATCTCAGATCAGTGCGCCTCTCATGTCCCGTTTTGCAGTGATTGAGATTCCGGATTATACGAAGGAAGAGAAGAAGATTATTTTTTCCAGATTTGCACTGCCGAAGGTGTTAAAGAGAATGAGCCTGAAGAAAGAGGAGTGTATTGTCACGGAGGAAGGGCTGGAAGCAGTCATGGACATTTTCGCCCATACATCCGGTATTCGGGATCTGGAGCAGGCAGCAGAGCATATTGCAGCGAATGCGCTCTATCAGATCGAAGTAAATCATGTAGCTTCTGTCTCCTTTGACGGAACCATGGTAAGAGAATTACTGGCACAGTAAGGAACTGGAAAGGCAAAGACAGATGTTCACAGAAATTCGAAAAGAAAACCCCTTTCAGGAAATAATGGATCAGATTCTTGAAAATGTGCAGTCAGGAAAGCTCCATAAGGGAGATGCGCTTCCGGCAGAGCGGGTCATGGCAGAGGCTCTTGGAATTTCAAGACCTATGCTGCGGGAGGTGCTGCGGGCGCTGAATATTCTCGGCGTGATTACAACGGTACATGGCGGAGCCAATTATATTTCCGAGAATCTGGAAAACAGCATGATCCGGCCCCTCTCTATTCTGTTTCGGCTGAATAACAGCAGCGTTTATCAGAATCAGCAGCTGCGTGCTGCGCTGGAAGTAGAATGTGCCATATTGGCAGCCAGAAACTGTTCTCCGGTGGATGCAGCGGAATTGCAGCTGATTATTGCGAAACTGGATGCTTCTCAGGATGAGAGCGAGCGGGCAGATCTTGACCGACAGCTTCATATCAAGATCGGAGAGATGGCGAAAAATCCCATGATTTTCGGAGTCATGAGTGCTTCTGCCCAGTTGACGGAAAACATTATCACTGGCATCCGGGCTTATATCATGCAGAAGCAGCAGTCGGTGGCTCATGTGGATGAGCAGCACCGGAATCTGGTCAGTGCCATCATCAGCCATGATGAAGAGCTGGCAGAGAACTGTATGAAAGAGCATATGCAGACCATAGAAAATTATATCAAAGAAATCTCTGGTATGTAAAAAATGAGAAAGAGAATGATTTGCGGAGTGCAAAAATTCCGTAAATTATTCTTTTTTTAATTGTATTTTTATATGCGAAATGGTATAATCTATTTATTGATTGGTAATACCAAAAAAGGAGAATGAGTATGGGGTATGTAAAATGGAGTTATCAGGTATTAGAGAAATTTTGTTATGATGCATTTCGTGCTTTCGGGTTCAGTGACGAAGAGAGCAAGGACATTGAAGACGTGCTTCTGATGGCGGATCTTTATGGAATTGAGAGTCACGGTATGCAGCGTATGGTGCGCTATCACAAGGGAATTGAAAAAGGAACCATCCATCCTCAGGCAAAGCCGGAGGTGGTATTTGAAACACCAGTATCCGCAGTGATCGACGGACACAATGGCATGGGACAGCTTATTTCCATCTTTGCCATGAAGAAGGCCATTGAGAAGGCGAAAACTACCGGTATTGGCATGGTAACTGTTCGGGAATCCAACCATTTTGGCATTGCGGGGTATTATGCAAAGATGGCAAGTGATGAAGGGCTTCTTGGAATGGCATGTACCAACTCAGAAGCAATTATGGTACCGACCTTTGGCAAGAAAGCCATGCTTGGCTCCAATCCAATTGCAGTCGCTATGCCTGCAGAACCTTATCCGTTCCTTTTTGACTGTTCTACTACGGTGGTAACCAGAGGAAAGCTGGAGATGTACAACAAGATGGGCAAAGAGCTGCCTCACGGATGGGCACTGGGAAGCGACGGACAGGAAAGTACCAGCGCACCGGATGTGCTGGCAAATATCGTCGGCAAGAAGGGCGGTGGAATCATGCCTCTTGGCGGCGACAGGGAAGTGAGCGGAGGCCATAAAGGTTATGGTTACGGTATGCTCTGTGAGCTGTTCAGTTCTATCCTTTCCATGGGAGTAACTTCTGATAAATGCTGTACCTTCCCGGACAAAACCGGTATCTGTCATGGATTTATCGCAGTGAATCCGGCAGTCTTCGGTGATCCGGAAGCGATCAAAAAGCATTTTTCAGATTATCTGGAAGCATTACGGGAGAGTCCGAAAGCAGACGGAGCAGAGAAAATCTATACTCACGGAGAAAAAGAGGTTCTGGCTCAGAAAGATCGTATGGAACATGGCATTCAGGTCAATGATAATACTATGGCAGAGCTGGCAAATCTCTGCGATTACCTGAAACTTGATTTTTCTTCTTATTTTAAGGATTATCAGCTGCAGCGCGACAGCAAGTTTTTTACCGGAAATTATTAAGCTGCAGAGTTAATCATAAATCCGCAGGAATGCGTGGAAACACGCAGACCTGCGGTTTTTTTATTTTTTTGCCACAACAGCCATGAAAAATATCTGTTTAAGGTTTACGAATTAATCCATAGACCGTAATCAGAATCGCAACCGGGCACATGATCTGCAGCACCGGAAGGGACATAGTAAGAATAAAGTTCAGTCCGGCACTGGAAATGACGAAGCTGGACACTGCAAAAATGATCAGCCATGCCACATAAGAAATCTTCGGAAGCAGCTCATGGAAGAAAGTGGCACAGCAGCAGAGAAGTCCTACGCATACGTTAAAGCAGGCGATGAAGAAAATGGCTCCGATGATCAGCTGCCCATAGATGCCGTAGCATGCTTTGACAGCCCAGGTCAGGATTTCTGCACCGTTCTGTGCGCCCGGAAAATCCACACTGCACACGGCTCCAATATAGGAGGTGGCACCGTAGACGATGATCAGCATGACACCGGCCATGATGCCGGCGCGAATTGTCTCGGAAGCAACTGCTTTTTTATCTGTAATGCCAAAGGACCCAATGTTCATGGAGATAACTGTGCCGAAGTTGTAGGCGGCCAGAATGTCCATGGTCTGGTAGCCGGTGATAAATCCGCTGCGGATGGGGTGCCCTGCATAGTAGGCATTGGGTGCGGCAAAAAGTGCCGGCAGTTTTACGAGGACACCGAAAAAGGTTACGGCAATCAACACCAACAGGACCGGCGTCATGATCTTCCCGAGCAGGTCTTTTAAATGGGTTGGTTTCAGCGCAATCACGATAGCTACTGTGAAAAATACAAAGGAGTAAACGCAGCGGATCAGGAATAAAGTCTGATCACTGTTGTGAAGAAACGGAGCCACCGCCATTTCAAAGCTGGTGGATGCGGTTCGCGGAATAGCCACGCAGGGTCCGATCATCAGATGAACAAAGACGGCGAACAGGATAGCCAGTACCGGATGAATACTGCCGACCAGATTGGTGAGTCCATCGTGCCGGGCCACAGCCATGACAGACAGGACCGGCAGCAGGACAGCTGTCAGACCTAATCCTGCCATGGCAATAAGGGTGTCTCTTCCCGCCTGCGCCCCCAACAGAGGCGGGAAAATCAGGTTCCCGGCACCAAAAAACATGGAAAATAATGTAAATCCAATGATGCACCGATGTTTCATGGATAAGTTCTGCATAAAATCTCCCTCTTTTCCAATATGTTTCTTTCCAGTATAAACAGAAAATGAAAATAATTCAAGCTGCAATATTTATAAATGAGCTGAATTAATATTGTGTAAGATGCACAGGTATGCGTATAATAGGAGCCATGGAGGAAGAGACATGCTGGATAGAGAAATGTTATATGAGGCTCTTCATAAAGAAATTCCGATTCTGACTACACAGATCAGGAAACTTTATACAGAGCTGGATCAAAAATTCCATCTGGAAGGTGCGAAGGTGCCGATGACGTTCGGAATGGACCGAGATTGCCTTGGCTCTTATACACAGGCAGGAGGCGGAGAACGGGAACATTTTCATTTTTCCCTGCTGTTTGTGGGATATTCCGTGGAACATCCATTAAGCCGGGACGACCGGATGGATTTATATAAACATGAATATGCCCATTATATGCAGGCACATATGAAGATTCCGGAGAAGTACCAGTGGCAGACGGGAAAGCACGGAAGCGCCTGGAAATACTGCTGTTCCCTGGTTGGAGCGGCGCCGACGCCTTATTATAAAGCCGGGGAAGCGCTTATGAACCATGACTATGACAAGGTGCTGAAATCGAAGATTCACGACCACACGGTTCCTATGCGGGATCATTACCGTCGGGAACAGGAATATAAGAAAACCAGAGACAGCAAGGTGCAGTATCAGGTGGGCGACAGTGTGGAACATCCGAAATTCGGAGCTGGAAGCATCGAGAAAGTGGAGCAGCGGGCCGGTGGTGTCCATCTGCATATCCGATTTGAGGATGGAGTACGAAAGATGGATCAGAAATGGGTGCTGCAGACCACCCGTTATCGGAAAGCAGGTGACAGATGATGAAACAGAAAATGGTGATGTGCCTGCTGGCGGGCATACTGGTGCTGGGAATAGGCGGCTGCGGGACGCAGGAGGTGGAGGTGCCGGAAGTGGAAAATGTAGAGACTGCGGAGGAAGAACCTGTGCCGGAGGAGACGGATACAGAAACTGCTCAGGAAGAAACCCCGGCCGAGGGGAAGACGGAAGCCGAGGAAGAACTCGAACAGTCGGACGCAGAATCTGCTCCGGAAGAAGTCCCAACCGTGGATGATGCAGCAGAACCGGAAGAAACCGAAGCGGCATCTGCCTCGGTGGTTTATGAGGATGGCGGCCAGATCACCCTTGATCCCTCCTGGACTTACGCGGATCACTCGAAGATCAATTCCGGTGCGGCAGTGCTTTATAAAGCTGCGGAGAACCGAAAAGAAATCGTGGTAGGTGTCAATGCCGGACATGGCACTTCTGGCGGTACAAAGGTGAAGACTCTGTGCCATCCGGACGGTTCCGCCAAAGTGACCGGAGGCACCACCGCAGCCGGAGCGACAGAGGCTGTCGCGGTATCTTCTGGCATGACGTTCAACGATGGCACACCGGAGAGCAGCGTCACTCTGTGGATGGCGCAGATCTTAAAAGAGAAGCTGCTGGCAGCAGGATATGATGTTCTCATGCTTCGTGACGGGGATGATGTACAGCTTGATAATGTGGCACGTACGGTTATCTGCAACAATGCAGCAGACTGCCATATTGCCCTTCACTGGGATGGGGACGGGCTTAATTATGACAAAGGTTGTTTCTACATCTCCGTACCGGACGGTCTCAAATCTATGGAGCCGGTGGCCTCCCACTGGAGCGAACACAATGCACTGGGTTCAGCCCTTGTAGAAGGACTGCGGGCACAGGGCGCGAAGATCAACGGCGGCGGAAGTATGAGCATTGATCTGACCCAGACTTCCTACAGTACGATACCGTCCGTGGACATGGAGCTTGGAAATGCCTGCTCTGACCATTCGGACAGCGCGCTGGACCTTTTAGGCAATGGACTGGTACAGGGTGTGAACAGTTATTTTGGACAATCGTAATTTCACTCTTGTATTCAAAAATAAATAATCCTATAATAACAGTTAAAAAGGTCAAATTAACCAAGCCAAAGAGGAAAGGAAAAAGTTATGAATGAGTCCAATGATGTAATTCGTGATGCCAGACAACTGGGTGTGCCTAAAATGCTCATCCTTGGCCTTCAGCACATGTTTGCCATGTTCGGAGCCACCATCCTGGTGCCGATTCTGGTCAACAGCTATTTTGTGGATGCCTGCGGAGAGGGACCAACCCGTGGTCTGACCGTAGCAGTCACTCTGTTCTGTGCCGGATTTGGTACGTTATTGTTCCACGTGTGTGCAAAATTTAAAGTTCCCGCATTTCTGGGTTCTTCCTTTGCATTTTTAAGTGGATTTTCCACTGTTGCCCATCTGGATACCGGCATGTATGCGGGAATGAGTGCGAACGACAAGGCTGCCTATGCCTGCGGAGGTGTGGTAGTGGCAGGTCTTTTGTATCTGGTACTGTCATTGATTATCCGTATGGTAGGTGTAAAACGTGTCATGAGATATCTCCCGCCGGTAGTCACCGGACCGGTTATCATCTGCATCGGTTTAAGCCTTGCATCCTCTGCCATCAACAATGCATCCAACAACTGGTTCCTTGCTTTTGTGGCACTGGCCGTGATTATTGTATTTAATATCTGGGGAAAAGGAATGTTCAAAATCATCCCGATTCTTATGGGTGTTGTCATTTCCTATGCAGTAGCACTGTTTATGAACATGATCGGCATCACCAATCCGGACGGTTCTGCTATCCTTGATTTCTCTGCCATTGCCTCTGCAGGTATTGTGGGAATTCCGCCTATTCAGATCTGCAAATTTGACGTGACGGCCATCTTAGTTATGGCACCGATTGCCATCGCAACAATGATGGAGCATGTAGGTGATATGTCCGCAATCTCAGCAACTGTTGGAGAAAACTATCTGGCAGATCCGGGTCTTCACAGAACCCTGCTTGGTGACGGACTTGCGACCTCTCTTGCCGGATTCCTTGGCGGACCTGCCAATACCACTTACGGTGAGAATACCGGCGTTCTGGAGCTGAGCCGTGTGCATGACCCAAGAGTTATCCGAATTGCTGCGGTATTTGCAATTATCATCAGCTTTATTCCGAAGGTATCTGCCATTATCAGTACCATGCCGGCTTCCATCATCGGAGGCGTCAGCTTTATGCTCTATGGTATGATCTCTGCGATCGGTGTCCGCAACGTGGTAGAAAATAAAGTTGATCTGACGAAATCCAGAAAC
>OGIE01005141.1_pt1 | contig 11408 bp, 10 predicted proteins | sample 1571581 | NCBI WGS metagenome assembly OGIE01 (sample SAMEA2582021, study PRJEB24529) | metagenome | biome: Human gut stool | place: China | collected 2011
TTGGGCAATTCTGTACTTGCGCTTTGGGCAAGCCGGAGGAAAAGTCCTTGACGTAAATTAAGCTGGGTCTGCCCAGACCACGGCGTTTACGCTCGATGAGGTCCATGTCCTCCAGTTCCCGGAACAGCTTGACCGCTTTGTGTTCGGCACAGCAGAGAGATTCCTGCACTTCCCGGACGGTGTAGATGATATACACCCGTCCCTGCTTGTCCATCCAGCCGTTCTTGACCGACAGGCTCATGCGGTCAAGCAGGATTCCGTACAGTGTCCGGGCATCGGTGGAGAGCTGCCGGAAGCGGCTGTCCTGAAACAATGCCTTTGGGATGCGGAAGTAGGAAAACAGTTCGCCCGACTGCCCATAGAAGTAGTCGAGCGTCATTTGGTGTGACCTCGGATTTTCAACTGTGAATGTGTGTTCATGTGCAAAATTACCCCCTCCTTCTTTTTGGTATGGAAATTTTCAAAGGCTATTTCCTTATGGACAAAAATTTGCTATACTAAGGCTAATAAATCGAAAAAGTGAAGATGAGCAGAGAGGAATTTTTGCTTAGCTCATTACAATCTGTACTGAAAATTGAAGTTCGAAAACAAAAAATAACGAGTCAGTGTTTATTCTTTCGCTCTCGATTTAGAAAGTGCGACACAGGCTGCGATTAAAAGTCCAAGGAAATAAGGTTTTTTCTATGGCATAGATAGTCTAAAAGTGAAATGAGTCCCTTGACTTCTGTAATGGAAGTCAAGGGACTTTTTGATGTGCTGCTATTTTGTGCGAGACTCTTTTACATACGCGCCCCTTGTTTTTTGTCGATTTTTACGCTAAATAAAAAGTAATAAACCAACGTAAATAAAGGAGGGACTCTAAATGTCCGAAAATGCAAGACAAGAAGTTGTGACTCAAAAGCCGCGCATGGCAATATGCTATGACTTCGATAAAACTCTTTCTCCCGATGATATGCAGTCGTTCACATTGATTCCCTCACTTGGAATGAGACCTGAGGATTTTTGGCCAGAGTCCAATCAACTTGCAAAAGACAACCCTATGGACAACAATCTCGCTTGGATGTATCAGCTTGTTGTCAAGTCTAAAGCTCTTAGAAAACCCCTCAGTCGTAGCTACTTCAACCAGGTAGGAAAGGACGTTCCCTTATACAATGGAGTGGATACGTGGTTTGAACGGGTGAATCAGTACGGTGAGGAAAATGGTATTGAAGTTCATCATTACATCATATCGTCCGGGCTGAAGGAGATTATTGAAGGAAGTAATATCGCCCGGTATTTCAGCCGCGTCTATGCATCGTCGTACCTGTATTCTGCGGATGGTGTTGCCGAATGGCCAGCACAGGCCGTAAACTATACCAATAAGACTCAATTCATATTCCGGATTGCCAAAGGAATCTTTGAAGAGTACGATGAGAGAGTAAACGATAGTGTGCCTGAGTCTGCCCTTGTTACTCCATATGAGAATATCGTCTATATTGGACAGTGCTACAGATATCCCTTGTATGCGCCTTGTGAAGAGCAAGGGCGGTTATTCAATTGGTGTTTTCGACCCTGAAAAGAACAAGCGTGAGAAAGTATATCAACTGTTCAATGATGGTCGAATCAATTTTTATGCTCCGGCTGACTACTCCGAAGATTCCGAACTGTTTAAGTATATCAAACTAGTTATCGGACAGATTTCTATTAACGAAAGAGTCAAAACAGAACAACGAACTCTGAAAAATTCGGCAGAGGCATACAATTTATACATTACTATGCAATCGTTAGCAGACCATATGAAGTCTGCTGTTTCCCCCAGAGAGTACCAGAAGCTTCAACGGGAGCTTAATAAGCTCCAACATCAAATCGAAGGAATCTAAAACACTGTGAGCCTTTCATGCGTTTTGAGGGAGAAAAACTTTCTTTTGGTGGTGAAAATTATTTTCTGCTGATACGAAATATTGTGATTGCACATTGAAAAAATAGGAATCGACTGAAATTTGCATAGTGTAATAAAAGGCTCTTGGCTTCTGTAATAGGAGGTCAAGAGCCTTTTACGTCTTGTTTTGTGAGCGGAAAGAAGGTACAATAATAGCAAGTGACTCACATCTGCGAGGTGATACGATGCTGAACATCTACTTTGGAGATATGCCAGAAGCAGTCTACAATACGTCGGTTTATTTCAACTACACTTATGAGGATGAATGGCTGACTTCTGATTTCGCAAAAGAAGTTATCAAAAAAATTGACAAATCCAATGTTCTTGAGCCTCATGCAATCGAAAGTCCAGTTTTGGGTGTGATTCCGCCGGAGAACCTGTCTGGTGGCACAAAAACACTGCTGCTTATGGCAAATGACCCGGAAAAGGTATTCAATGCTTCGACTTGCGGTGACAACTGCGCGCCTTTTATTCTCAAATTGGCCAAGAAAAAAGACCTGACAATCAATTTGCGGCACCTGATGGATTTTGGAAAGAAAAAATTCCCGGTAGCCGTAAAAGTTCTGAATACAGGTGATGTGGTACACAGCATGGAAGAACTGATGCCGATTGCATTCAAGTTTGTGTGAGGCTATACGATGAAGGGTAAACATAAAATCGAAGTCCGGAGTAAACGGATCGTTTTTACCATAGAACTGGAACGCAACATCACGATTCTGCGCGGTGACAGTGCCACGGGAAAGACAACGCTGGTTGAGATGCTGAGTGCCTATGAAAACTATGGTAGAAAAAGCGGCGTTACGATTGTCTGTGATAAAACGTGCAGAGTCCTGTCCGGCGCACTCTGGGAAGCTCAACTGAAAGACATTCAGGACACCATTGTGTTTGTGGATGAAGGCAGTACTTTTGTTTCAAGTCTTGATTTTGCCCGTGCAATTCAGAAAACGGACAACTACTATGTGCTTGTGACAAGAGAAGATTTGAGCACCCTGCCGTACGGCGTAAATGCAATTCTGGAACTGAAAAAGACGACTAGCCGATTCAAGCGAACCTATAATAAGGCATATCCGATTTACGATTCGCTGTCTGCCAGCAATGTGCAGCTTGGAGATGTCGAAAAATTACTGACAGAAGAGGCCAACTCCGGGTATCAGCTGTTTACAAAAGTCGGCGAGAAATACGGCATTGTCTGTATCTCTGCGGCAGGCAAAGATAATATCAAACAAAAAATCTTTCCGCTGAAATCAGAGAAAATTCTGGTAATTGCAGATGGTGCGGCGTTTGGCCCGCAGATGAATGACATTTACCGTTTGATGCAGGAAGCTAGTGCAAAATTCAGTTTGTACCTGCCGGAATCTCTGGAATGGCTGCTCTTGAAAGCAGATTTGATTGGCCAGTCGGATATTCTTGAAATTTTGGAGCATCCAGCAGATTTCATCGAGAGCAGCGAATTTTTCAGTTGGGAGCGATTCTTTACGAATTTGCTGGAACAGCGGACGAAAGATATTCCTTATATGCGGTATGACAAGGCAAAGCTGCCGGAATTTTACTTGCAGGAAGAAAATTTGAAGAAAATCATTGCTGAAATGAAGTAAAGCAAGCTGGAAAATTGCAAATGACGTATTATCGTAAATCCGAACGCTCTGTAATTTTGGCACCCGCTCAGGCTGCTATCAAGAACCCCCGCAAGTAATTGCGTGAGCGCTTGAAAAAGCACAAATAAAACAAACGAACCGCCCCGGTTTCCGTAACAGGAAGCCGGGGCGGTTTTTGTGTTGCAACGTACAGGAAAAGCAGAAAATATCTTTTACAGAAAGGACAAGCAAACTGTCCAACAGGATCGTTATAATAGACAGACAAAAGGGCATAAACGCCATCAAAGGAGAGTGCACAATGAAAAAAATATGGATGTTTCTGCTGGGCGCGGCATTTGCCGCCGAACTGTTTCTGCTTGTCTGCATGGCAAGCAGAAGTGCATCACCGCGTCAGGTAATGTACACTTTTAAGGATGATGTATGGGATGTGATCTATCGGCTGAACCGCAGATGGAATTTGTGAGAAAAGCACTTGGCTTTTTGGAGGATGGACAGACAAGCTGTCCATCTTTTTTTGTATACTGGGGTTGTGCAAAAGAGACAAAAATTTTATAGCTGTTTCACAAAACAACAAAATTTCACACAAAGAATTGCGACTGTTGTTGCACTGTGTTACAATGAGCAGAGAAGGAGAATGAACCGTGCGTAATAGTAGATTAGACCGTATACTCTATATCCAGCAGGTGCTGGTACAGGGCGGGGTGCTGAATAAACAGCAGACGGCTGACCGCTTCGGTGTCAGCGAGAAAACCATCCAGCGCGATCTTGATACCCTGCGCAGCTATTTTGCAGACAGCGAGCCGCGCCGGGAGATCTTATACAACTCCGCAAAGGGCGGCTATCTGCTGGATGACACGCTTTCCCGCTTCCTCACCAGCAGCGAGATTCTGGCGGTATGCAAGATTTTGCTGGAAAGCCGTTCCATGGTCAAGGAGGAAATGTTCCCCATTCTGGACAAGCTGGTGCAGGTGTGCACCCCGCTGGACCGGTTGAATCAGGTGAAAGACCTCATCAGCAACGAACGCTTCCATTACGTTGAGCCGCAGCACGGCCGGAAGTTCATTGAGAGCCTGTGGGAGATCGGCACGGCAGTAGAAAATCACAATGTTATGGAAATTACCTACTGCCGCACCCATGACGGCGAGAGCCGTGTGCGCACCATTGAGCCGGTGGGTATCCTGTTCAGTGAGTATTATTTCTATCTGGCAGCGTTCATCGAGGGCATCGACAAGGATAAGCACTTCCGGAACCCACAGGACAACTCCCCAACGATTTACCGCATCGACCGTATCCAGAGCTATAAAACCCTCGACCGGCACTTTGCACAGCGGTATACCGACCGTTTTCAGGAAGGCGAGATGCGCAAGCGCATCCAGTTCATGTACGGCGGCGAGCTGCAGACCATCCGGTTCGAGTATACCGGGCCAAGTCTGGAATCCGTGCTCGACCGACTGCCCACTGCAAAGGTTTTGCAGGTGACGGAAAAAGGCTGGATCGTGGAAGCCGAGGTGTTTGGCACGGGCATCCAGATGTGGGTGAGAAGTCAGGGAGATTACATCAAAATTATATCGGAAATGAAAAAATAAAAGGAGTTCTGCTGTATGAACAAGGTTCGGGTCGAAGTTTTCTACCAGGATAATGCTTTGCAATCTATCCGTATCGACCACTACGAGATGGAAGGCCTTGTAGCAATAGAAAATAAAACTATCCCAGAGTGGTTTATGCCCGCTTCAGGTCGTGCCAGCTGGAAAGGCCTGAAAGAGGAACTTGAAAGCCAAAGCAGGAAAGAGGGGGAGCTCTGCTTTATTTTCAATGGCCCGGAAGAGGAAAAAGCAATTTTTCAGAAGTGCATTCAAGAAAACAAACTGGGCAGAATGGCTGACGAGTTGGAGATAGAGGAAGCTGCATTGGAGTATCTTGAAATTGCACAACACTGCTGGCAGCATGGCGATGATGAGGGCACATTGCGGGCATACGAAATCGCGGCGAAATGGTATCACATGGCTGAGGCGGAATTTGTGCTGGGAGATTACTGCGAGAGAGTTCTGGGTGATAACGAAAATGCTGTGCAGTGGTTCCGAAAAGCGGCAAAGCAAGGCTATACAGATGCAGAGTATCGCTATGGAAAATGTCTGGAAAATGGAACGGCTGTCCCAGAAAGCAAAACGGATACAGCAGTGAGCTGGTATCAGAAAGCCGCCGCACAGGGCCAGAAAGATGCGGCTCAGGAACTAGAGCTACGCAGGCAGGCACAGATAGAAGCCGAACGCCGGAAGCAGGCAGAAGAGGCGGAACGTCAGAGAATAGCAAAAGAGGAGGCGGAACGCCGGAGACGAGCAGAGGAGGAAGCAAGGGCAAAGAAAAAGGAATTGATAATACCGGTGAATGTTCCGAGTTCAGAAACAGTAGAGACGCCGTTTAAGCCAGATTATATTTCCTTACAGAAAGCAGCTGAAACAGGCAGGGATAAAAAGTATAAGAATAAAACTTCACTGGAAAAAGCTGCATTCTGGAATGAAGTTGCTCAAAATGCAAAAGAATCTAGGCAAGCAGTAGATAAAAAGGCAGAAGAAGCATGTGCCAATATCTGGTGCAGCCGAAAAGCGCAGCGGGAAATTCGAAAATCTGCGGCAAACACGAAAATGATGACAGGCACCGTACAACTTGTAGCAGAGCTTGTTTCTTCGGTATATGAAAGTATAGGTTGTGAGGAGGAGAAGATGCTTGAGAATATGGAAATTATTGAATAAAGTTTTCTTTTTAGTATAAGAGGAAATCAACATGAGCGATTTACAAATGACGAATCAGGACCTCTCCCAGAGACAGTCGATGGAAGAACTTGCAAATCAGCTGACGTTGGCAGACCATCTGGTGTACAAAAAATATCTGCCGGAATTGCAAAATTATCCGCTGGTGGAACCATCGGAAGAAATGAAGAGAACGCTGGATGTCAAGACCTGCATCAAGCTGTTCCAGATGAAGAAGCTGACTCTAAAAAAAGGCGAGGATATGCTTCAAAAACTCTCCACCGTTTATCATTCCAGCATGGCCCTTGGGTGCAGTTTGGCTGTGATGGTCGATGTTCCGGCAGATGGTGCTCCGGCAGATATTTATTTGGGTGTGCGGCAGAATCCGGGCAGGCAGAGCATCGATAACCGCGACCTTGCAATTTCCGGTGATGCGATTGAAAAAGGGATGAAGAGTAACTTTCCCGGCTCTGAAGTGCAGGAACTCCATCAGGAAGAAATTGACGCGCTGCTGGAAGACGATAACGGTTCTTTCGGTTCGGCACAATCGGCAATCGCTTCTGTCTCCTGCGTTGCGGCATTGCGAGATAAATCCAAGACGGAGGACAAAGCATTTATTCAGGGCATTGAGCGTTTTATCGATGCAATGGATGGCGATGCTTATACAGCGTTATTTCTGGCAGAGCCAGTTACAGAAGAAACACAGGCTGGCATCCGAAATGGATATGAGGAACTGTATAGCGCGTTGTCTCCGTTCCGCAAAACAACGTGGTCTTATACAGAAAACGAAAGCCATGCGGTCATGGAGACGTTCTGCTCTGGCACATCGGATACGGTAACGGACGGAACGAGCAGTGGCTTCAGCGATGAACAAGGCCGAAACACGGGATTTAACTTTAACGCTGGAATGAACCAAGGAACGACGAATACGATAGGACAGTCGCACGCGGTCACACGGCTTCGGTTGCCGAGCAAAAGAACGATGGTCGGCGTTGCGGCTGGTGCGAGTATCCTTGCGCTTGGAGCAGTGGCGGCATCGGCAGTCTTCCCGCCTGCCGGAGCAGCCATCGTGTCGGCGGCGAGTACAGTTGGTGCGGCGGTAAAGGCTGGACCGCTGTTTGGCGCTGTGGTGCCTATGGTGGCTGGACATGAAACAAATGGGACTGCATGGAGTACGGCACGGAGCATCGGAAAGTCGCTGGGCTTTGGGATGAGCCGGGGATACAACACGGCGCACACAGACAGCTCTACGGTGGAACGCAGCAATGCGCACAGCACCAATGAACAGCATTCCAACGGGACGACGGATACGCACGGCACTGTGCGGACGCAGCAGATAGAAGTCTGCAACAAGGCGGTGGAAGAACTGCTGACACGAATTGACGAGCAAATCAAGCGTACCAAAGAAAGTGAAGATTACGGCTGTTACAGTTGTGCGGCTTATTTTTTGTCCTCTCGCCCCAGCAAGGCTCTTCTTGCAGCTAATACATATCGTTCGTTGATGATTGGAGAAGGCTCTTCTGTGGAAAGCGGTGCGGTCAATCTTTGGCAGGACCGTGCAAGTGTAACTGCTATGCGAGAATATCTCAAACGGTTTACACACCCTGTCTTTGCACGCCAGCTCTGGGAGAATGAAGCTGACAGTCTGTTTTACACGGCAGGTACGCTGGTCAGCGGGCGGGAACTGCCGATGCACCTTGGCTTGCCCACCCGCTCAGTGCATGGTTTGCCGATTATTGAGCACGCGGAGTTTGGCCGCAATGTGCCGGATGAGGCGATGCCGGATGAAGACAAGATGAATCTGGGCAAGATTTACCACATGGGTAAAGAGGAAGCGGCAGGACTGATCCTGAATCGGCAGGCAATGGCTTCCCACACGTTCATCACTGGCTCGACCGGCACAGGCAAATCCAATGCGGTCTACCATCTGCTGGATGAGATCACAAAGAACGGACAAACGACGTTTCTTGTGGTGGAACCGGCCAAGGGCGAATACAAGAACGTGTTCGGCAATTGTACAGATGTGCAGGTGTTTGGTACAAACCCCAGAGAAACGCCGCTGCTGCGCATGAACCCCTTTGCATTCCCTGAGAATATCCATATTCTGGAACACATTGACCGTCTGGTGGAGATATTCAACGCCTGCTGGCCGATGTATGCAGCCATGCCAGCGGTGCTGAAGGATGCTATTGAGCGCAGCTATCAGAAAGTAGGCTGGGATCTGCGCAATTCTGAGAGCGAGAAGGGAATTTTCCCAACCTTCTTTGACCTGCTGGATATTCTGCCGGGCGTCATTGAAGAGTCGCATTATTCCAAGGATACCCAAAGCGATTATGTGGGCGCATTGTGCACCCGCGTAAAGTCTCTGACAAACGGTATTTATGGCAGTGTGCTTTGCGCAGAAGATGCGCTGAGCGATGCTGAAATGTTCGATCAGAATGTGATCGTAGATTTGAGCCGTGTGGGCTCTATGGAAACGAAATCGCTGCTGATGGGCATCTTGGTGATGAAGTTACAGGAATACCGGATGTGCAGCAGCGGGATGAACAGCAGGCTGCGCCATGTCACAGTGCTGGAAGAAGCGCACAACCTGCTGCGCAAGACCTCGGCAGAGCAATCACAGGAAGGTGCAAATTTGCAGGGCAAGTCGGTGGAAATGCTGGCAAATGCCATTGCGGAAATGCGTACTTATGGTGAGGGTTTTATCATTGCAGACCAGGCACCCGGACTGCTGGATATGTCGGTCATCCGCAACACGAACACCAAAATTATTCTGCGCCTGCCGGACGAAGAAGATCGCAAGCTGGTAGGCAAGTCTGCCGCCCTGAAGGAGGCACAGATCGATGAATTGTCCAAGCTGCCGCTTGGTGTGGCTGCCGTTTACCAGAACGAGTGGCCGGAGGCGGTGCTCTGCAAGATTGAGGCGTATCCCATGCCGGAAAATGCTGTTTACCACAAGCCTTCAAAAATGCCGCATGAAATCAACGCAGAGTTTGTATTCGGACAACTGGCAGTGGGCAAAGAGCTGGAACCGCTGAGCATTTCGGAGATGGAGCAGCTGAAGCTCTGGCTGAAACGCCATGAGACTGTGCTGAAGCCGGAGGACGACCGCTACCTGGAACGGGTCTTTGCAGGCGGAGAACTGGATGTGGCTAAGACTCGGAAAGCTGTGTTCGATTTCTTTGGTGGAATCGGTACAGTCGTTGATTACTGTGCCGCAGCTAAAAAATCGCTCACACCCCGTAAAGAATTTCTGGAACAGCTGCAGGGACAGTACGGCCTGAAAGCTGCTGCTGCAGACTGGGTGCTAAATAGCGTGATAAGCATGGGCATGAGCCTGAACCCGGATGCAAAGGCTGTAGATAATCTAAGGACGAATTTTGAACAGCAGGGAGGTCGTGTGTTGTGAGGCGAGAAATCTCAGAAGCAAAACCAATGGAAGCAAAAACGCACATTGGGTTGGATGATGTCGTCAAACGGTCATTTGAGCGTCTACAGAAAGGCGTGACAGAAAAGGCAGAAGAAAAACTGGATGCGGCTACGGAAAAGTCATTTGCAGAGCTAGAAAAAGAGCTGGAATACAAAAATAACGATGATGGAATGCCGTACCGTATGGAGCAGGATCTTTTGACGGATGCAGAGTATAAAAGAAACGGATATGAGTACACTACCGATCACCTTGGAAGGCTGTTTACAGCCGAAGGAGACCTGCATCTGAAAGAGCATGATGGTCGTCTGCAAATTAAAGACAGCATCCATGACATTGGAAAAGGATATGAAAAAAGTACCGATGATCGAGGTCATGCAATTGCAGATCGCTTTGATGGGGCAAACGATTTGGAAAATCTCATTCCGCAGGATTCTGGACTAAATCGGAACGAATTCAAAAATTTTGAGAATAAACTGGCACAGGAAGTGGAAGCTGGGAAAAAAGTCAATCTGAAATTGGAAATGCATTATCCGGGAGACTCCTTCCGCCCGGATGCCATTACTGCTGTGACAACGATTGACGGAAAGCAGGAAGTTAAAGTATTTCTGAACGATTAGTATTTATAAGTCCACTGCACTTTCAAGTTATTACAATCTCGGTCGATTGCACATACAATACAAGTATCACTTCACAAAACGGAGGGTACTTGTACTATGGTGGACTACGCCGACATCGGAAAACGTATTCGTGCCTGCCGCCTTGCAAAGGGCATGACGCAGGAGCAGCTGGCCAATGAGGTCGGCGTGGTAGTTACGCACATCAGCCATATCGAGACGGGCAACTCGGTGCCCAGCCTGAAAACGCTGATCGACATCATCAACGCACTGGACTGCTCCGCAGACGAGCTGCTGTGCATCGAGATCAAAAAAGCAAAGCCGGTGTTCGACAGCTGGATGACCGAACAGCTTGCAGATTGCTCTGCCGATGAGGCAAAGATCATCAAAGAAACGGTAGTCAGTCTGAAAAAATCGCTCCGAAAAGTGTACGGAAAGTCCTCTAAATACAGATATGACTAAAACTTCAAAAACTGAATGCCAGTTGGTAGGTATTGAGTGCCTGAAAAAAGCACCCATAAAGTAAACGAACCGCCCCGGTTTCCATAGCAGGAAGCCGGGGCGGTTTTTCTATGTAAGGCTATATAGACAAATACCAAGGGAAGTTTGCCGGATGGACAATCTTGATGTCCAATCAACGCTTTATAATAAAAGCATCAAAATGATTCAATTGAATCATTCCGAACGGAAAAGGTTACGCATCCATTGAGATGGGAGGAAACATCATGAAAGAGCTATTTGAAATCTATGATGGCAGTGCAGAAGCTAAAAAAGCCAAAGGAAAATCCAAAAATCTGAGCGGCTTTCATCCGCTGTTTACCGCAGCTGCCCGCAGAAGCATTGCGCTGGATTCCTTAAAGATCTGGCTGCTGCTGGGGTTCGTTGTGGGCGTGGTGACAGGTGTTGCAACCGGTGCCGGAGCAGTGTCGGTCCTTTTGGGGCTTCTGATCGCCGCAGTGATCTACTTCGGCTTCCGGGATGATGTCTACAAAAAAGTATACGGCCCGGAGCATGACAGAGGCCAGCTACCCTTACCTGAAGGAATGAGCTGGGAAGAAGCCGTAGACCGCATCCGCCGTGGATTTGCCAACCCGGATGTTGGAC
>OGIE01005142.1_pt1 | contig 11407 bp, 7 predicted proteins | sample 1571581 | NCBI WGS metagenome assembly OGIE01 (sample SAMEA2582021, study PRJEB24529) | metagenome | biome: Human gut stool | place: China | collected 2011
GGCGGAGACAAAAAGCTTCTCGCCGGTTAAGATCAGGTTGAAAGTAATGCGCTTTTCCATGCAGCGCCCCTCGAACGTCTGGACTGTCATGCGGATCGTGTGATTGATGTCGAAATCCGTGATGTCCAGCATCGTGCCGTGTGAGCCGAACTTGTTTAACTCAAGCAGACTCTTGGTCAGCTTGTTCAGCCGCTCGGTCTCAAAGAGGATGATGTTTAAATATTTGTCCTGCATCTCTACGGGAATGGTACCGTCGAGCATCGCCTCCACATAACCTTTGATGGAGGTGAGGGGCGAACGGAAATCGTGCGAGACGTTGGAGACGAACTTTTTCTGGTCGTCCTCCAGGGTATTCAGCTCGTTCGCCATGTAGTTGAGCGAGGCGGCGAGATAGCCGATCTCATCGTTGGAGTGAACATCAATCTTTTTCTCAAAGTTGCCGGCGGCATATTCGTCCGCCGCTTTTGTAATCTTGCGGATCGGTATGTACACCACATAGGTAAACAGAATCAGTACCACAAAGGCTGCCAGAAACAGAAGCCCAAGCGTCTCATAAGCGATGGCGACAAGTCCGTTCGCGTAGGACACGAGACTGCTGACCGGCTTGTGGATGACCACATAGCCGCGCACTTTGTAGTTGACGGTGATCGGCGAGAAAACACTTAGCATCTCTGACGTAAACTGGTTATAAAACGTGCCGGTCTGATAATAGCGGCTTCCGAAGTCGGTAATGTTGAAGCCGGGAACCGGTGTGGGATCACAGCCCGGCGCCGCCGTGTTCAGAATGATGCTGCCGCGCGTGTCCACGATCCAGATTTCGCTGGAGAGATAGGTGCTTAAGGTGGAAAGCTGTGTCTGTATCTCGTCCAGCGTCATGGTCTTGGAAAAATAATTCCCGGCATAGTTGGAGGAGATCAGGGCGGATTCCCGGTAGAGGCTGGCAGCCTCCTTTTTTTCCACAAAGGCAAACGTAATGTGGTAGGTAAAGGTTGTGATGATGAGAAAACCGATCACGCCGTACATCAGATAGCCGGCGAGCAGTTTGGGGTAAAGCGTACGTTTCATAGGTCACGAACCTCGAATTTATAGCCAATGCCCCAGACCGTTGCGAGGCTCCAGTTGGCGTGGTCCTTGATCTTTTCGCGGAGACGCTTCACGTGAACATCCACAGTACGCGTGTCGCCGATGTATTCATAACCCCAGATGTGGTCTAATAGCTGCTCTCTTGTAAAAACCTGATTCGGCGAAGCCGCAAGAAAATATAAAAGCTCCAGTTCCTTTGGCGGCATATCGACGGCCTGCCCCATGTAGATGACGGAGTAGTTCGAGAGATTGACCACCAGATCCGTGTACTTGACACATTTTAACTCTGCGGCGGGTTCTTCCTGCTTTGCCGGCTGATAGCGGCGCAGCACTGCCTTGACGCGCGCAACAAGCTCCTTGGAGTCGAACGGCTTCATCATGTAATCGTCCGCGCCGAGCTCCAGACCGAGTACCTTGTCAAAAATCTCGCCTTTGGCTGACAGCATAATGATCGGAACATTTGCCTTCGCACGGATCTCGCGGCAGACCTGATAACCGTCCATGCCGGGAAGCATCAGATCGAGCAGGATCAGATTCGGATTGTACTGATCAAAAGCGATCATGGCTTCCTCGCCGTCATTGACGATCCGGGTATCGAAACATTCCTTTGTGAGATACAGGGAAATCAGTTCTGCGATATTATTGTCATCATCTACGATGAGAATTTTCTGTTTTGCTGCCATATCATCATCTCCTCATTTTTATTTTAAATATCAGTCCTTAAACTCGGCAATCGTGACGCCGGCATCGCCCTCACCGAACTCGCCGAGGTGGAATGATTTGACATATTTTAAGCGCTTTAAATGAGCCTGCACTGCGTTGCGGAGTGCGCCGGTGCCTTTCCCGTGGACAATGCGCACGGACGGCAGATGCGCCAGATAAGCGTCGTCCAGATACTTGTCAAGAAGCGGAATGGCCTCGTCGGTCGTCTTGCCGATGAGGTTGATCTCTGTGGAGACGGAGGCGGATTTGCTCATCTTGATCTTGCCGGCACTGGTCTTCTGGAACTTCTTGGTGCCCGGTGCGGCATCCTCTTCCAGAAGGATCAGGTCGTTGATGTTGACCAGAGAGCGCAGAATTCCCATCTGCACATACAGGTCGCCCCTGGCATTCGGAAGGGAATGAACGGTGCCCTTTAAGTTCATGCTGATGACTTTGACGCTGTCGCCGATGCGCAGCTTCTTCGGAACGTTGTGGTTCGGTACGGAAGCTTTTTTCTGCTCGGACATCTTCTGTGCGGCTTTGTCCATCTTGCCGCGCAGCTTGGTACGTTCTTTTTCCATCTCGCTGACCGGTGCGCCCGCCTTGCCGTATTTGTTAAAATTGCGGATCGTCTCATCGGCGACGTCCTTGGCTTCTTTTAAGATATTGTATGCCTGCTCGTTTGCCTCGCGCAGAATCTTGTCGCGGCTGGAATCCAGGCGCTCCTGCTTCTGCTCCAGCTTTTCTTTTAAGGACTCGATCTCGGCTTTGTACTGGTTGATCTCTAACTGCTCCCGCTCGATCGTGCTGCGGCTCTTCTCAAGATCTGCGATCAGGTCTTCAAAATCGCCCTCACTCTTGCTGATGCGCCCCTTGGCGTCTGTAATGAGGTCCGACGGAAGACCGAGCTTCTCGGAGATGGCAAACGCGTTGCTCTTGCCCGGAATACCGATTAAGAGGCGGTAGGTCGGACTTAACGTCGCTACGTCGAACTCACAGCAGGCATTTTCCACGCCCGGTGTGGAGAGAGCATAGACCTTGAGCTCGCTGTAATGCGTCGTAGCCATAATGCGTGCTCCGTAAAGGTGGAGCTTTGAGAGAATGGAGATCGCAAGCGCAGCGCCCTCGGTCGGATCGGTCCCGGCGCAGAGCTCATCGAAAAGTACCAGAGAACGGTCGTTGACCTGCTCTAAGATACGGATGATGTTGACCATGTGGGAGGAGAAGGTACTGAGCGACTGCTCGATACTCTGCTCGTCCCCGATGTCAGCGAACACTTCGTCAAAAATACCGAGTTCCGAGCGCTCGGACGCCGGAATATGCAGGCCGGACTGTCCCATCAGCGTCAGCAGACCGACGGTTTTTAAGGAGACCGTCTTGCCGCCGGTGTTCGGACCGGTCACGATCAGCAGGCGAAAATCCTCGCCGAGCCGCACGTCGATCGGAACGACCTTTTTCGGATCGAGTAACGGGTGGCGTCCTTTGCGGATGTGAATCCGTCCGTCATCATTGAACAGCGGGGCAACCCCGTTGTATGTCTGAGCGAAAGCCGCTCTGGCAAAGATAAAGTCCAGATCGGTCAGAAGTTCATAGTCGGCGAGCAGCTGTGTGGCGTAGGAGGCGGTCAGATTGCTTAAGCCGGCAAGGATAACCTCGATCTCCTCCTGCTCACGGAGCTGCAGCTCTTTGTATTCGTTGTTCAGATTGACGACAGCCATCGGCTCGATGAAAAGTGTGGAGCCGGTGGAGGACTGGTCATGGATCATGCCGGGAACGAGAGACTTTGCCTCCGCTTTGACCGGGAGACAGTAGCGCCCGTCGCGCATGGTAATGACGGTGTCCTGCAGATAGCTTCTGGTCGTGGTGTTGTTGATCATGGAGTTCATCTGTGCGCGGATCTTATCGTTCATTCCGCGCATGGAGCGCCGGATCGAGTGTAGCGTGCTGCTGGCGTCGTCGGCAATCTCGTCCTCTGCGAGAATGCAGCGCTTAATCTCGTCATAGAGCGGTGTCAGCGGTTCGATTTCGGTGAAAAATCCGGTCAGTGAATCGTCTGGAACTTCCTCTTTTTCTGAGCGGGAAAATGCTTTTACACGCTTGGCAGCCTCTAAGAGAGAACAGATTGAAAGCAGTTCTGCGGCACTTAAGGAGGCACCGATCTCTAAACGTTTCAGCGAGTCATTGACACTGTGCACGCCGGAAAATGAGAGGTTTCCACAACGGAACAGACGGCTTAATGCATCCTTCGTCTGGAGCTGAAGCTGCTCAATCTGGGCTTTGTCTGTGATGGGACGCAGTGCAAGACAGCGTTTTTTTGCTTCCGGACTGCATGCGTATTCAGACAGCTGATTTAAAATTTTATTATATTCTAAGGTTTTTAAAACTTTTTCATTCATAAAACAAAAGTACTCCATCATCGTTTTAGCTGATCAGTTTTTATTATAGACCAAAGTGAAGCTGATGAAAAGAAGAGTTTGGCAGGAATTGCGCAAAAAAAGAAAGTATTGCAAGCGTATGTGTTTCAATTTATAATATAGATTGGTATGATTTTTCATGTATGGATCAAAAAGTAAAACAGATACAAGCTTGATTGCATTTGAAGGTGCGGCAGGAATGTCACTGCCTGGAAAGGAATATCATGCAGGAAAACAAACAGGATAAATATGAATTTATCAGTGAAAAAATAAAGGAAAAACCAGTGAATAAAAAGAAATTGGTATATCACGTATGCTTTGTCGTACTTCTGGCAGTTTTATTTGGAATTGTGGCAAGCGTTACGTTCGTGCTTTGTCAGCCGAAAATGGATGATCTCCTTCATCCGAAGGAAGATCCGACCATCACGATCCCGAAAGATGAACCGGAGCAGGAGACAGAAACGGAAGAACCGGATACAGAGACAGAAACAAACGAACCGGATTCTGAGGCTCAGATTGTGTATGAACAGCTTACACTGGCAGATTTCCAGACATTGCAGAATGAGATGTATGCGATCGGAAAGCAGGCGAATAAGTTTATCGTGGCAGTGACCGGTGTCAAGAGCAATACGGACTGGTTCAATAATGCCTATGAGAGCAAGGGACAGGGTTCCGGTATTATTATTGCAAACAGTGGTCAGGAACTGTTGATCCTGACTGAGAGGAAAGTCATTGCAGGAGCGTCTTCTGTCTATGTGACCTTTGTCAATGACACATCGGTGGAAGCCTCTATCAAAAAATACGACGGAAATACGGGAATTACTGTACTCAGTGTTCCGGTGGATGAGATTGATAATGATACCATGAATCTGATTTCGGTCGCAGGGCTTGGCAATTCGCTTGCCATTACGCAGGGAACGCTTGCGCTTGCAGTTGGAAGTCCGCTTGGAACGAATTATTCCATTTTGACAGGAAATATCACTTCATCTGCTTATTCCATTTCAACAATTGATGCGAATTATGATATTTTTACAACGGATATTGTGGGAAGCAAAAACGGAAGTGGGGCACTTATCAATTTAAACGGCGAAGTGATCGGTCTTGTCACACAGGGATACAGCAGTGAGGGCGATCAGAATACGCTGACAGCAATCTCTATTTCAGAATTGAAACCTGTGATCGAGATGTTGTCCAATAATAAAGATATTCCATACATCGGTCTGGAAATCACTACAGTTACCAATACGATTGCAAAAGAGAATGATATTCCAAAGGGCGTTTATATTAAGGAAGTAAAAATGGATTCGCCGGCGATGGCAGCAGGACTACAGAGCGGTGATGTCATTACAGAGATTGACGGGGAAGCGGTGATCTCGGTTGATGGATATCAGACAAAATTGCTTTCCCTCACACCGGGCGATGTGGCGGAGGTCACGATTCAGAGACAGGGAAATGATGGTTATACGGAGATTAAATGCCCTGTAACGGTCAGTGTTTTACAGTAATACAAATACATAATTTGGAGGAAATAATTGTTATGAAATATATTGAAAGTCTTCGCGAAGGCGAGAGGATTAATGAGATTTACCTGTGCAAGACAAAACAGTCTGCGCTGACGAAGGCAGGCAAACCTTACGAAAACGTTATTTTACAGGATAAAACAGGAATCCTGGATGCAAAAATCTGGGATCCGGGTTCTGTTGGAATCGATGATTTTGATTCGTTGGATTACGTTGCTGTTATGGGAGATATCACAAGTTTTCAGGGGAATTTACAGCTCTCCATCAAGCGTGTCAGAAAAGTGCAGGAAGGGGAGTATGATCCGAAGGATTATCTTCCGGTCAGCGAGAAAAATATTGATGAAATGTATGAGGAACTGTGCGGTATTATCCGTTCGGTGAACAATCCATATTATAAAAAACTGTTAAGCAGTTTTTTCTTAGAGGACAAAGAGTTTGAGAAACGTTTCAAATTCCACTCCGCAGCGAAAACCGTTCATCATGGTTTTGTGGGTGGATTGTTAGAGCATACGCTCAGTGTGACAAAGCACTGTGATTATTTTGCAGCTTATTATCCTATGTTAAACCGCGATCTGATTGTGACTGCGGCGATTTTCCATGACATCGGAAAATTGGAAGAATTATCTGTTTTCCCGGAAAATGATTACACAGACGAAGGACAGCTGTTAGGTCATATTATGATTGGGGCAGAGATGGTCGGAGAGCGTATCCGCACGATCGAAGGTTTCCCGGTTCGCATGGCAAATGAATTAAAACACTGTATTCTCGCACATCACGGAGAGCTGGAATATGGTTCGCCGAAGAAGCCGGCACTTGCAGAAGCACTGGCGCTCAGTTTTGCTGATAATGTGGATGCGAAGATGGAGACAATTCGTGAAATTTTTACCAATGTACCGGAGAACAGTGTGGAGTGGCAGGGATTCAACCGTCTGCTCGACAGCAATATCCGGAGATCCAGTCTGAAATAGGAAAGAAGAATGAATAAAAACGATATTATTACATTGAAGATTGAGGATATGGGAATTGACGGAGAGGGCATTGGAAAGATAGATGGCATGACTTTTTTCGTCAAGGATGCCGTGATCGGGGATGAGATCGAGGCGCGTATTACCAAGCTGAAAAAGAATTATGGTTATGCGAGAGTGGAGCAGATCCTAAAGTCGTCTGAGTTCCGCACGGAGCCAAAATGTGAACTGCACAGACGCTGCGGCGGCTGCCAGATTCAGGCGATGGACTATGCAAAACAGCTGGAGTTTAAGGAGAACAAGGTAAAAAATAATCTGATCCGTCTCGGCGGATTTCATGCAGACTTTGTGGATTCTGTGATGGAGCCAATCGTTGGCATGGAGAATCCTTACCGTTACCGCAATAAGGCACAGTTTCCAATCGGAAAAGATAAAGAGGGAAATATCATTGCTGGGTTTTACGCCTCGCGCACGCACAGCATTATTCCGGTCAAAGACTGCATGCTTGGCGTGGCAGAGAACCGTGAGATTTTAGAAGCGATCCTATCCTATATGCGTGAGTGCCACATAGAACCTTATGATGAGAAAACCGGAAGAGGGCTTGTGCGCCACGCACTGATCCGCTATGGTTTTACGACAAAAGAGATCATGGTATGCCTTGTCGTTAACGGCAGGAAACTTCCGGCACAGAATGTGCTTGTGGAGAAGTTGCAGGCAATTCCCGGCATGACAAGTATTTCCATGAATATCAACCAGAAGGATACGAATGTGATCCTCGGCGAGCAGACCGAGACTATCTGGGGACAGTCTTACATTACGGATTACATTCATTTAAGAGACTGCATGAATTTTGAGCGGACTGGAAAAGCAATCTCCTATCATATTTCACCACAGTCTTTTTATCAGGTGAACCCGGAACAGACCGAGAAGCTTTACAGCCTTGCGTTGGAGTATGCAGGACTTACCGGAAAGGAGTCCGTCTGGGATCTGTACTGCGGAATCGGAACGATTTCGCTATTCCTTGCCGGAAAAGCCGGGCATGTGTATGGAGTGGAGATTGTACCACAGGCGATTGCCGATGCAAAAGACAATGCAAAGCGGAATGGATTTTCCAATACCGAGTTTTTCGTTGGAAAAGCAGAGGAAGTATTGCCGGAATTTTATGCGAAGCATAAGAATGAAAAGACAGATATGCTGCACCCGGATGTGATCGTGGTTGATCCTCCGAGAAAAGGCTGCGATGAGAAATGTTTAGAGACAATGCTTCTGATGAAGCCGGAACGCATTGTTTATGTGAGCTGTGATTCTGCGACACTGGCAAGAGATCTTAAGGTGCTGGCGGAAGGCGGATATGAGGTGAAACGTATCCGGGCGGTGGATCAGTTTGCGCATACGACACATGTGGAGACTGTGGTAGGACTACACAGAAAGGATATGTAGAAATCCTTGAATTTACGCACTTTGTAGAGTTTTTCAGCTTCAACAGGATTGCTGAAAATCACAAGGCACTTTGCTATTGTAGGTAGAAGAATAGCGGTAGCGAGTGGGTAGTCAGTTGCAATGGCTGGCTACCTGCTTTTTTATATTCCGGTAACTTTATTCAGCAAAACAAAACCAAAGGTCGGTCTGTTAATGATTCCAAAGACCTGTGCATATATGTGGTTGACTGCAATCAGGTTGACCGTTTTATATTTTACAGAAATCTCCCTGACTTTTTAGTAAAAAAGACACTTCATAAACAGTTGACATTCGATAAAAAGTATGTATGCTTTAAAATAACAAATAGTGCAAGATATGAGTGGGGAAGCCGGTATGGGAAGAGAAAAGAGAGGGAAACAGACACTTAGGAAAAAGATGATGGTTGTTATGCTGATCAGTGCGATGTCAAGTATCCTTGCAGTGGTGATTGTGTCATATATGACAATCCGAATGATACGGAATGACAGTATTCAGGAAAGTATGCAGATATATCTGGAACAGATAACGCGGGAGACGGATAGTGCTTATTATGACATGATCAGTATTGTCAACCAGATGAGTCCTAGCGGACTTATAGGAAACGTGGTAGAGTCTTATTTAAGTGCTGAGGATAATTTTGACAAGTATACGGGACAGAAATCACTCAGAGAAGAACTGGTAAAGCTGGGATATGTGAATACAAAGCTGCTCGGTGTTACTTATTATGACCTGGAAGAGCAAAGTGAACTGATCAGAAATATCAATGTCAGGAATCTGGATCAAGTATATCAGACTATCCCTAATGTAACTGAAAATATTGGAAATACAATCCAGGCTATGCATTCACCCTGCCTGGGAATCAGGGAAAGACCGGTGATATCGGTAAAGCGGAGGGTTTCCTTCAGCAACAGGCAGAAATTGGATATTTATGCAGAGATAGAGCCGGATATGAGTGTTGCGGAAAGGCTAAACAAAGAAAACTGGAAATATACTTATATGGAACTGGATGAGAATGGTATTGTGCAGTACAGTAATAACCCTGCGATTATCCGGGGGCAGCAGCTCCTGTCCAAATTGCCGGAAAAAGAAGAGTATGCGGTGACAAGCCAGGAAGGATATAAGGTCATGGTATACCGCAGTGAGATAGGATATGCGAATGCCATTGCGCTGCAGGAGAATACATATCAGAAAGAAATGAATATGTGGAGACTGAAGCTGCTGGTTATCATCCTTGTGTCGTTCTGTGTTTTCTCCGGCTCTGTCATTTACCTCTACCGGTTAATATGTAAGCCGCTCAATCAGTTTCAGGAACAGCTGCTTCAGATTGGAGGAGGCTCCCTACAGATGGTAAAGCAGGAGTATGGTATCAAGGAATTCGATGACCTGATGCATGAAGTGGAGAAGATGAAGGACCAGATCAGGAATCTTATTGATAACGTTGTGGAAAAAGAAAAAAATATCCAGCGGATAGAATATGAGAAGCTCCTGTTCCAGATTAATCCACATTTTCTGCTCAATACTTTAAACTCTATCCAGTGGATGGCAAGGATGAGCCATCAGGATAACATTACGGAATTTGTGCAGAGATTAAAGAAGCTGCTGTCGTACAATCTGGGAAAAGAGGGGATGCAGACAACACTCCGGACAGAGATTGATATTGTGAAAGAATATATCGCACTCCAGCAGATGCGATATGATTTTGTGATAGAAATGAATGTGGAGGAAGGCAGTTATCTGGAACAGCCAACGGTGCGGATGCTGCTTCAGCCGCTGGTGGAAAATGCGATACAGTATGGACTTGGAAAGGATGAGAAAATAACAATACGGATCTTTGAAGATAATAGACGGGGATTAGCAGCAATCACCATAGCAGACAGCGGTAACGGACTGACCATAGAGGAGATTAATCAGATTAATGCACCTTTTGATTATAATCTGCAGAAAATGCAGAATGGAAACAGAGGGATTGGTCTGCGGTATGTAAAGGCAATGCTGGATTCATTCTATGAAGGACAGACGAATCTGTTTGTAAATTGCAAAAAAGGACATGGAACCAAGATTACAATTCTGATCCCGGTTCAGGAAGAGTTACGGGATAAAGCTAAAGTGACAGATACTGGTATAGAATAAGAGGGTATGATGGAATGAGAGTATTAGTTGTTGATGATGATAAACTGGCTAGGAAAGGTCTGATATCCATAATGAACTGGGAAAAATATGGATTTGAAGTTGTGGGCGATGTCCAGAATGGGAGTAAAGCACTGGAATTTCTGAAGGATAACATGGTAGATGTTGTGTTCACGGACATAGATATGCCGGAGATAGATGGGATTGAGCTGATGGAAAGATGCAGAACAGAATATCCGGATGTGAAATTTGTGATTTTTTCAGTACATGAAGATTTCCGTTATGCACAGAAAGCCATGAGGCTGGGAGCACTGGATTACATATCTAAGATAAGCTTTGATGGGGATGACTGTGACCAGATATTGGAGCGGGTGGATAGAAAATATAAGGATAATCTGTTAAAAAAGGAAAAAAGGCAGGAGGATCACGGATTACGCAAAAAGCTGGAAAATGCATGGATGAACACCAGATGGATATATGACGATAACGAGTTTGGCAGGTTGTGTGAAATGACGGGGGAAGTGGAGCTTCGCACTGCCGAAAGGATTTTTGTAAAGAGCCTCCACCGCATTCAGGAGATCACAGGGGAAGAGTATGAATTTCCGGCGCTATCCTCCGTAAATGATATGCTGGCATGGGTAAAAAAATGGAAGGATGAGCTGTACCGGACGTGCCTGCAGACAGAAAAAGCAAATGATATCTATAGCTTTGCAAGGATCATCCTATACATAGAAGAGCATGTAGAAGAAAACCTGAAGTCGGAAGATGCTGCGGCGGAGATTGGAATGAGCAGAAGCTATTTCAGCACGAGATTTAAAGAAATGACCGGTGATACATTTCATAACTATGTGATCAGCAGAAAAATGAATGCGGCAGCATGTAAAATGGAAAAAGGAACTGAAAATATCACACAGATTGCATCAGATCTGGGATATGACAATTATTATTATTTTACAAAAGTGTTTACAAAAGAATATGGATGCACACCAACAGAATATGCAAACAGGGTTAAAAAATGTTCGATTTGATTCGGACATTTTTTTAAATTTAAAAAAAAGACTGTAAAATCAGAAACAATATCGTCTAGTGAAAAATATGATTACAGGATAAACTATCCATAAAGGAAGGGAGGTTTACT
>OGIE01005144.1_pt1 | contig 11404 bp, 8 predicted proteins | sample 1571581 | NCBI WGS metagenome assembly OGIE01 (sample SAMEA2582021, study PRJEB24529) | metagenome | biome: Human gut stool | place: China | collected 2011
ATTTGCTATTACTCACCACCTGAAGAGGTGGGAGTCTTCTCGACTGAGATAAAAACAAGCGCTATCCTGCCTGCCGGGCAAAAATTTGATGGTTCCGCCCGGTATGTAAAATAGCGCCTGTTTCCAGTTTTCAATCGTTTTCTAATTTTTCTTAATTTCCTAATCCCAGTCGCCCACATACAGGCGTGTGCCAGTCTGCCAAACTGTTGGTTCATAGATCGTCCAAATTGGATATGGATATGCTTTTCCTTGCAGAGAATCATCTATTACAATCGTCTGATCAACGCCATTTGTGCCTGTTTTGGAGGACAGGTCAGCGGCACTCGTCCTAGTAATACTGGAATAGCTGCCCTTTACAGAGCTGCCGTCCACATAAGGTACACCGATGATTGCGTCGCTTAGCTTTGGCAGATACCAGCATTCTTCCGGGACCGAAAGAATGTGGGCGTCCGGCCACCACCACCAGATATCGTTCAACAGGCCAATATAGTGTCCAAGGAACATTGAGGTTCCAGCCGCTTTCACACTTCCTGTTGTATAGCAGTTCGAAAGAACCAGTTTTGCAGAATCATATTTTCCAAATAAACCACCTGCGATGGCATTATATGTTTTTCCACACACATCCGCTGCACTGAAACTCCGTATTACCGAAATCGGACCATACATCCTTCCCACCAGACCTCCGGCACACCGGCCGCCTGACACATTCTTTCTATCTGACAGCACTTCCGCACCACTTTCCGTATAACCGTAAGGGCGGTTCCGTCCGCCGACATAACTGTTTTCAATGCTGAATTCTTTCCCGGCAGTTCCGCCATTCTGGTTGTTTTTCAGATATCCATACAAACCTCCAGCGGTTTCAGTTGTATCCACATATCCAGAGAAGAAACTGTTTTCCAGCTTCATCTGACCAGAGCTCTCGGCAAAGCCGACCAGACCTCCGCTATCATCAGTTCCCTGTATCCGTGCATTTTTTCCTGAAACATATACGTGATTCATCACTAAATCACTTACTTTTGCCTCCCCGATCAAGCCTCCGGTTTTTCCTCCGCTTATTTGCAGCGTCGGTGCATCTACAACTACATGTTCGAGTGTCAGACTGCCATTATTCGCGCTCCCAACCACCGCGCCTGTTGCCATAGTTCCAGAAATCCGGGACTTTTCTCCATATATATGGATATTTTTAATCGTTAGATAGCTGTCCGCCGAAGTACCTGCCTGTGCCACTAGCCCTGCTGTATTCTGCTCCTGACAGGAAATGTCCGGATCCTTCAGATTCAAGTTTGATATCGTCAGATGATCCGTCTTCTGAAACAAAGCTGCACCATCCCGGGCAACAGGAGTTATCTTTAACCCTGCAATCGTATAGCATTCACCCAGTTTTGCTTTTTCTTTCTCATCCACTTCCGCATTATAAGAGATAATATCCGGGTTGTTAATCGGCCAGAAACTTCCACCTACATAATTGGAATTTCCCGGACTGTAGATCGTCATATTTCCGTACGCAGCTTCCACCTCTTTGCAATACGCTTCCGTCTGTGAGATAATCGAATCATCCTCCTGCCAGAGAATATTATCAGTCTGGATAACCCGTGTAATCTTTAATCCCCCATAGTCTTTTCCGCAGAAATTCAGATTCTGCAGATGACGCCCATTGGCAACCTTAACCGTATAGGTATCCGTTCCATCATCATTGGGTTCAATTACATCGGCAAAACAACTGTTGAACTTATATGAGAGCCTTGTATTTTCTGTCGGTGGATAGCCATCCTCGCTCAATTTTACGGTAACATTTTCTCCATTTATGTAACCGCCCGGCTGATAACCTTCCCCGGTACCCAGACTACAGAAATTTCCACCCTCGCGTGATAAATCATCCAGATAGAAACGCAATTTCAACTTTTTCTCTTCCGTTATGCCTATTTCAAAACGATTTACCCTGTTTTTGTCGGCAAATCTCGTCCAACTGCCATTTGCCTCATTTTTTACACAGCTGGCAGCTTTCTCTTCCGTATCTACAAAGCAAAATTTTGATCCCATTCTCAGAGTATTTTCCTGCAAATCACCCGTATTGACTTGGAGAACATACCACATCGTTTTACCGCTCAATTCGCCGGTAATCGAAAATATCAGATGTATTCTCTGATTTTCTTCAAGCGGAGACGGAGAGACATAATCGATATACAGCCTGTTTCCAGTATGCAGCGCCTCTTCGTTCTCTTCCTTGTCCCAGTCCCCGACATGGTTATTCAGAAACCAGGAAAATCCCTTTGAAGCGTTCTGCGCAGCAAGTTTTTCCGCTACTTTCTGGATCGTCGGCATGGGATAAATCGGTATTTCTGCTTTCTTTAATTCTGGATCATAGGGATATGTATTCTCGCTGTCTGCACCCGTTCCCTCAGCACCAAACAGTTCTGAAAGTTCTTCTGCGTATGCGAGCACATATTTCTCATTCACCTTACTGCACACATAACAGCCCGGATAAACTGATTTTTTGTTTGTTCCCGTACCGCTCGTCTCCGACGGCAGCCTTCCATCCGTTCTACTTGCATAATCATAGAACGCAACAAACGCAGGTGCTTTCATCGCCGGATTCTCTGTTTCATCCGCTGCCGTTCCGCTTCCATCCTCCGTTTCATCCGATTTTTCCTCAGCCGTCGGCGAATACACCGACGCCGACACATATGTATTCGCTATCTGACTGTCTGCCGGAAGCTGTGCGGCGAGACCCCCTGCGAATCCGCCGGTATATGCCGCTACGTTATAACGTCCGGTAAGATTCTCAAAGGCTGTATTGGCGTTTGCCCCATTCCCTGGTTTTTGGGAGGTATCAAACTTCTTGTTTGCTGTATGACCGCCGACATAACAGCTCTGAATCTGCACCGTGGGACCGCTTGCGGCGGCTGCAGTTGATGCTTTCTCAACAGTTCCGACCAGACCGCCGGCGTACATGCCTTCCACATAGAGTGCCGCTGCGCTGTCGGTCAGAGAAATTTCCCCCTTTGCCGTGCCGATCAGGCTGCCCGCCGTTCCCTTTAAAGCGCGGATCCGGTATTTGCTTTCTTCCTCCTGCTTCAGATCTGCCGCTTTTTCTGTGCTGCTTCCCAGCTTATCACGGAAATGATTCTCCGCCAGTGCATCCTGGACGGTCAGAGTGACGCCCTCAAATGTGCCCACCAACGCACCGGCAGAAGCGCCGGTCTGCTCTGCCTGTACCTGCGGATATTCAATCTGCACATTTTTAATTTTCACCGTTGCCAGATTCGTAGTTCCCCGGGAATCCGTTCCCGGCGTCACCGCACCAATCAAAGCGCCTGCACTCGCCTTCGTCCGGACCACCGGCTGGCAGATCAGCAGGTTTTTAACACTCATATCCTGTGTTACCGTTCCAAACAGTCCACCCGTCCCATCTACTGCTGTGATTGAACTTCCCGCCGTTTTTCCTACCTGCAGACCATCGATCCGGTATGTATTTCCCTGATAGTCCAGTGGATACGGCAGACTAAGCGGAAGATAGCTTCCCGCCTCCGTGATATATGCCTGTGCCGTCGGGTTCGTCCGATCTGCATTCGTTTGATCCGTCACCCGGTAGGCAATCGAGATGGTTTCCGCATTCTGATTCAAAAAATTCGAGCCAAATGCCGTATGTAGCTTCGCCACATGTCCGCAGTAACCGCTCTCGTCCGCAATATTTTCTCCCGCTTTCCAGGTCAGATCACTATTCTGCATCGCCGTAACCGTTTTGGATGTAGTCACCGCCCCAGTGTACAGCTGATCCGGATCCCAGCCTGAAACCCGCTCATCCAGATTTTCCAGATGGCGGAAGCTGCCAATCTCCGCGCTTCGGTCCGTACTGATCGATGCAAAGAGGCTGCTGCCGGATTCTATATTGCTCGTTTTAACCTGCGAAAGCGCTTCATTGTTGAAAACCTGCGCGTACACAAAGATATTTTCGCCCGGAATAAAGGAGGCAAAACCTCTTTCATCCTGCTGAAATGTCATATCCGTCTGTGCCGGCTGGTTGAAATCCATAAATTTGAATCCTGTACTTGTGCCCGTGCCGGCTGGCGCCGCTATGTCATCCAGAATGACCTGATACGTTCCATCCGAATTGCCCGAAGCTCCGGACACCTTCGCCACACGCGCCGAGCGGCTGGTTTCCGGGGGATTGATCTCGATGTATCCGGTTGTACCGCTCTTTTCTCCCTTTACAAACAGACTCAGTGAATGTTCATTTTTATTCGGATCCTCGATTTTTGCATATAAAATATCATCATTCACCAGTTTCACTGTCGGCGCCTCGAATTCCTCCACCGGCAGTTCCGGGACTTCCAGATTTCCTGATGCGTAATATCCGATCGGCAGTTTCTGATCCTTATAATTGGAGTTAGCTCCCGTAAACCGCTCCCGTTTTCCGGCATCAGACGCCGCCGCCAGAAGTGCCTCGCTTCCGATATCCGTCTGCACAAACTGATAACGATCCGAATACCACACCTCGCGGACCAGTCCTGCCTCCGGATCATAGAAAATAAGATAGCTCCCGTCTCCACGGACGGTCTCATCAATCGATCCAAACGGAAGAAGGCGCTGCCGGATCTCCTCGGTCACATTCGCAGATGCCAGCGCCATCTCACCGCCAGACTCTTCTTGTTCCGATTCAGGCTGCCCTGCCTGTTTTTCCGGCACATAGAGAACCCCGTAGATATTTCCCTCTTTCTCCTCCGCCAGCACTGTATTTTCTACCGAAATTCCCAGCTTTGCCTGCTTTTGATCGTCCGAAAATTCCCCCTGTGCCTCCATATGGAGCAGACGCGGAATCGTCCCATTGGAGACTTCCAGTGTCAGATGATTCTGCGCCGCCAGAAAGATCTCCTTCGCCGTCTGATCCATCTCCAGACGGCGGAGCTTTCTTTGGTAATGAATCACCGCAACAAAAGAAAGACTGGCAAGAATACCGACAATCGCAATCACCGTCAAAAATTCCGCCAGTGTAAACGCCGCCCTTCTCTTCTGTTTGTTCTGTCTCTTCTGCTCCATCTGTCCTCGTTCCTCTTTTTATTGTAACTGTTCAGTACCTTCACAGTCACGCGCAGACCTGCTGAACAGTTAGTTTTTATTTTATTTCTGATCCAGGTTGACTGCACGCACGGTCAGGTTAATCGGCTTTACCACCGCTTTCCGGGAAGTTCCCATCGTATCTTTTTTCCGGTAGATCGCCAGATTTTGAACCGTAAAGCATGCTGTCTCCTCCGAATAGGTATAGCCGTCAAATGCCGTATAGTATTCATCCGAAATCGCCGCCTGCGTCAGCAAGGATATCTTATTATACGCATCATCGTAAGTATAATCCCCATACCATTTTTCAATGCCCGTGCCAGACCAGTCTGTCGCACTGAAGTGCAGCCACAGGTGGCTGTTTCCACTCCGCAAAAGAGGTGTTACCATTTCTCCTGTTTCGGAAGTCCCAGCAGAATTTTTCACTTCCAGCGCATTGGCAAATTCATCGGTCATCAGCTGCGCCGTGAGCGACAGCGCCTGCTCTGCATCTGCCTGTTCCTGCGTCCTCTGGTAAACATTTTTTACCATCATCACGCCGCCTCCAAGCACCGTGCCGATCATACCGAGAATCACAATCGCCGCCAGAAGCTCCGTCAGCGTCATACCGTTCTGTGACCGGAGTTTTTTCTGACATACTGAAAAGAGCTTCCGGTGACCCTTGGATGCCGTCTGTTTCTGCTGCCTGCAATGCCTATTTCTGCATCTGCGGCATTCACATCTCTCCTGTCCCATCTCTGTCTCCTCTATCGGTATCTGTAAAGCAGCTCTTGTAAGTTTACCTCTTCCTCTTCTGCATCCGAATCAGCCTGGCTCACATACAGCACGATGGGATACTGTCCCGTCCGGTAATTCGTCTGTGTGCCTGTCTGGTAGGCATTTGACGCCAGGCTTTTCTTCATGCCGCCGGTTCCAGATGCCTCCAGCTCCAGAACATATCTGCCCGACGCCTGTTTCGCTGTCCGGTTGTTCTCCAGCTGATTGCGGCTGTCATAATAGCTCGCCATCTGCTCTTCGCCCTGCCGCAGCATCCTGCCGGACGCCAGAAATGCACTCAGAAACATCGTCATTCCCAGTGCAATCACAAGAACCGATATCAGTACCTCTGTCAGTGTCTCTCCCGCATTGGCACGCAGCTTTCTTCCAGCTGCCCATTCCATTCTACTTATCATCCTGCAGCAGCTCCTTCTCTATTGTTCCGTTCTGCCAGCGGATCGTCGTGATGATGGTCGTCGTCGTGATCGTGTAGGAATCATCGTCATCCGAATCTCCGTCATCGCCCTTTACTTTGACCTCTACTGTGACCATCTCACTCTCGGAGCTATGTGCTGCTTCCAGCTCCAGCCGTTTCTCGCACCGCTCTTCCTTCTTGTCATCCGCCGTTACTGTATCTGAGATAACCGCCTTGATTTTATAATCATCCGCCATCCACAGACGTACACTGGTCTTTAACGGGTCAATCGTGTTCCCGCTCATTCCGGCTTTCTTCACTGACAGGGTAAAATCTTTGTACGCCATTTCTTCCTCCGATGCATTCTCCCCGTCTGCCAGCTTCCGATACTCATTATTTCTATAAATATCCACGATCAGTGAATCGAGAACCGCGCTATTCCCACTCTCTGGGCTTGACAAATCCGAATCCGTTCCATAGAACTTCTGCCACGACGCCTCATTATCCTTGTTTTTCCGGCCGCCGACGTAGTAGCAGTAAAAATCATCCTCATCGTCTTCCTCGTCTTTCCGGCTGTCATGCACGATCACTTCCTTGATCTTGACTATATTCTCCGTCTTCTGCAGCTCATCCCGCAGAAATGCCGCCGCCGAGTCCACCGCATACCTCTTCTGGTCCTCCCTCGGGAGGTGGCGGTTCTTTCCAGCCGACGCGGAAGCGGACGCCAGAATGATCGACGCGCCCACCCCGCAAAACACAAAAAACAGGAGCGCCGCCATCAAGCTGGCGCCATCCTGATTTTTCATACGCCTAAAAACCTGCCTCCAGATTTCCGGGCGTTTTTCACTGTTCTCTGCTTTTTTCATGCTTTATTCTCCCAGCGCCGCCTCTGCCGCTGTCTCAAGGTCCGAACGCTGCAGGTTCGACACATCCGCATTTGCCAGTCCCGACGGTGCCTGCGTCTCCTCCGGTTCCAGCTCCAGACCTTCCTCCGATTCCGCATCGTAGCGGGTCTCAAAATAGGTCAGCTGGAACGCCACCGCCACTGAGTGGATGCGGATATCCTCTAACTCTTCATTTTCCAGATCTTTATCATCCTGAATGCTCAGATCCTCGATCAGACAGCGGTACGGTCCTTCGACCACCTCATGAAGCATCGAAACAGCGTGATCAAACGAATCCGCCGTAAAAGAAATATTCATCGCGCGGCGGATCTCCATTCCGTCCACCTGCGGCTCTGAATACTGGAAAGTAAAATCATACGCATTCGCAAAAATACGGTTCAGCTCCTCCGTCTCCGTCTTGAAATGATTGTAGGCCGGAACCATCGGCGCATTCGATGTCTTGTTTTCCTCGATCTCTTCCTCCATCTGCCGGATCTGCATCGCTTTCATCTGCTCCAGCTGAATCTGGGCATCCAGCTCCGCCGTGTCCGCCGCCTCAATCCGCCTCTGCACCGGCAGGTAAAATCCGGCATAGTAGCCGCCCGCGATCAGGGCAAAGACTACAACCAGCAGCACTATTTTCTGTGTTTTTGTTAATACATATTTCCCTAACGAATTCATTTTTCTTTGCCCTCTTCTGGTTCGTTAAAAAATACAGCCATTGACACTCCCACCTGCTTCAAGGATGCCAGAGCTCTCTCTTCGCCATCTTTCTTCACTGTTTCCTCCAGCGAAGCGGTCACATAGCGCGCATTCGGATCCGCCTGTGCATCACGGACCAGCTGCGAAAAGAGTGTACCATTGGGAATGGTTCCTTCCAATGACATCTGATCCGAGGTGATCGAAACACTCGAAACTGCCGTCAGCGGGAAAATCTGTGATTTCAGGGAATCCAGCATCATCCGGCGGTCCGGAAGCTTACTCTCTTCCTCATTCAGATACCCATTTCCATAATGCGCGTACTCTGCCAGGACCTCACCGTACACCTCGTTGGATTTCTCCAATGTACGAAGCTCCTTCTCTGTCGCCGCATAAACCGCCTCTGCCCGGTCTGCCTCCTGCAGGGGAAGCATTACGCCAAATCTCGAAAATCCGTAGACAAAAACCATAAAAACGGCAAACGCGCCCAGCTCCGCCGCTATTTTCCCTTTTTTAGTCTGCTTCTGATACAGATTGATGCGCCGTTTTTTCGGATACTTCGGACCGCCAATCTGCATATTCGCGATTGATTTTAAATCAGCCACCGCTCTTCCTCCTTATGCAAGTAATACACCGTATGCCTGTGGGCTGTCGATCCACTCGTCTTCCTCATCCAAAGAGACCTCCGGCAGAAGCTCCGCCACACTCCGCACCGGCAGATCCAGCGTTTCTTTCAGCGCATCAATCAATTCCCCGTATCGTGCGCCTCCGCCGCAATAATAGAGGCTGTCGATCGTATTATTCACATTGTTGAAGCTATAAAAGTTCAAAACTCGCATGACCTGGACGGCGCGGGTCCGGTACTGCTCCTCCAGCACAGCCGCCATCTTTTCTTTGTCGGTCTCCTCGCGGTTTTCTTCCTCCACCTCAATTCCCAGTTCCTGCATCTTGTTCTTATCTCCCAAACGGATCTGCTCGATCTCCTCACAGCCCGGCTCCATGGTACGGGTAATATCATAGATCCCCTGGCGAAAGAAATGGATCCGCAATGCTTGGGTTCCCAGATCGAGAATCGCATAGTCTTTCACAGTTTCCGATTTTTCTGCCCCCTCTGCGTTCTCTTTTTCTTCCTTTTTATGAGATTCTGCATTCAGCTTTGTCTCCAAAGCCTTCTTCTCATCCGCCATTCTCTCTTCTGCATATTCCAGAATCCATTCCAGTCCCAGCACGGCCGGAACCAGACCGACCAATTTCAAGTGTGCCATCTTGGCCAGTTTTTCAAATTGCTGCGACAGCTCTTTCGTACACGCCGCACCAATCAAATCCATTTTTTCCTGATCCGCATAGATCATCGCATAATCAAAGACGTACTTATCCATCTCGTTTCCGATATAATCATGGAACTCATATGGAAGATTCAGCCGGAGCTGTTCCTCCGTCATCAGCGGCAGCTCAAAGCGCCGCACATACACATCCTCCTGCCGGATGACAAACACGACGTTCCGGCAGCGGATCGCATACTCCTTCAACAAATCCTTTATTAAATCCGCATATTGACGCATATCGTTCCGGTCGATCCCCTCGACCCGCTCGCTGATAAATTCGCGAAGCTCGCCATTTTCCGCATATGCAATCTTGATACGGTAATGTCCAATCTCAATTCCTAAACAATTCCTCATCTCTGCACTCCCTTTAAAAGAGCCCTGTATACCATTGTGTCCATATATCTCCATACAGCAGCATACAAAAACATGCCGCCGCAATCGCCGGTCCAAACGGAATTTTCTCCCTCCGACCGATGACAGAACCTGCAATTCCCAGCACACAGCTGAGAATCAGGAAAAATAATACCTCCCAGGCGGAACGCATATACAGTCCCGTCACAAAAAAAAGTTTTACATCGCCGCCCCCCAAGCTTTCTTTTCCGGTCAGGCGGTCAAACAGTAGGGAAAGTGCCAGCATACTGACAGCCAGTCCGGCACCGGTCAGAACTCCCCGCAGCATCTGTCTTCCCGGTTCCGGTAAGCCCAGCGCCGTGCCGAAAAAGATCAGGATTCCGGCTATCTGAAGCCGGTCCGGTATGATCCACGCATGCAGATCTGTGAGTGTCAGACATAAAAGCACCATCCAGAGCAGAATTCCCCGCAGTGCCAGCACCGAGACATCGTACCGGTACATAATCAGGCAGCATGCAATTCCTGAAACAAGTTCCGTCCAGAATGCCTCCGCCGGGATCTTCGCTCCGCAATAACGGCACCTGCCCCGCAGGCACAGCCGTGAAAAAAGCGGTACCAAATCCAGTACTCCCAGCACATGACCGCAGGCATCACAGTGGGATCTCCCTTTCAAAACGGACGTTCCGTTTAACATCCGCCCTGCCAGACAGTCTGTAAAACTTCCGAGCGCACAGCCCAGAATAAAAGTAATCATCAAAATGTAAATTGTTAAAAATGTGGTTTGATGCAGCATCAATGGAATATCTCCTGTCCGTACCCATGTTCTGTCTGTTTGTAAATCCCCAATATTTTATATCTTCCAAGATATGTAAAACGCTATCTTTATCTTAAAACGCCCAATTTCATTTCTTTTATTTGGCGCCAAATCCCGGCTTTGGACCAAATGGATTCTGGCTGGTTCCCCCAACTTCATTTCCCTCATAGAAAGGAGCGGTCTGAAGCGGAGACGTATTCGCATATGGATTAGCCGCCGGATTTCCGATGTAAACCAGAATATCTGTACACGGTGTCTTGGCTTCCATCGCCGTCTTCCGGTATTCCTGCCCCAGGTCATTTACCTTCTTTGTTCCACTTCCCTGTGCGTACTCAATGTGCGCGTTCTCTCCCTCTGCCTGACAGACAATCTTTCCCTCTTTTACATTGTATCGGTAATAGCGGTATTGCTTCTGCGGCTGGTTCTCGTAGCGTTCCAGGCTTTCCTTGCTTCCATACAGCATTGCCACGGCCGCCGCCTTCGCCGCACGGACATTCGCCTGATTGGCTGCGATGACCGCTTTTTTCCGCTGTGCCGTAAAAATCGGAATACTGATCGCCACCAGAATTCCTACGATGGCTACCACTACCAGAAGTTCTGCCAGTGTGAAACCGCCTTGTTTCTTTTTCATCTGCTATCTTGCCCCTTAGTAATACACCTTTTTATATTTTTAGCAAAAATGGATGGGAAAACCCCATCCATTTTGCCACGTATGTGGTTTTATTCTTCATCAACCTTTTTCCTTATCAGCAAATAATTTAACTGTTGCTCCGCTCAAGGTGTCATCACTATTTGTGCCACTTGTTGGTTCAATTTCAACACTGATTTTCTCATATTTATTTTTTGAGGATACCGCAGCGTCCATATTCTCCACTTCATAACTTGCTGCTTTTGTGGCATTCTCACCAAGCTTTGTTGCTACACCTGTACTAATATCATAATCATATGTAGCTTTTGCAAAAGTATCCTTATCATCAGTTAAATACTCCGCAACCGCTGCCGCCTTCGCAGCTCTCAGGTTCGCCTGATTCGTAGCCTTTCTAGCCTTGCTCAGCTGTGCCGTAAATACCGGAATCGAGATTGCAACCAGGATGCCCACGATTGC
>OGIE01005145.1_pt1 | contig 11404 bp, 7 predicted proteins | sample 1571581 | NCBI WGS metagenome assembly OGIE01 (sample SAMEA2582021, study PRJEB24529) | metagenome | biome: Human gut stool | place: China | collected 2011
AGTACCAGCACTATGCCGCTCACTTGGGAGAGAAAGCTCCATTTATCACGGCGAACCGGGCTCTGATGGGAACGGATGAGCACGGTGTGACCCGTTGCCTGCTGATAACAGTTCGGAGCCGGAGAGACGGTATCCTCATAGATGCCCAAGGCTATGACTATGCCCGCTACTCAGCCTATATCCGGGACAAATTGCGCCTAAGTCTGCGGGATATTCCGATGGAACATTACAACCTGAAGCTACGGGAGCGCCAGAAGGGACGGGACAGATGACCCGTCCTTTTCTCTTGCTGGAGAACGCATCTCTAAAAGAACATCCAATCAACCTACCGCTGAGAGACGGCCCCAGCGGGGCCGAGGCCCTCACCGCCTCTGGCGGAGAGGGCGCAAGCATAGCGCAAATGTACATTTGCGCGTTTGCAGGGGTAAACCCCTGCCCCCAATGCCGCCTGCGGGCGGAACTTTTGGGCAAGCGTGCCGAAAGCCCTCCCCTTTGCAGGAAGGTTTGGCAACAGTGTCAAAATTCCTTCATGCCAAATGGACTTGTTGCTTTTTCTACTAAAACAGAAAAATCGGGTCCGGCGAATTCACCGAACCCAATCTGTAAGACACCGCTTCCGCAAATCGGTGTGCCAATCGGGTTTGACACTATTGTCAAACCCGATCCCAAGTCCGCAGTTTCCACACACGGATACAGCCAGAAGCCCGAAAAAGATAGTCTCCGCCAAGTGTAGCTCTCGGGGCGCCCAGAGCAGGATAGTCAGCAGCATCTCCACCGCCTCCGCAAAGAACCAGATCATAAGAGCATATCAGAACCACCGCCAATCATTTGCGGTATGTTACCGTTGGCGGAGGGGCTTCGCAACGGCCTGTCCAGCGATTCTCAAAGATTTTTTAACCCAGACAGGAGTTGGCCGAGTTATTTGGTACCATCTACCCCAAACGGGGAAAACCACGGTAAACGGGCAAACATCAAGGTGACAAAACAGCGGAAGTTCTTGACTAGACCTCTCTGTGCAGTTAAATTACGCGGCGTTTGTTAGCAATCTTGTTCCCACTATTTTCCCACGACAGAAAATAGCGGTCGCATTCTGCTTGCGCCTGCTTCAGCGATTCTTCCGGAGAGCAGATACCCAAGACTGCCCGCTGGATGTTGGAGGCCAGAATTATCTCCAGCTTCAACTCGCTGAAATTGCTGTAATAGGTGCTGTCTCGGCGGCGCTGGGCGTATGGAAAGCTCTTCCTTGCGGTGGAGAGCCAAGGGTACTGCTCATTGATGTCCCGGTTGCTGTAGGCGGATCGGCAGGGGGAGAGACCGCCCAGCATAGTAAAGACAGGGGCCACTAGGTCCGCATACAGCCAATCTAGGAAGGCGCAGGCGGTCTCTGGGCAGGCGCAGCTCTGGGTGATCCCGATCACGCCGCCGCCCAAAAGCGGCTTTCCGCCAGGGACGGGGGCAAAGCCCAGCTTACCAGCAATTCGGGACATCTGAGAGTTCAGAATGTGGGAGGCATAGTTGATAAACACCACCGTCATGGCGGCCGTTCCATCGGCAAAGCCCTCCAGAGCATTCTTCCAGAAATCATAGATCGTCCGGTCCGAATAAGAATATGTCTCCCGGTAGTTTTCCAGCGCACGCAGCGCCTCCGGCGTATCCAGGGTGATCCGGCCCTGACTATCCAGGAGACGTCCGTTCTCTGCAAAAAGGCGGGGCATGAATTCGCTGGGGCTCACGACAACATTGCCGATGGCTACCGTTGAACCGTACTGCGTAGGGGAAGCGGCGTTGCAGCCTCTGGTAAAGAAAGACGCGACGCGGTTATAGTCGCGGAAGGTCTTGGGGACAGCAAGCTCTTCCCGGAAGTCCTCATAATACATCCGCTTATATGTGGGGTCGGTGAACAGATCCCGCCGGTAAAACAGCAGTTGGATGCTGGGATCATAGGGAACACAGCAGCGGTTGCCGTGGGCGGTGGTAAAATGCTGCCCCAGCTCCGGAATGGCTTTAGCCAGCAGCCCGTCCCAATCAAAGGGGATCTGGGCAAGGGGACGGTATACCTCCTCTCCAAGCTCATCCAGCCAGGCTACATCCATGCGGATCAAATCATACTGGCTGCGGGCGGGAGACTGGACCACCCGGTAGACATCCCGCAGAGAGGGCAGGACCGTCAGCTCCAGGTGGATGCCGGCGGTTTTCTCGAGATGCGGCGCCAGCCTGGCCAAAGCGGTGGTCGAGGGGGAGGCCATGGTCAGTATTCGTAAAGTTTGAGAATGCAGATGGCCCGGCACCATCTGCGCAGTGCGGAATCCGTCATTTTCCATACGGAGCTTTCCGGGCAGGGCTTTTCCCTGCTCCAGGCGGGCCAGCAGCTGTTTCACAATCCGGTGGGCAAGTTGCTTGTAGTCCAGTTCATAAACTGAGGTCTCCGGATCCGTCACAGCGGCCTTTGTGGCCAGCGTGACAAAACGAGGCAGCGGCGCCTGACTGGAGTAGGCGCAGGCTGCCCGGACGGCATCCTCTCTGCGGCGATCCGAGCATATCATATAATCATACGCCTGGCCGCCGTCAAAAAACGCAAAGGCCCGCAGGCCGATCTGATAATTGCGGCAGTCCAGAAAGTTGACGGCTTCCTTATCCTGGCAGTGCGTACGGACACCCCTGATAAACAGAGCAGCATCCGGCAGCTCCGCGGCCTCTGTAAAGACGCCGATTCGGGCAGCGCCTTGAGAGCAGACATAGTCCGCAATCTCCCGGCCAGCCCGCTCAGGATCAAAACCTGCGTACATCACATCCGGCTGTTCCGGACCTTCCCGCTGCAAAAAAACTAGCGGCAGGTCCGGAGCTTCGGCCCGGTAGTGAGACAATGCATCCGTCAGGCAGGTACTGGTAATGATCGCGCTGAAACGGGCGTTCAATGCTTCCGTCAGCAGGGACAGTTCTCTGCTCTCCATAGAGCGGGTGGAATAGAGCTGTACAGAATATCCTCTCTGTGAAAACTCGCTTTGAAAGACCTCATACATAGCCGCCCAGTGGGCGTACTCGATCCCCGGAAGCATAACCGCGATTGCCCGGTCCTTTCCCAGCCGCAGACTTTGGGCCTTGGCATTGACCTTATAGCCCAGCTTTTCCGCCGCCTGCCAGACCAAACGAATCTTTTCTACACTGACATTTCCGCGGCCGTTGATGACATTGGATACGGTTCCGTGGGAGACACCGGCCTCCCTTGCAATATCTTTGATAGTAGGCATCCCGGCGCCTCCTTCCGCTGATCTGTTTTTATTGTACTATGTGAGTTTGTTCCTGGCAAGAGCAGTTCTCGCCAAAAAGAAATAGTAAAATTGAACAGAATAAGGACTTATATTCTATATGTTTTGTAAAAAACATGTAAATAGTACTGAAAAAATCCAAAAAAGAAATTGACACGTTCCAATTTTGGTGGTACGGTAACAATAGAAACTCGCGATTCTCAGCTTCGATTTTTCAATTTTGGATGAAAAGGAGATGTCATTGATGAAGAAGTTTCTCAGCCTAGCACTTTCTGTTTTGATGCTTCTGTCGCTGCTGGCCGGGTGCGGCGGTGGTTCCTCCACAGACGACGGCGCCCAGCAGGACGGAGGCAGCGAGACGGCGGAGACCGGTGGAAAACTGGTCGTGTACTCCGCGCTGAACGAGGACAACACCATTGCGATGGCGGAGCAGTTTGAAAAGGACACCGGCATTGAGGTCGAGTACATCTCCCTGGGCGGCGGCGACGCTGTGGCCCGCGTCCAGGCGGAAATGAGCAACCCACAGGCGGATTTCCTGGTGGGCGGCTCCGTGGACCTGTACGGCTCCCTGGCGGAGGCTGGGGCGCTGCTGGAATACGACTCCCCCAACAACGATGACCTGGATGCGCGCTTCAATGACCCCAATCATCTCTGGCAGGGCTGGTACATGGGCGTTTTGAGCATCATCATCAACGAGGAGCGATTCCAGGAGGAACTGGCCTCTCAGGGCTTGGCCGAGCCCGCCACCTGGGACGATCTGCTGGATCCGGCCTATGACGATGTGTTTGTCTGGGCCAATCCAACCACTGCAGGCGGCGCCTACATCGCCACCGCCTGCCAGATTTTCCGCCTGGGTGAAGACGCCGCCTGGGATTACCTGAAGGCGCTGGACCAGAACGTCCACCACTATTATCAGGGCGCCGGGGACGTCATCAGCCCCGTGGCAACCGGCGAGTTCATCGCCTCCATCGCCTGGGCCCACGACAGCTTCAAGACCCAGCAGGAGGGCTACCCCCTCAAGCTCATCATTCCGGAGCAGACCGCCTATGAGATTGGCGGCGCGGCCATCATCAACGGCGGCCCCAACACAGAGAATGCCAAGATCTTCATGGACTGGCTGCTGACCAAGGAGGCCCAGGAGCTGAATGTGGAGTCCTCCTACCGCTATCCCGTCCGCACAGACGTGGCTGCACCCGAGGGCCTGCCGGCGCTGGAGGATGTGGATCTGGTGGACTACGACCGGGACCAGGCCACCGCGATGCGGGAGTCCGTCCTGGAAAAGTTTGAGGCGGAAATCATGGCAAACCGCACCTAACCGGTAGCAGGAAAGTGCCTGCCTGCAAGAGCAGGCAGGCACTTTTGCAATTTACAATTACGGAGCTGGAAGGAGGAGTCCCTATGGTCGCGGGCACGTCCGCACGGGAATCCGTCAAAGAAATGAAGCGGTTGAAAAATGAACCGCTCCTGCTGCTGGTCATCATCGCCATTATCCTGTTTGTGGGAATATTTGTGATCTATCCAGTGGTCAAGGTCATCCTGTTCCCCGATGGGGGGACCTATCTGGAGCTGTTCAACCGGCCCCGCTGGCTCACCGCCATCAAAAACAGCCTGTTCATGACCCTGGTCTCCACCATCTCCTGCACGGCGGTGGCATTCCTGTTCGCCTATGTCATCGCCCGCCTGGATGTGCCCTGCAAAGGGCTGTTCCGATTTATTACACTGCTGCCCATTGTCTCTCCGCCCTTTATCGTGGCGCTGAGCTATATCCTGCTCTTCGGCGTCCAGGGGATCATCACAAAAGGCCTGCTGGGCCTCCATGTGGATATCTATGGCCGCCTGGGACTGTGGATCGTTCAGACTGTCACTTTCTTCCCCTACGCCTACTCGGTGATCTACGGCGTGATGAAGGGCATCTCCACCAATCTGGAGTATGCAGCCTACAACATGGGCGCGACCCGGTGGCAGGTGTTCCGGGATGTGTTCTGGCCCCTGTGCCGCCCCGGCGTGGCCGGCGGCGCCCTCATCGCGGCCATCAACGTCCTGACGGATTTCGGCAACCCCATCATGATCGGCGGCGATCTGGCCCTGCTGCCCACGGAGGCGTATATGCAGATCAACGGCTGGTACGACATGAGTACAGCTTCCGTCCTGGCGGTGGCACTGCTGATCCCGGCCGTGGCGCTGTTCCTGGTGAACCGCTTCTGGGTGGGCAGGCGGTCCTATGTTACCATTACCGGCAAGGAGATTTCGCTAAATCCCTTTCCGGTCCCCAAGTGGGTGAAGTGGACCCTGTTCACGCTGACCATGCTGATCTCCCTGTTCGTCCTTCTGGTGTACGGCACCCTTTTCTACGGGGCCTTCACCAAGACCTGGGGATATGACTGGTCCTTCACCTGGGAGAACCTGCAGTACGTGTTCCTGAAAGGGGAACAGATCTGGAACTCCATCAAATACGGCCTCCTGGCGTCTTTAGGCGCCGCGCTGCTGGCCATGGTCCTGGCCTACATCGTACAGAAGAAGCAGGTGGGCCTCAACAAGTTCCTGGACTTCCTGGCCATCCTGCCCGGTGCCATTCCCGGTATGTTCCTGGGCATCGGATTTGTGCTGGCGTTCAACGGCGGCTGGCTGTCCCTGACGGGGACGGGCGCCATTATGGTGCTGGCGCTGCTGTTCTGGAATCTGCCCACCTGTTACAGTGCGGCAACAGCAGGCCTGCAGCAGATCGGCGCCTCGGTGGAGGACGCGGCCCTGAATCTGGGAGCCAACAGCTTCCGCTCTTTCAAGGATGTCATCATTCCGCTGCTGAAGGCGCCGTTTCTCTCGGGCTTCGTGCTGTCCTTCCTGCGGTCGGTTACCTGCCTCAGCGTGGTGATCTTCCTCTACGCGCCCTCCACCACCGTGGGCACCATCTCTGTGATGGTCCTCGTGCAGAGCGGACAGTGGGGCGAGGCGGCGGCGTTTACTGTGGTACTCATCACCATCGCATTTACCGTGCTGCGGCTGGCCCAGTGGATCCTGGGCCGCCAGGGCATCAAGCTGGAACTGTAAAGGGAGGCGGAACGTATGGATGCTTATATTGAATTTCGGAACGTCGTCAAGAAGTTCGATGACTTTGTGGCTCTGGACCATGTGTCCTTACAGATCCCCAAGGGGGCATTTGTGACGCTGCTGGGCCCCTCCGGCTGCGGCAAGACCACCCTGATGCGCCAGCTGGCGGGGTTTTCCGAGCCGGAGGAGGGCGACGTCCTGGTGGACGGCAAGCGGATGAACGGGTTGCCGCCCTTCAAGCGCAATACGCCGCTGGTGTTCCAGGAGTATGCGCTGTTTCCCCACATGACGGTGTATGAGAACATCTCCTACGGCCTGAAGCTGAAAAAGGCGCCCAAGGAGGAAAAGGACCGCAAGGTGGCGGAGATGCTGGAGATGTTCAACCTCCAGGGACTGGATGGGCGGTTCCCGAAGCAGCTCTCTGGCGGCCAGCAGCAGCGGGTGGCCTTTGCCCGGGCGCTGGTGATGGGGCAGGAGATCCTGCTGCTGGATGAGCCCCTCAGCAACCTGGACGCCAAACTCCGGGTGGAGGTGCGGACGGAGCTGCGGCAGATCCAGCAGAAGTTCGGGATCACCACCATGTACGTCACCCACGATCAGGACGAAGCCTTGTCCATGTCAGACATCATCGCCGTGATGCGCAGGGGCCGCATCGAGCAGATCGGCAGCCCCTGGGAAATCTACTTCCGCCCCGCCACCCGCTTTGTGGCGGACTTCGTCGGCACGGTGAACTTCCTGGAGGGTACGGCCCATCGGGAGGCAGACGGCAGCCTGTCCGTGGACCACAGGGGTATGCGCCTCCGGGTGGACGAGGACACGGACCTTCAGGGCGGCGAGCCGGTGACTCTGGTGGTCCGCCCGGAGGGTATCAGCCTGATGGGGCTGGAAGAGGCTGTCCCGGAGGGCACGGCGCTGCGCGGCACCATTGAAAATTACAGCTTCCTGGGTCGTATGATCCGCTACTGGGTGCGGGTAGGGGAGGAGGTCTTTGTCATTGATGACGCCAATGTGGACCTCACCGGTGCCCGGACAGGGGATGTGCAGCTTCGTTTGGATACTCGCAAGCTCCACGTGCTGAAAGGCGGTGGTGCGGATGCTGCTGGTTGACTTTATCAATGTGGGCTATGGCGACGCGATCCTGCTGCGGGAGACGGAGACACCCTTCGCCATGCTGGTGGACTGCGGGGACGCCCACATCGGGCGCTCCCGACCGGACGGACGGCGGATCACTGCGGCGGACTACCTGCGCCGGGAGGGGATCCGGGAGCTGGACCTGCTGGTGCTGACCCACCTCCACCTGGACCACGCCGGCGGACTGACTCATTTGCTGCCGGGGGTCCGGGTGCGGGAATTCTGGACCAACTACCTCCCGCCGGAGGCGGCCTGGGGACGGCAGCGGGAGATACCGGCGGCCTGGTCCTCCGGCGCCAGGTGCCTGATGCAATCCCTGAACATCTATCTAGAAGCCCTGGACCGCCTACGGGAGCAAGGGACGAACATTCAGCTGTTGCAAAAGACCAGCGGCTACCGTCAGTTGACAAAGGAACTGTCTGCCGGCATTTTTTTGGAAGATGAGGAACTGCTGCGGCGGCAGAAAGAGATCTGGGCCGCCACGCTCGGCGGTTCTGCACAGGGCGAAGATCTGGACTGCCTGGACGGTTTCATCAACAACACCAGTATTCGTCTGCGATTATCCTATGGTGGACAGGAGATCGAATTGCCGGGGGACATATATGCGGCTTGCTGGGAGCGGCATCAGCTTCCACCCTGTACGATTTTGAAACTGCCCCATCATGGGCATAAGGATGCCTTGACCATCCATCTTCTGGAGATGCTGCGGCCTGCTTACGCGGTCATCTCTGTTTCAGACAGCCGGACAGATGACTGCCCAAGCGCAGATGTTTTTCGGATGTTGTCGGAGTTCGGCGTAAAGGCCTTATATACAGATGCAGTTCGGGACCCGAATGGACATTCAGAACTTCACGAGTCTGTTCGCTTTCAAATTATATGTGACTGCTCATCAGGGGGCTACTCTGTTGGCCGGTCAGAAAGGAACTCATCCCATGAAACGAGTTTTTGCTTTTATAGCGGCACTTGCCATCTGCGTCATTCCGGCAGCAGCGATTGAAACGTTGCCTTCTGAGCAGTATCGAGGTCTTGCAGAATATTGGGCCCCTACGATTTACCAGGATGTGAACGAAACTTATCTAACACGGGCAGATATTCCAACTCGCTTTGATTATGATGGAGACTGGCGCGGGGACAATAATTGGGAAAACCTCGAAAACTATCCCCAAAATCCTTCTGCTTATTTTTCTGTAAGAGAAACGCTGACCCATTATTTTATAGAGTATGATTTTTATTATCCGCGGGATGATGGCCCGATCAATTTGGAAAAGCATGAAAATGATCTTGAAGGATGCATTCTGGTAATTCAAAAAGACGGGACTGAATATGGGTGCCTTCAGTTGATGGAGACTCAAGCGCACAATCATTGGTATCAATACAGCAATGATCCCAATATCACTTCTGGCTCAGACAATATTGATGGCGGTATTTTGCTGGACGGATATCGTCCTTCCCTCTATATTTCTGCCAATGGAATTGGAACAGATGCCGGTCATGGTGTAAAAGCCTATGATGGGAGCGCTGCCAATGGAGGCGATGGGATCGTTTTTCGTTTCACAGAAGGAGCATCAGTTATGCCGACCAACACGGCAGGCAGCTATGTTCAAGTATATGACTATGCTCTAGTTTCTATGGATGAACTATGGAATCGGCGCTACGATACAGGAGGCGCGGGACATACCTATAATGACTGGGGACATTTCCATGGAGATACTTATACAGATAGTTCTTGCACGCTTCCCTGGATCAAAGACGATCCCGATGATGGACCACTTTACGAAGGTATTTATTGGTCTGATCCAGCTTTCTTCATCGACACGCATTTGAATGGCTTGGGTGATTTTTCACACACTTATGTTTTCAACCCATACTATACCCACAAGATCACGGCAATCGACATTACAAGTTGTGCCAATAAGGATCCCTTTGACGATGAGAGTGATATTTATCTCAAAATCTCTGTGGATGGCCTGACATACATCAACCAGAATCATTGGAAAGACAATCAAGCCCCTAAGAATGTAACGAAATCTATTTTCTGGGGAAAAGAGCAGGCGGAGTTTGGTGATGAATATTCCGAGCCCTTTAATACTATTTATTTCGCACGGCAGGACAACTCCGAAGTAGTCATTGAAGTATTGGATAAAGATGGTACTTCCGGGGATGACACAATGGGCGTCTTGACAGCTTCTCCTGCTCCGGGAACAACAGTGACGTGGACGGACCAGGCCACCTCGACCGGGGAGGCACGAGTTTCGGCGGTTATTGAGGTACAATAATGCAAACTCATTTTACTCAATTTCATTGGACGATGATTTATTTTTATGAGCAAAAGCCACTGCAGCTGCAGTGGCTTTTGTTTATTCAGGGAGCGAACGACATGACATCTTTAAAAGAAAAAAAGCACCACCTTCATATCGAACTCACACCACAGCAGTACCAACTGCTGTGCCGGCAGGCCCGCGATTGCGGCCTGACCAAACGGGCCTTCCTGGTCCGCATTATCGAGGGGAAGGCGGTCAAGGCCCGTCCCACCCAGGAGATCAAGGCCCTGCGCACGGAGATCCATCACATCGGCAACAACATCAACCAGATCGCCCGCAGCGTTAACGCCGGAATCGCCAGGCCGGAGGATGCCAAGCGAGGGCTGTACCTGCTGGACCAGGTCTATGAGTTGATGTACCAGGTGGCGAAAAAGTAGATGGCAGTCACCAAGATCCTGGCCCGCAAGGGCCGCCTGGACGTGGGCGTTCGCTACGTTCTCAACGGGGACAAGACGCAGGAGCAAATTCTCACTGCACGCCTGAACTGTGAGCCTGACCGGGAGGTGCGGCAGATGCTGGAGACCAAGCGGGACTATGGAAAGGAGGACGGCGTCCAGTATTACCACATGATCCAGTCCTTCCGGCCCGGCGAGATCACACCGGAGCTGGCTCTGGAGATTGCAAAAGAGTTCGCCTCAGAGCACCTGCCCGGTTACCAGACAGTCATCGGCGTCCATGTGGACAAGGAGCACATCCACGCCCACATCCTTTTCAATTCCGTCAACGCGGACACCGGTGAGAAGTATCACAGCAATGCTCAGAGCTACTACCGGCAGATCCGGGCCATCTCAGACCAGTTGTGCCGGGAACATGGCCTCTCTGTGATCGTGCGGGGGGAACCCTCCAAAGCGGTAAGTTACATCGAATGGCTCCGCCAGTCCAAGGATCAGCCCACTTTCCGCAGTCTGCTGGAGGCGGATTTGCGGGAGGCCATCCAGGACGCAAACGATCTGGGGCACTTCTTCCTGCTCATGGAGCACAAGGGCTATGAGATCCGCCACGGGAACCGGCTGGGCTTCCGCCTGCGGGGACAGGAACGTTTTCTCGTTCCCGGCAGGAAAGATCCATTGTTCACGGAGGAGGGCATCCGTGCCGCCATCCAGGGGAACCTGTCTGCCATCGAAGCGGGGCGGCGGCCTGCCATCCTGCCCCGGCCAGTCTATCGACCCTACACACCCCATCCCAAGTACAAGGGCTTTCTGGCCCTCTATATTCATTACCTCTATTTGCTGGGGAAGGTTGGGCAGCGGCAGTATCCGCCTCGCATGACGCCCCAGCTCCGGCAGGAGGTAATGAAAGCCGAGCGATACCGGGAGCAGTTTGCATTCCTGCGGGAGAACAATATCGTTGGCCCTGATGATGTGATGGCCTTCCTTGCCCGCACAGAGGAGACGCTGGCCAGCCTGACCAAACAGCGTACCATCCTCAATGTGCGGAAAAAGAGACGGAAGAGGCTGTACTCAGCCCTGGCGGACGCGGAGGCTCTGGCTCCGGTCAGGGAACTCTATGAGGATGGCCTGTCCGGGATGGAGGCGGAGTTTGCCCAATACCTGGAGGCGGTCTCCACCCTGGAGCAATGCGGAATCCCCAGAGAGCAGCTGATCTCGGAAAAGGCGCAGGTGTATCAGCAGCTGGCGG